>Ga0116184_10004152_pt1 | contig 11545 bp, 11 predicted proteins | sample AD_JPNNA5_MetaG_FD_89886 | JGI IMG/M metagenome (GOLD analysis project Ga0116184, IMG submission 89886) | Active sludge microbial communities of municipal wastewater-treating anaerobic digesters from Japan - AD_JPNNA5_MetaG | ecosystem: Engineered > Bioreactor > Anaerobic > Digestate | place...
CCCCCTGTTTTTTGAATTCGCAAGTGCTTCTGAAGTATACTAACCTCAAGTATGGAGCTCTCGGATGGGCGAAAAACTAAGCTCGCGCCATCCTCAATGAGACTATCACACGCGTAAATAGGAAGAAATAAAGCATGCACAACATTCGAAAAATTACTGAAGACCTCATCTACATTGGCGCAAATGATCGCCGCATTTCGCGATTTGAAAACCAGCATCCCGTTCCAAACGGAATGTCTTACAACTCATACCTGCTCCTGGACGAGAAGACAGTTCTGCTCGACACCGTTGATAAGGCGGTCGGAGACCTCTTTTTGGAGAACCTTCATGCGGCGCTGAAGGGTCGTGCGCTGGATTACATGATCATTCAACACATGGAGCCCGATCACTGCGCCTTGATTCCGCGCATCATTGAGCTTTACCCACAAGTAACGGTGGTGGGCAGCCAGAAAACCTTCGGGATGATCCAGCAATTCTTTGGGCTGGACCTGGCAGAACGCGCGATGGTCATGAAAGAAGGCGACACGCTTCAAACAGGCGCGCATACGCTGCGCTTCCTGATGGCGCCGATGGTGCATTGGCCTGAAGTGATGGTCACTTACGATGAAACCAGCAAGTGGCTGTTTTCAGCGGACGCTTTTGGCGCTTTTGGCGCGATCAACGGCAATCTGTATGCAGACGAGTATGATGTGGATTTCGACCTGATGCCCGAGGTCCGGCGTTATTACACCAATATTGTCGGCAAGTATGGGCGCCAGGTGCTGGCACTGCTGGAAAAAATTGCAAAACTCGACATTCAAATGATTCTGTCGCTCCACGGGCCCATCCTGCGGCAGGACATGCATTATTACATCGATAAGTACAGCAAATGGGCGTCTTACACCCCGGAAGAAAAAGGGATCGTGATTGCTTATGGCTCCATCTACGGCAACACGGAAAAAGCCGCTGAGTTGCTGGCAGCCAAGCTGGCGGATCGGGGCGAAAAGAACATCGTGGTTTATGATCTCTCCGCCTGGCACTTTTCGTACATCTTGAGCGAGTGCTTCCGGTTTGACCGGCTGGTATTTGCCTCCTCGACCTACAACATGGAAATTTTCCCCCCGATGGAGAATCTGCTGCTGGAACTGAAGGGGCATAACATGCAAAACCGGGCAGTAGCCGTGATTGAAAATGGCACCTGGGCACCGCAGAGCGGCAAGAAAATGCGTCAATTGCTGGCAGAAATGAAAGACATGCGCGTTCTGGAAAGCGAGATCACAATTAAGTCCGCCATGACCCCTGCTGATGACAAAGCCCTCGATGCCTTGGCGGAATTGATCATTGCAGCTTAGCATGGTTACTCCCTGCAAGGCGAAAATGCGCACGCCAGACAGGGCGCACTTATGTAATCTCTGTCAATTAAACCTGAAAAGGGTTATCGTAAACATAAGTGAAGAGGGAACATGAGCATCGATGAGATCGTCAAAAATCAGCACAGCTTCTTCATGACAGGAGCAACCAAGTCATTGGAGTTTCGCTTGGCGGCACTGCGTAAATTACAGAAGGCAATGCGCGATTATGAAAAACCAATCTGCGAGGCGCTGCTGAAAGACCTCAATAAACAGCCCTTTGAATCCTACATGGCAGAAATTGGGATGGTGCTGGATGAAGTCCGATTCCACATCCGCCATCTGCCGCGCTGGATGAAGGACAAGCGCGTTCCCACTCCCTTGGTGCAGTTTCACGCCGTCAGTTTCATCTCCCCCGAACCTTACGGTGTAGCGCTGATCATGGCCCCCTGGAATTACCCCATTTTGCTCTGTCTGGATCCGCTGATCGGGGCGATCTCGGCTGGCAATTGCGCAGTGATTAAGCCCAGCGCCTATACTCCAGCAACCAGTCAGGTGATCGCGGATATTGTGAAAACCCTTTACCCTCCGGAATATATCACGGTGGTGCAGGGCGGCAGGCAGGAGAACACAGCCCTGCTCGAACAAAGGTTTGATTACATCTTTTTCACCGGTTCAGCTTCGGTTGGCCAGGTCGTGATGGAAGCAGCCGCAAAACATCTGACCCCGGTTACGCTCGAGTTGGGTGGTAAAAGCCCCGCAATCGTGGATGCCAGCGCGAATCTGAAACTTGCGGCCAAGCGCATCGCCTTCGGAAAGCTGCTCAATGGCGGACAAACCTGCGTGGCACCGGATTACGTATTGGTTGAGGCAAGCGTTCGGGATACTCTCGTGCAAAATTTCAAGGAGGTTTTGGACGAGTGGTTTCCGAATGGCGACTACTCAGATCAGGTGCATATCGTCAATGAGCGTCACTATCAGGAGAAAAAGGCGCTTCTGAAAGGTCAGACGATCGCATTTGGGGGTGTTTTTGACGACGAACGCCATACCATGGAACCAACAGTGCTGATCGATGTGGACCCGGAGTCCGCTGTCATGCAGGAAGAGATCTTCGGTCCAATTTTGCCGGTGATCACCTGGACCAGCTTGGACGAGGCAATCGATTTTGTACGTAAACGGCCAAAACCGTTGGCTCTATACTTGTTTACTGGAAAGCGGGCCGTCGAGAAGCGGGTTCTGGATAACTGCTCCTTTGGGGGCGGATGCATCAACGATACTGTAATCCACATTGCCACCTCGCATATGGGCTTTGGCGGCGTGGGGCATTCGGGCATGGGCAGTTACCACGGAAAACAGAGCTTCGACACTTTCACACATTATCGCAGCATCGTACGAAAATCGACCTGGCTGGATTTACCATTCCGGTATTTTCCATATACGGAAAGAAAGCTCAGGTTAATCCGACGATTTTTGAAGTAAACTATGGAATCTGCTTATGATGAGGCTTGATCGTAAGGCAGAATTTTTGATATGCTGACCGTTGTCAACATGGATGTAATTTTTCTGGAGGAAAGATGAAATTGAGAAAACAGCTAACAAAACTTGCTGTGTTAATCTTACTGTCATTTACTTTTTCAAGCTGCCTGCCTACATCAGGCTCTCAGCCCGAAGAGGTGGTAAGCCAGGCAACCAGGTCAGCTGCGGCTACAGCACAAGCGCAAATGAACTTGCTGCAAATTGAGGCATTCGAACTGGAAAGGGAACTGGACGAAAACTTTTCGGAGCATTATGTCGGCATTAGTACCGAAAGTTACCCAGGTTTGAAAGTGGTCGTTTACCTGACTGGAGCGGACAAAGCTAACCTGGAGCCTTTTGTGGAGGATCCGAGCTTATTTGAGGTTATTGAAGTAAGAGAGGAAGCGATCTCCCGTCAGTCTTTACGAGCAATGCGCGAATTATTTAAGGCAGAGATGGATAAAGCTGGCGTGACCTATACAACAGGGATCAAAATGGAACCTGCACGTTTGCAGGTTTATGTTTACGACATTTCCGAAGCACAAGAAAAGTTGAAAGCTGCCGGCGTTTCCATTCCCGAGCATGTCGAATTTGTTCAGATGGAAAATTTGCCTGAAGGCGGCTGAGACACATAGATCACACTCTGCCGGAGGCAGAGTAAGCAGAAACAAGCCACGCTGGTGATAAAACTCGAAGCTGATCAAAAAACAGCCTTGCGGCTGCTTTAGTGGACCCAGAAAGATTCGAACTGTGCACAGCCTTCTAGCGCCAGCCAGAACCGACCTTCTCAATCGTCAGTTAAGCAAAAACAGCCTTGCGGCTGCTTTAGTGGACCCAGAGAGATTCGAACTGTGCGCAGCCTTCTGGCTCCAGCCAGAACCGACCTCCTCAATCGTCAATTAAGCAAAAACAGCCTTGCGGCTGCTTTAGTGGACCCAGAGAGATTCGAACTGTGCGCAGCCTTCTGGCGTCAGCCAGAACCGACCTTCTCAATCGTCAGTTAAGCAAAAACAGCCTTGCGGCTGCTTTTAGTGGACCCAGAGAGATTCGAACTCTCGACCTTCTCAATGCCATTGAGACGCGCTCCCAACTGCGCTATGGGCCCTTGTTTACTCTTTTTCTTTTGTTTACCATGGCGCTCCCAATTCCCCGTGAAGGGGACTTCGTGCGCTATGGGCCTTTATCCTCGAATGGACCTGGAGGGATTCGAACCCTCGACCTCTTCAGTGCGATTGAAGCGCGCTCCCAACTGCGCTACAGGCCCGTACTCCATCCAGATTTCAAGATTCAGTATTCTAACGGTTTGAACCGGTAATGTCAAGCATTTTTTGTTTCTCCCTTTTTGGCTCTCCTACCGAATCTTCGTTGGGCAAAACTGAAGAAAAAAAGCCAGCCCTGTTCAGGCTGGCTTTTGGCTAATTCGAATGGGATCAAGCGCCGGTGTTGGTTACAGACGTGGTTTTCTTCTTCTCTTCTTTCACTTTACGCTTTTCTTTGATGGACAGTTTGGGTTTCTTGCGATCTTCTCTTCCAGCTTTATCTTTACTTGCCATGATGGACCTCCGTTCAAGATTGAGATTGCCTTTTTATTATAACCGATTAACGAGAAGTAAATTTTTGACATTTGATTGGTTTCTTATGTGAGACGACTGAGCACTCCAAGCAGCCCCGCTGGGCTGCTTTGGCTTAGCGGACCCTGGGCACGCCATAATTCATTGCGTTGATGGTCGATCAACAGGGCAAAAAATTGATCTTCATCCCCTCATAACAGCATGGTGCTGAAATCATCCTTATCAAAATAAAGAGTGATCGTTCGTTCCCGCGTGCATGGGTATTATTCAGGGGCAAGTCGCGCCTTATTCACAAGATGGCTGTGTTCATACTCTCAACCTTGTCCCCTTTCTCTTTCGACTCGATTATCGCTTCATTTCCGTTTGCTGGAATGTCTCTTAGTATCTGCGCCTGCCAGGTAAGAGAATAAAAAAAACAGCAGCTAATTGCTGCTGTTTTTTGACCATCAATAACCAGCGCAGGATCCTGCGCTGGTTATTATCCGGTGTTATGCTTCATTCATGTTGGTTGCGCCCAAGTAAATGGCAACTGCGCCGATCACAATCACTGCGATGGTGTGCCAGACGGGTACAGTTACCATATTGAACAGACCGAGCACGCCCAGCAAACCCATGGCTGCCAGCAGGATGCCGATAACCAACAGCGCGGTCTTGGTATTGCCGGTTTTTTGCAGGGAAACCCAAAGACCAACTAAACCAACAACGATCTTGGCAGCAGCGTGCCAGGCGGGTTCGGTGCCCATATTGATGCTGGGGATGAGCGCCATAATGCCCATCAGGATGATAATGATACTAATTACAAGCAATACTCTTTTTTTCATAATAGTCTCCTTTTTATGATAAAGGGGTTTGGAATTTAAACCCCTGAATTATGTAATAATTATAGCACGGTTTTTTTATGTGTCATTGCATCTGAAAACATTAATGTACGGGAGTCAACAAAAAAAATCTGACACGTAATCGAAAACTTAAGATATGACGTCAATCCTTTATTTCAGGAAACGCATCTCTTTCTTTGCGGGTCAAAAACTTCGGCTCAATTATTACTGTTCGGGTATGCGCCAGCGCGTTTTATCGATTCTTTTTATCAATTCTATTGAAGTACAATAACTGCCAGATTGTGCGAATAGCTTCCTGAGGAGTTAATTCATGTTGAAAATCATTGTTCCAATCAAACAGGTGCGTAAAATAATGTGCGTAAAATAAGTCACAGCAGGGGGGATAGGCTATAATTGACTAAATTTGCCGGGTGATGTGGCAGGTGATAAGATGAGCTGCAGGCGGAGTTCTGGTGGACGAAATCCCTAATCGCACACGCACGCGTTACATGCTGACGCTGATAATTCTTATTACGATTCCCTGTTATCTGTTGGGGGTTATCCTTTTGCGCCTTAACCGCGGTCCGCAGCAGCCAACTGTCACGCCGACTCTCACCAGCACTGCAACGTTCATCCCCAGCGTGACGCTGACACCTTACCTCACCCGTACTGCCAGCATCACTCCCACTGCCACCAACACGCTCCCTCCAACGGCAACCGGCACGCCCACCCAGACCCCAACCCTTACTGCAACCCCAACAGAGACACCGCTGCCAAGCGACACCCCCATCCCTGTGCCAACGGAAATCCCAACTGAAACACCTACTGAAACACCAACCGAGAGTTCGGTTGAACCTACGCCTGAACCATGAGAGAGGCTTATGAAACTTGATCTGAAACAACATTTGAAGGAAATGATCTCGGCTCCGGGGCTGAGCGGATATGAAACGCCGATTCGCGAGATTATCCGGACTGCCTGGCAGCCGCTCAGTGATGAGATACGGGTCAATAACCTCGGCAGCCTGCAAGCCATACAGCGCGGAGAGGGCCCAGAACCCCGACCGCGCGTGATGATTGCCGCGCATATGGACGCCATTGGCTTGATGGTGACCGGCATCGATGAGGGCTTTTTGCGCTTTATGCAGGTCGGCGGGGTCGACCCCCGCATCCTGCCCGGGCAGATGGTGACCGTTCATGCGACGAATGCGGAAGTTGCCCGTGATCTGCCAGCTATGGTGGTTATGCCGCCGCCAGCATTGCTGCCAAAAGACGGAAAATCCGGACCCCTGCCACAGAAATATCTGCTGGTTGACACTGGTCTGACCCCGGACGAGGTTAACAATCTGGTCCGCGTGGGGGATGTTATCTCCTTCGCGACCGAACCGATGGAGCTTTGCAGTGAGAGCATCAGCGGACACACCCTTGATAATCGCGCCTCCGTAGCAGCAGTGACGGTTGCGCTGGAGATGCTTTCAAAGCGTAAGCATCTTTGGGATGTGATGGCTGTGGCAACCTCGCAGGAAGAGGTCGGTGGAATTGGCGCGATGACGGATGCGGTTGCCATCAAACCAGATTTTGCGATCGTGATCGACGTCACCTTTGCCAAGGCACCCGGAGGCGCGGGAATAGGCAATTTTGAGATGGGCAAGGTGACCCCCCTCACTTGGGGCTCCTGCAATCATCCCGCTCTGCACAAAGCCATGCAAGCAACCGCTGATGAATACGAAATCAACGTGGCTAAGGAACTGGCACCGACCGGTTCGGGCACCGATGCCTGGGACATCCAGGTAGCAGAAGCTGGCATTCCCGTGATTGAGCTTGGCATACCGCTGCGCTATATGCACACACCCGTTGAGGTTGTATCACTGAAGGATATTCGCCGCGCTGGAAGGCTGATGGCTGAGTTTATCGCCGGTCTTCCACTCGATTTTATGAAAACCGTGATCTGGGAGTAAAACAAGATGGCAAAACATGACAATTCCACCAAGTTTAATCCCCAAATGGGTGATGCAGAATTAGCTTTGCTGACGCGTCTGTGCAACGCTGTGAGCGTCTCGGGCGATGAGCAGGAAGTCCGCGCGATCGTTACCGAGGAACTGCGCGATTTCGCTGACTTCACCAAAGTGGACGCGATGGGTAACGTGCTGGTGCGGCGTGAAGGCACCGCTGAGAGCCGGGTTAGGGTGATGATCGCTGCTCACATGGACGAAGTCGGCTTCATGATCGTCAAAGATGAGGGCGATGGTGTTTTAGAATTTCGTGTCATCGGCGGGGTCGACCCGCGGCAGTTGGTAGGCAAGCCGGTAACCATCGGTCGGGACCATGTCCCTGGGGTGATCGGTGCCAAAGCAATCCACCTGACTACGCCGGAAGAACGCAAGCAGGTGCTCAAAGTGGACCAGCTGCGCATCGACATTGGACCCGGATCTGACCCGAAGGTCAAAGTGGGCGATAGAGGAACCTTCGCGACAAAACTGGCAGTTTTGGGTCCAAGCATTCGTTCCAAGGCACTGGATAACCGGCTGGGTGTCTTTAACCTCATCCAACTGGTCAAACATGCACCTGAGAATGTCGACCTGCTGGCAGCGTTCACCGTTCAGGAAGAGCTCGGTCTGCGCGGCGCGAAGATCGCTGCCTTTGCCTTTGATCCGGAAATCGGCATAGCCATGGACTCAACACCCGCCAACGACCTGCCCCATTATGATGGCTTCGAAAACACCAGCCACAACACCAAGCTTGGGGACGGTCCGGCAATCTACATTATGGATCGCGGCACCATTGGGGACCAGCGACTGATCAAGTGGCTGATTGAGTCGGCTGAGGCGGAGAAAATCCCCTGGCAGTTCCGACAGCCCGGCATGGGGGGAACCGACGCCGGAGAGATCCACAAAACCCGCGCAGGGGTACCAAGCGTCTCAGTCTCAGTGCCGCAGCGCTATCTTCACTCGGCAGCTGGTCTGATCCGCATTGAAGACGAACTAAATACCTTGAAATTGATCCACTCGGCTTTGATACGCCTTGATAAAAGCATCCTAAATCACCAGGAGAAAAAGTGATGGCAAAGAAAGATAATTCATTATGGACTATTCTACAAACCTTGGTCGAGACACCTGGCCCTTCCGGTTCGGAACACGTGATTCGCGAAAAGATCAAAGCGGAAATCCAGGGGCACACCGATGAGGTCAATACAGATGCGCTTGGGAACCTAATTGCCCGCAAAGGTACTCTGAAAGAAGGCGGCAGGCGGATCATGATTTCAGCTCACATGGACGAAATCGGATTGATGGTCACACATGTGGATGATAATGGTTTCGCGCGCTTTTTGCCGATCGGGGGCGTTAGCCCCCTGACCTGCCTGGGCGGCAGAGTGCTGTTTATGAACGGCACCCAGGGCGTGATCGGAATGGAACGCTTGGAAAAAGATGAGCACCCGGAGTTGTCGAAGTACTTCATCGACACCGGCGCGACATCCAAGGCGGACAGCAAGGTCGGTGTCGGCGATGTTTGTGGATTTGAGCGTCCATTCCTCGACCTGGGAAAACGCCTGGTCGCGAAATCGATGGATGACCGGGTTGCTGCGGCAATCGTGGTGGAAGCCTTAAAAGAGGTCAAGCCAGGCGTAAATGAACTCTATTTCGTTTTCAGCGTGCAGGAAGAAGTTGGTATTCGCGGCGCAATCACCGCGGCTTATGGCGTGGACCCCGAAATCGGGCTGGCTGTGGACGTGACGCGCACCGGGGACACCCCGATGGGTATCAAGATGGCCGTTGCGCTTGGGAACGGTCCGGCGATCAAGATCCGGGATTCCTCCTTTATCGCAGATCCGCGGGTGGTGAAGTGGATGGTGGATGAAGCCAAAGCGCAAAAGCTGCCTTATCAGATGGAAGTGCTCGAAGCGGGCGGCACAGACGGCATGGGTATCCAGCGCACGCATGCCGGTGTGCCAGCGGGATGCCTTTCGATTCCCTGCCGCTACATCCACAGCCCCTCGGAAATGGTCGACCGGGATGACGTGGAGAACTCGGTCAAACTATTGGTTGGGCTGCTTGGCAAGCCAGTAAGCCTGGGATAACTTCTCTGGCAAGATGCTTTACAATTGCATAGATGACTAATGGTGTGAAAAAGATCAAAATTTGGTTGGTAGTGCTGATTGTCAGCAGCCTGTTAGGGCTGACCGGCTGTGAGTTGCTGCCTGATACCTGGGAGCTCCCCTGGCAGCAAGCCTCAAGCGCCACTCCTGGGCAGACCGCGGTTCCACTGCCCACTGGCGTCACTGCAGAAGCCACTGAGGTGGTCGAAGAACAGACACCCACGCCAGCGCCTCCTCCCGAAAAGCTGATCCTCTGGCTCCCTCCTGAGCTTGATCCCAATGGGGAGACGGCAGCAGCAGCCATCCTCAAAGACCGCCTGAACGAATTTGCCTACCTCAACACAATCGAGATTGAGGTTCGGATAAAAGCAGTCTCGGGTGGTGGCGGGCTTTTGGACGCGCTGCGCACAACGCATGCAGCTGCACCATCCATTTCCCCGGATGTCGTCGCCCTGTCGCGTGAACATCTCCTCCAGGCAGCCCAGGATGAGGTTGTTTTCGGTAATGAGGGTCTGAAGACCGTGATGGGCGATCTGGATTGGTACAACTTTGGCAGAGAGGCGGGTATGGTCCAGGGAGAGGTATTGGCGGTGCCTTTTAAAGGGGTGCCGATGGGCTTGGTGTACAACAGCGTCAGCCAGTTGATCCCCAGCAATGAATGGGCGGACACCAGGCTGAATTATGGTTATTTTGGCTTTGCCGCGGATGATCCAAGGGGAACCTTCTTGTTGCTGCTCTATCTGAGCCTGGGGGGGCAAGTGCAGAATGAACAGGGTATGACGATCTTGCAGGAAGAACCACTTATTGCGGCTTTGCAGACCTTGAAAGACGGTCTGAACACGCGTCATTATAGCGACCTGGCAGTCACAATGCAGAATTCCGAACAGGTTTGGGATGCATTCAGCACGGGTGCAATTGATACCGCTTTTCTGCCGGTGGATGTAGTGCTGAAGGGAAGGGAAACGACCCCCGACGCGCCAGATCCTGCTTTTACATCGCCAGGTATGACGTTGACGGATGCCTGGGTTTGGGCATTAGGCAGCCAGGAGCCCCAAAGGCAGGAACTCGCGGTGGCCTTGATTGCGCACCTGTCTGACACGCAGTTTCTGGCCAAATGGAGCGAAGCCCTCAAGGCGATCCCAGCCCGACCTTCTGCGCTGGGCAGTTGGGAGGAGACCTCCTTAAAGCCAGCCCTCGAGAAGATGGCGAGTGGAGCAATTCTGTATCCCCCCGATTCGGTCATGAATAACATTGGACCGATTTTGCGTAACGCGACCCTGTTGATTTTGCGGGATAATGCCGATGTGGTGGAAACAGCCAAACAAGCTGTGGAGAGTGTCAAATGAGTGAGGACCAGGGATCCATTAAGTCCAGTGGTTTGTCAATTGCGCTGATTGTGCTTGGCTTTTTGGTGATCAGCCTTCTGGTGCTTGTCGTATTCGTCGACCCGATCACGATCCAGCCTGACCTGACTCTAACCGCAACCCTCGCCACGGGGACACCCCAGCCAACCCCAACCGAGGCTGAACTGCTGCCGTCGCCTGTAGTGAACATAGACGGCATCGCAATCCTTGGTGGAGTGATGGCGCTCTTATTGCTTGCGGCTGTGTACCGGGAAATCCTGATCCACAAGCGGGCAGAGAAAAAGAAATAATTACGGAAAATCATCAGGCGGGCTGAAAACCCGCCTGATCTTTTAAGGCTTAAATGATGTAATCCGGGCCGTCAGAATATTCCCAGACCCCATCAGGTTGCAGTTGTATCTGGCTCAGTTGATTACTGTGGATCTCAAGGCGAGCTTCCACCTCGGTCAACCGTTTCATTAATTCCTGTAGATTGGTCATGACCGCATCGGGCATCTCGGTGTGGGAAAGATCTGTTTGATGTTCGTCCACCAGGCGCCTGCGGCGGATCACCTGCCCGGGAACCCCCACCACCACGGACTGTGGAGGCACGTCCTTGACCACGACCGCGTTGGCTCCGATGCGGCTGTGACTGCCAATAGTGATGTCGCCCAGGATCTTCGCGCCCGCTCCAACGACCACGCAGCTTTGCAGGGTTGGGTGGCGTTTGACCTTCTCAAGGCGGGTGCCGCCAAGGGTAACCCCATGGTAGAGCGTCACTTCATCACCAACCACTGCCGTCTCACCGATTACGATGCCCATGCCGTGGTCGATAAACACCCGCTGACCCAGGCTGGCAGCCGGATGGATCTCGATGCCG
>Ga0116184_10004153_pt1 | contig 11545 bp, 21 predicted proteins | sample AD_JPNNA5_MetaG_FD_89886 | JGI IMG/M metagenome (GOLD analysis project Ga0116184, IMG submission 89886) | Active sludge microbial communities of municipal wastewater-treating anaerobic digesters from Japan - AD_JPNNA5_MetaG | ecosystem: Engineered > Bioreactor > Anaerobic > Digestate | place...
AGGCTCCTGAACGGTACTAGTATATCACACGTCTAGTTCGTACGCTGCGATTTCGTCAGCTGACGCCCCAACAAAATTCATGTAATCCAAACAAGCATTCCAACCTGCTGCGGCAGCGTCACGTTCGATATCCCATTGGGTTTCGTTAGTCAACCCAAGCTCATCAGTGTCACTTGCCGTGATTCTCGGTGGTACTCTACACGCCATGATGACTGATCCCTCCACGCCGCAGATTGATGACATGTTGCTGATGGCGCTTCTCCGCTGCGATCCCATCCTCAACACCCTTCGTATGACCACGCATGAACTGCGAATCAGCATCCACAAGAGCCTTCTGGATGTCATAGGTCAGCTGTACAAGCTCATCGTTGCTGTACGGCCAGATCTCGATACCGCGAGCTTCGCTCACGATACTACGGATCTTCTCGATACCAGAGATCAGTTCTGCATTCATAGTGTGATGATACCAGATCCTGAGCGGATGTCAAGCCCAACCAAAGGAAATCACAGACTCATGATCAACCCTCAGGTTACCGTTACGGCCCTGACGGTTCCGGCGCGTCTGCACCTTATGATGTTCAACAACTTTCATCCCAAGCGACTCGAACAACTCGATATGCCATTTGGTCACTTCCTGAATCTCACCCTTACGGATATGGTCGGAGATGTTCAGCACAAACCGGGCGTCTTTAGATCTCTTTAGACATTCGAGGATCGACTTTGCCATGTTCGTAGAGAACTCACGGGCCTCATCGTTCCACTGGATCTTCCCAGCGTTATTCTCATGAAGCTCATGACCGATCACATGCGTGTAAGTGTTACGCTTACTGCCGTCCTTAGCGTTATGATGATCTGACATACGATTGTAATAGACGATACTGACCACGATCGCATCAAAGATCTGAGGTTGGAACGGAGGATGCAACGTATCACCGCACACATTCGACGGGTGCTGACACGCCCAATCCCATTCGATCTCCAAAGCGACCGTGAACCAGTCGTCAGTACGGATCTGGTGAACCCCACCAATCCCACCCATGTTATCAACAATACCGATCTTACGTCCAGCAAAGTGCTTCAAGCATTCCAGAATGTACGGGAACAGCACCTTACTGTACTTCGCCGGATGTTTCTTCACTGTGTTAACTCCATGAGGGGAATGATATCCCATTCGTGAATGTTGCGGATTGCTTTGGACGCAGCACGTGAGCGTAGCGCCTGATACGCTACACCTTCGGTGCGCCAAAACGCAGCTGACTTCAGCTTACCAGGAGCAGGGTTACCGAGCAAAGCCCCGGTAGCACGATTACGAACAATATAACCTGTTGTCATTCATTACACTTTCGCTAGAGGATGGTCGATAGGCACACGGAAACCAGCCGCGTGCTTGTGCCCACCGCCACCAAACCTTTCGGCCAGATGCGCAACATCAATCCCGTCTTCAGCGGAACGCAAACCGAACAGACGTTCGTTGGGCTTATCCACATAGTACAGGCCAAATGGCTTATTCACAGCGAGACGACCAGCGATCTCAGAACCAAGACTGTACGGGGAAGCCACACCCTTAACAGCGTAACCTTCAACAACAAAGTCGCGTGCGTTACAGATTGTTTCTGCGATGATCTGTTCTTGACGAGCAAGGATCGCTTGACCCAAGTCCAACACACGGGTCATGTCACGCTGCAAAAGCCCGTCGAGCTTCAGCCACGTTTGGAAGTCCATTTCACGGGAACGCATGTAAGCCGCTACAGCTAGCGTACCAGGAAGGGCACGTGTCCACAAATCGTTGTCTTGAACATACTCGATCAACGGTGTGCGTTCACTGTTTTCGAACAGATAATCCCATGTGATAGAAGCGCCACTACGCTCCATATCAAACACACAAGTACAGTTCGGGGGAAGATCAACAAGGTGCTCTTGAGCAGTAATGTGATGATCAAGGATCGTCACAGACTTTGCTGTCCGAGCTAACCGTAGAAGCTCATCCCGAGAATACGAGAAATCTACGATCATAACTTCCGCTCCCGGCTTCAGTTCAGGCGGTGGAGTGCCGAACTTGCCTTCATGGAAGGTTGCGCCTGGGTGCTTAAGCCAAACGCAGTAAGCTGCGGTGAAACCGTCAACACAGCCGTAGTGATAGATTACGTCCATGGTGGGCGTGTCCTTTGCCAATTAACGGCCCACGCCTTGAAGCTCAGGAGGACGGCCAGTACGCCCCCCATTACGAAGGATGGCGCAGCCACAATAATCAACAAACAAACACAGATCATGTACCAGTTGATCGCATCATCAAGCAACCAAAACGAGTTGCCCACGTGACGCCAATCGACACGTACATTTCTACCTCTGTATCGCATGTTGTCTCTTTCAAGACGAGTGGAGCAGCTTACATGGTGGCGCTCGTCATTACACTCCACACGGGAGACTGGGAGCCGCCAGCAGGAATTGAACCCGCATTACTTGATTACAAAACAAGTGTAATGAGCCATTATACGATGGCGGCATGTGACTTCAGTATAGCACACTCTGAAGTCGTTTGGCTCAGAAACGAGATTTTCCTGTCCTGAACTCTAGATCCCATTCTAACACCTGACCTACCAAGTCGTCAAGGTTATCGGCAACCTCAATGGATGGGTCAGCAAGAGAACACTGTTTCACCACGTCAAACCGACGCTTATACTCAGGATCAGTACCAACAAATACCGTGTTTCCCTTGCCCAGCTGATAGCCAAGCTCAAACAAAGTAATCGGGCAAAGAGTTTCCTTAGGAAACCAGAACAACACTGTTTCAGCCGAATTCAAATACTCATATTCCCATTCGATCTGCGCTTCCGACATCGACGGATCGGTCACGTCAAAGTTGTCACGACGCGGATTCAACCACACAACATGGTCTTCCTGCTCAGGCGGCAACAAGAATGTCTTAAATGTTGCTTGCCAATCAGGACAACCGGTGATACCACCAGCCATAAACACCGAACAATCACCCGGAACCGGGATGTACGTGTTAGGACATTGGATAATCATTAGTTCCTCCCAGAGCTACGATACTCTGGGAGAAGTTTACCATGCCGAGCTTCTGTTAGACACGGCCAGGAGGCGAACCACCTGGGTCTTGCTTAGTGACACGATCGTCACCAGCCGTCTCTTCAACTACTCCTGCCTCATGGTCGTCAGGGTCTAGCCAATGCTCATTCTTACCGAGCTTAGCAGGCTTCCCGTCCTTAGGTCCGGCCTTCTCAGCGGCCTTAACCTTCGCCTCGCGAGCCTTCTCAGCCTTTTCCTGGGCTTCGCGCTGCTCTTCCTGTGCCTTCTCAAGGTCTTCGTTGTAATCACCCATAGTTCCTCCTGATGGTCTGTGACGGCACCATCATACCCGGAACAAACTACAGGTAAACCACTCAAAAGAGTAGAAGAAATACTACAAACAGAAAGATCGCCAATCCGGCAACCCAAACCGAACCCTTGATATAATCGTCAGCCAACTCTTCACTCATGACTCTAGTCTACCACAACCCCGTCGTCTTCTGCAAGTGGCAGTTTGAGCACAGGAACTGAAGGTTCTCGCGACGATTATCCAGGTTGTCGCTATTTTTGTGATCAATTTCCATCTTTAATGGCAGGCCATTCCATTCGGGTCCGAGTCCACACTTTTCACATTCGTGAGGGCGACCGATTTCAAACAGTGCTCTCCGTAATCGAAAGGTAGATTCTTTGAACGATCCTTCTGGTCTTACCACAAGGATCTGATCAGCGGTAAGCCTTGCACGCGCTGCTTTACCTTTATTGTGAGATTGCCCTGTGAAGTGAGAAGTGTTCACGCCAAGAGCATCAATCTTTCGCTTGAGATTAGCATAGTTCCCACCCGCCTTAGTAATGCCCAGGATTTCCATCATTCCAGCTAGGGAATATGAAGTGTCGGCAGCAAATTGCAGATCCGCCTTACTGTGTTTGTACTTTGCCATGTGACATTATAGCACAAAAGGTAGAGACGCCATCAGATTTGATGACAACTCTACCTTTGTGTCTCTGGTGAGAGTCGAACTCACACGCCCCGAAGAGCACAAGGACCTGAACCTTGCGCGTATACCATTCCGCCACAGAGACTTGAGAATCGCGTGTCTGCCGTTCCACCACTAACGCATTGGTAACCAGGAGAGGGATTCGAACCCCCACGACCCAGCGGGTCACCGGGCACTTCGTCCCGGAACGTCTACCTTTTCGCCACCCTGATTGTCCCCAAGGTGGGACTTGAACCCACATGACCATAAGGTCGGTTGGTTTTGAACCAACTGCGTCTACCGATTTCACCACTCGGGGGTTCCCACGACAGGGGTCGAACCTGCACGGCCTTGCGGCCACCAGGGTCTAAGCCTGGCACGTCTACCTATGTTCCGCCACGCGGGAGTGCTCTAAGAGAGATTCGAACTCTCATACCCGGAGGCACATGATCCTTAGTCATGCGTGTATACCGTTCCACCATTAGAGCAGGTGTTTTCATTCTACCACATCCACAGTAGGATTTGGCTTGGTTTTCTTTCTTCTCCAAGTTGGCGTTTGGGAGTGACAGTTTGGACACAAGAGTTGCAAATTGTCATTTGCGTTATTGTCGCGATTTCCATCTACGTGTTCCAACTCTAAAGTGATGGGAATACCTCGCCAACTGTCGAGTTGGCAACCTTCACATATTGCAGGTCGCTGACTCAGTAAGAGTCGTTTTACTCCGGCGTTAGTTTTTGGACTTGCGCTTACTTTTCCTTTATTCCAACCTTGGCCGGTGAAGTGCGAGCAGTCCCAATCGTTACCAACAATCAACCGTTTAATTGTTCCATAATTGCCGCCCTTGGGTGCGATTCCTAAAGCTCTACAAACGCCAGCAATTGACTTAGAGCTTTCCACCGCCAAACGTGCTTGTTCGGTTGTGTATGCTCTGTAAGTCATGCAAGAAACTATAGCAGACGCACGACTTTAATTGCAAGCGTTTACCAAACGCTATAGTACAAGCTGCTCACCGTCTAGGCTGTATTCACGACCTGAACGCAGAAGTAACATTGTGCATTCCTTACAACGATAGAATGGCCCTTTCGAACCATTGTAAACGCTGAAACCTGGATTGTTGCACTTGTTGGAACCGTCAGGACGGTTCACGCACTGGTTGTGCCGTTCCGTACTAACTAAGTTGACCATGCGCCCCCGACAGGACTCGAACCCGTGACCTTGAGTTTAGAAAACTCCTGCTACTATCCACTGAGCTACGAAGGCACCTTCAGTATAGCACAGCCAAGATCAGATGTCAACGACATTCCATGAAACGTCGCCCATGCGAAATGTTTTCCACTTCGATCATGTGCTGTTCCATCTCAGGCGTCCGTGACTGACCATGCCCGCCATGAAGACGGATCAGCCACCATTCATGAACAGGAGTTCCACCAAGGCACGCACGCCATTTGGTGTCTTCATCTAGTCGTTCCTGATCAATCATCAGAAACTCAAAATGTCCATACCGAGAGAATACTTACCTGCCATGCGAACACGGGACTCTTCCTTCACAACCATGTGGTTACGACGGAAGTTATCGGTCAAGCAATCCTTCGTTCTGTACATATTCAATAGCCTTTCTCATGATTTCAATATCATCTTTGAAAAACCCTAGGGCTGAATTGCATTTTCCACACAGTAACCCACGAACTTTAAGTGTGGTGTGGCAGTGATCGACCGATAGCCTATAGTCAGAACCACAGATGTCACACGCTGTACGCTCAGATACGCGCTTGACGTCTTCGAGATCTATCCCATAAGAGTCTGCTATTTTTTTGAGACGATGACGTTTCATCGCTTCAGGATTTTTAGCTCGCCATTGACGGTGTTTTTCGCTACGTTCTTCCTTGGTATAAGTTCTTTCACCGTAAGCTTTTTGTCGGATGCGGGTACAAGGCTTGCAGTATGTTGATAAACATGGCTTTCCCTTGTTTGTGCCAGTGTAGAACTGATCTACCGGTTTCTTACTGTCACAGTCTTTGCAGTATTTTTCTTCCATTCGACATTGTACCACCAGGCCGAAAGTTATCTTGACTTTTGCAACTTTCGTCAATACGACAAGATGTCAAAAGCAAGACTGTATTTCTTTGCCATTTTAAGGCGCTTTTCGTCATCCAAGATGAGATGATTTCTTCTATAGTTGTCAGTAAGATCGGAAACCTTCACATGGCGAGCGTAAGGGTTACGCTTCACCTTAGCGTAATAGTCCGAGTTCTCCGTCTCAACCTTTGTCATCGCGTCCACACCATCAAGAATGATCTGAATACAAGCAGTCGGGACATCCGCTTCCAACAGGCGGGTATGAAGCATCGCAAGCGTCAACGCCGTATCCTCAACCGTATCATGCAAGTAGCCGATAGCCTTACACAAAACCGGGTCAAGATCAGTTCCTTGAGCTTGCAATGCAGCGTGCTCGGCAACACGGATCGGATGCAACAAGTACAGCGTACCGTCATGCTTGTTCAGCGTGCCACCATGATACTCGGCGGCGATCAGGAGAGATACGGCATCGGTCTTCATGACATGATGATACCAGATCAGCGTGTTGATGTCAACAGGCCCTCAGAGCCGTTCTAAGCCTCTGAGTCTGGCTCTGCGGTAACCGTAGCAGAACTGCCCTGGGAAGCCCTGGGAGGCAGCTTAACGGGGTGCAGACGGGCTTTAGCGATCAACCGCTCAAGCTGCTCCTGTTGTGCTTGCGTGCGAGGGTTCTTCCAACGCATCTTTGGGTGGTTATCAAGGTCATCCACGCTTGTTCTCCAAGAAATCCACGATCAACGTCTTCGCCAAATCCGGTGTCTCAGCGCGCTTGAAAATCTCCGTCATATCAGCAGGAGCAATCGACAAACCCTCAGGCAAACCAATGTCAAGCTCATCACCGTAAATATTCTTGAACAACCTACCAAGCTGCGGTTCATCCAAGAACCCGATCTCTTCCTTCATGTCGATACGACCCGAACGAATCAAAGCAGGAGCCAACCCGTCAATGTTGTTCGTTGTCATGATTGTCACCAAACCTGAAGGTGTAGCGATACCATCCAACGCATTCAACAAACCAGCAAGCGTCGTACCCTTAGAACCATCCGTTGTACGCGAATTTACTGTAGAAGAGAACACGTCAACATCTTCCAACAACAAGAACCCTGTACAACGAGAAATGACCCGTGTCAACTCCATATCCGAGTTGATATCACTCAAAGACAGATAAGCAATGTCCTGACCAAAATGAGCGGCTAACGCCATCGCCAACGAAGTCTTACCGGTACCAGGAGGTCCATAGAACAGATACCCTCGATGGTAAGGCATACCGATACGTTCATAGCGTTCACGATCATTGTTGAACTTCTCCATGTCAGCAACAATACGTTCCTGCTGACCGTCCTTCAACACAACCGTATCCAAAGAACGCTCAGGGAGAGTCTTCGTAGACAACCAATCGCCCCACCTGTACACCTTTAGTGTCGGCTTTGCAACAACCAATGCTGCCTGCTGGGCGAACTGGTCGAACAGGTTAAGGACCGCCTGACGGCCCGCCTCATCATCAGCGCGAAACTTCAGTTGCCGTGGAGAGAATTTCTTGTCCAACTCATCCATCGTCAACGACAAATCAGTTGAAACTTTCTCGATACCGCTTCCTTCCTCACGGTACAAAGCAAAGCTGACCTTATGACCTTCCAAATAGGTCACGTTCGTAGCCCCACCAACATAACGAACCTGGGTTTTGCCGCCACGGTACGCAGCAGCAAGCGACTTTTGCTTACTAGAAGCAACCTGTTCTAGCATCCACTTTTCGCCCTGCTCGAACAGCTTGTCGCCCTCATTGAGGGTCAACACATACTGCTTACCGGACTGGTAATTCCGGTAGCGTTCCATGTTCGTATTGTACAAGTGCTGAGCGGTTTGAATACCTGCACCTAACGTGGCGATGGTTTTCAGTACATCTTTTACCGGCATCGTGGGCAGGTAACCTTTCCCTTACGTGAAATGGTGAATGGTAGCTTATGCCCGAACAACGAGCAGTACAGTTTCTTCATCGAACATCCTCATAGGATTCGAGTTCACGGGTCATGTTGATCTTTGCTTGTTCTTCGAAATCCTGTTCGATCTCGATCGTGTGATACGTGTGAGGACGCAAGATACGTTCCTTAAGGAACAACCTGCGGCCACCCGCCCAATCCTCATCAGAGTAACGGCCAAATTCCTTACGGATCTTCTCGGTGTTCCGATCGTACGCGCCAGGAGGCCCACCCAAACCTTGAAGGTCAAGATCGCAAACCATAGCGGACAACTCACCTGACGGTGCGCTGTGATCTTTGGTATCCAAGATGATGTCGTGAGCTTCCATGATCGTCCACTTGCCGATCAGACCGGTCATGTACGTTGACATCATGTCAGCTGACATCTGCTCGCTGTAAGGGCAGCCAGGAATGTAGATGACATCATGCCAGAAGATCGCGAGAATACCGGCAGGTTCCATATCAGGAAAGTAGGTTTCCTGCGACTTAAGCAAATACCAGATATGCTCAAGGCTATGGTAGTGCCGATCGGGCGCAGAGTAGTAGTGGCAGAGGACATCAAAGACATCCTCTGCCACTTCCAGATCCCGCCCATCGGTCACGTCAAGTAGATCGAACCACCGGCTCCTGAGGTACAGCAGACGGTCCCAGTCTTCCTTAGTACATTTCAACTCTGGGAACATGCTTAGTCCTTCTGCTTCGCCAGGAACTTGTTGTTGATCGCCTTGAAGTTACGTGGAAGACGGATCTGCGCAGCCTCAAGGTAAGACGGAACCGTACGCCACCACACAACGCCCTCAGTCTGCCTCTCAGGGCTGATCAGAGACTTGATGCCCTCTACCTGCTCAAGAGCCTCATCGACGCTCTGAGGCGGTGTCAGACCGCCGTAAATGCCAGAACGACGCATACCTTTAGGCAACGCAGCTTCCTCAACGCTGTACAGACGGTTGACCTGCTCAGCGATGTTGACACCCCACTGAAGGTTGAACGCCACAAAATCGTTACCCTTGATCCCCAACGGGTTCTTCTGGATACCTTCACCGAAGATCTCGCCCTGCAACACAACCGCAGCGCCAGGAACCGTCAAAGACTTCATTGAACGCAAGAAATCTTCGATACCGTAACGCTCAGCGATCTGCCAGTACAAGTTACCGGAAGGCATCAGCACATAGTTACGGCTGCACACAACAAACTCACCATCAGGTGAAAGAGCGTACGTGGCAGACGTGCCATCGACCTTCTCGGTAGGAATCCAGCTGTCATCCAACGGGAACATGTCAGACAGGTTCTGGACACGCTCAGCGTCAGTACGACGCATGAACGACGGGAACAACCCTGAAGCATTACCGGCAAGCTCAGCAGGAACCGAAGGCTCCCACTTCGTGATACCGATAGCCTCAGTGACATCCTCACCCAGAACCCCAGCCTCAGGGATCTCGTTGATGAACAAACCAACAGGCATGATAGCGCCCTGGCTGTACGTGCCACGAAGACGGATCGTCTTCAGAACGTGACCGCGATCACCCTGCTCGTTCACACGGGTGCTACGCTCACAGAAATCAGCGAAACGCTCATCAGAAGCCGGGAGGAAACTGTCGATCTCAAAGTACACGACGGTACTTCCGACCTCATGACCCTGGCCCTTCTGCGCGACAACCCACCAGCCACCCACACGGATAGCTTCGATCTTGTCAGCGCCCTCGATGGGCTTGATCTCGTCAATACGACGAATGGTTGCTAGTGCTCTATCGGTCATCAGTTTTCCTTTGCGTAACGAATTTTCGGGTCATCTTTGCGGTACAAGGCAGAAATGAATTGAAGAAGATCAATCGTATCCTCTTGTCCTGCGCTCTTAGCCCACCGGTCAACCGACTCACTGTTCGAACCAGTATGGGGCATGTATGGGACCTCTTGCCACATGGTACGGAAGAACGGTCCCATAAACCGGGTAAGCGATCCCATGATCCCACCCGTTGCTTCACTGACAGCACCCATCACCGTGAGGGTACCGTCAGGCATTTCACCGTACCATGTTTGCGATGAAAGTCCACGCAATTCGATGTTGTAGATGGTGGCGTCAAGGACATCCGCCATGTATGCGTTGAAGCGGAGGCGCTTTGCCTCTGCTCGCTTCTCTTCACGTTCTTTGAACCAAGTGCTGATGCTCATATGTACCTAACGTAGAAGGCCCCGGCACCTAAGTGCCGAGGCCAGTCTACCATACGTTGTGCGGGTTTGTCAACCCGGAACCATTGTCAAGCCTCAGGTTGGAAAACCATCACATTCTGGGTGAGCCACCCAAGATGGTAACCGTTCATCATAAACGACACGATGATGCGTTCATGACCATAGTTACGGACAAAGCCGTTTTCTTCGAACAGGTCTTCCCAATACCACTTTTCACGACAGTTAATGTGACCGTGACCGCCTTGTCCTGGGCGTGCCGCCGAGAACACAATCCGATCGGACATCTTGCAAAGGTTAGCGATCGCAGCTGGCGCGCCTTCCTCAGGAATATGCTCCAACACTTCAAGGCAAATCGCCAGGTCGGTCTTCGAGATCTTCATCGGTTGCGTAACATCGCATGTGATGATCGACTCCGGGTTGATCACAGCGTTCGCTTTACCGTCAGGTGAAAGCTCATAGCCAATAACAAACCTACGAACATCTTCGAACGGCTTCAAATACAAGCCTGTCGCGCAACCCATGTCGCTAACCGAGGATGGACTGTACAGGTCACGTAGGATCTCAGCGAGGCGAACAGCTTGCGGCCATTCCTCTTCGTCAATCACAGCGAAATCTTGTGCGGTGAACTCTTCCATTACTACCGTTTCTGCTAGGAGCCTGATGAGGGGATCGAACCCTCGACCTCAATCTTACGTCCATCATACCACAGACTGGTTGCTCTTGTCAAGAGTGTCGTCGTTTTCGGCCATTTTATTTCTCGCTACCCTTCGGGCATCACGTCCATTTCCCCTATTCCTTGCTCCATGGAATGGTGTCACGGAGTGGTGGTTCGGACACAAGACCCGAAGGTTGGATTTGACATTATTCATGGCATTTCCGTCGATGTGGTCAGGTTGTACCGTAGGGAGGTTGTCTGTCGGGTGAAGTTCATTCCAGTCGCAGACAGAACATGTGTAGTTCGCTTCGGCAAGAAGGTAATCTCTCGCCCATTTTGACAGTCCCCATGAATCCGTAGCCACAGACCCATCGCCAGCCAACCACTCTCGCAACCGTTGTTCTTGCTTGTAAGTAATGTGGCATTCTTTGGAACAGTACGTTGAATGCCGGTTTGTAAGCGGGTCTGCACAATTCTTGCAATGCAGGTTGAGTGTCGATTTGATCTGCCTCTTAGGCACCTTAGAGTTATTGAAGCTGGCAGCACAACTACGATTACAGAATCTAGTTCTGGCCGTTCGGGAAGAACCCGACAAGGTGCCGTAGGTGAATTCCGTTTCGCAGTATTCACACGGCTTACGAGGGATCTC
>Ga0116184_10004165_pt1 | contig 11523 bp, 11 predicted proteins | sample AD_JPNNA5_MetaG_FD_89886 | JGI IMG/M metagenome (GOLD analysis project Ga0116184, IMG submission 89886) | Active sludge microbial communities of municipal wastewater-treating anaerobic digesters from Japan - AD_JPNNA5_MetaG | ecosystem: Engineered > Bioreactor > Anaerobic > Digestate | place...
CAATCCTGCGGCTCCTTTTATCGCTTGCTCTGCCGTTTTCATATCGGGATGCGGGTGATACCAATACATAGCGGCATGATCCATTACCGTAAACTGAGGGTTCCACGAATCACCTGGCAATATTTCTGAATAAGGACCGCCATCCCAAATTGCGGGAACATGTATTCCATGCCAATGAACGGTAGTGGTATCCGAAATTTGGTTGTGAACAAGAATATTAACGTTTGTTCCTTGCTGAAAAAACAATGTTGGTCCTAAATACTTATTATTATTGAACGCGTACGTATGGGAATATTTTCCCGGGAAAAAAGGAACACTGTCTTCGTGCATGGTTAAAACAAAATTTGTTCCCGATAAAGTATCAGGAACAAATAATGCATTTTGAGAATATGTCTTACTGCCAATTATTATAAACAGTAAAAACAAAAGACGATTCTTCATGATCAGAAAGTTTAATTCACTACAAATGATTGTTGCATTTGTCCATCGTTAGTAACGATGTTTGCAAAATATGTTCCTTTAACAAATGAAGAAATATCAAGCGTCGTGGTTTGATTACCGTCAACCTCTCCAACCTTCTTTGTAAGAATTAATTTCCCATCAATTGAACGAATCTCTAGTGTAACGGAAGATTTCTTTTTTAATTCATAGTTGATGTTAATATTACTTTTAGCCGGATTAGGATAAAGTGAAATACTATTAATGCTTCCTGCTGTTTCATTTAATCCGGCCACTGTTCCGTTGAATGCTAAATTGTCAACCCAGATATAATCAAGATTCGTTGCAGTTGCGCCACTAGCTCTAAGTTCAATGATACAAGAATCGGGTGCATCTCCTGAATTGTAACTAAAGCTGATAGAAAAATTACCCCAACTCATCACCATACCTGATAATGTTTGCGCAGCTAAAGCCACTGTATCTCTTGTTTCTGTTGATGTGTTCCACTTTGTTAGTGCTACATTAATTTCTCCTTGTGCCAATCCATAAACCATATGTTGCCATTTCCCTGTGAATGCAGAGGGGCGAGAAGTAAACGGAAATCCTGAAATCGGTTTTTTTGTGATTGTATCTAAAACTCCCGATACTGCAATTCCAGGAACCACCGAACCATTGATGGTTTTAGAGGTTACCTTCATATAATAACTTCCAGGCATCCCCGGTGTTGCTTTAGTGACAGTATAAATCCCGTAAGCGGCGGTTGAATGATTCATAGTTCCCCATGATGCAGGCACTTCATAGTTTCCGGCTGAAACCCATGTCTCGAAGCTATTATTAGGAATTTGCGCAGAAGCAGATAACGACAAAAATATTGTGCAGAAGATAAGAAGTAGCGATCTTTTCATGTTTTTTATATGTTTTGGGTAACCTCAAAAATACTTATTTTATTCTTGGATTGTTAAATGATAATACTCATTCAAAAAGGGGGCATCTAGCCCCCTTAAATAACGTTTATACATATTAAATGAACAGCATATGTGTTCCAAGTACTGAACCTTGTTTGTAAAAATCACCAACGGTAATAACTTCACTTAACCCTTCATACATATCCTCTTTCTTATAGTGGAACATATCCATTGCTAAACGGCAAGCCCAAAGTTTTACTCCCGAAGCAACCATAATATCTAAGAACTCATGAATATCGGGCATATCGATTTTTTCCATCTCCTTTTTCATCATCGTTGTTGCCAACGCTTCCATTCCGGGTAACCCACCCAACATTGTTGGCATATGCATAGCGGGATTACCTACAGTTGCAACATGTAAATGCTCGAGTTTCTTTTTATGAATCGCTTCCAATCCGAAAAAAGTAAAAAAGATTTCGGCTTCAATTCCTTCCATTCTTGCGCCGTTTGCTAAAACAAATGCGGCATAAACATTTTCTAGTGTAGCTTTAGAGAGGATGATCAACATCTTTTTAATCTCTCCATTATATTCGCTCATGATTTTCTGTTTTTATTTTAATTATAGACAGCTTGCGGGTTTTGGTATTCCTGCAATTTTTGTTGAAATTTTTAATGGCCCTTGAGGGAAAAGAGCATAGAATTCTTTAATGTCGATGACATTACTTTTTCCAATTTTACGAATGCTCAATGGAACATTATTTTTATGTTCACCTTGAAGATATTTGACTACTTCCCAATGACGAGGAGTCATATCAACATTATTTTCTTTGGCAATGGCTTCGCCGATACTTTGATCCCATTGGTTAAAATCTAGAAGATATCCTTCTTCGTTTACGTTGATTTTTTTACCTGCAATTTCCTTTTCCATGATTATAGATATTGAATGATTGTTAATATTGTTTACCTGCTTCTTGCATCTGTGCAGAAACGAATGGTATATGTGTTCCTTTTAATAGCATGTTCCAATAGATCCATCTGAATGCTAATTTTCCCATGTGATTCATTCGACTTTCTTTTAATAATCTGAGAGGGCCCACTCCCGGGAAAGGAAATGTTCCTTCAACCGGCTCGTGTGTATAGTTAAAATCGATCAATAGCGCTTTTCCTCCTCCTGTTTCAATGAAGCAATTTGCATGTCCATCGAAATCTTCTTTCAACGGTTCATTCTTAATGAAACGAAGAATGTTCTCTGTTAAAATTTCTGCTTCAAAGTGAGCAACTGAACCGGCTTTTGAAGCAGGAACATTTGAAGCATCACCGATCACGAAAACATTATTATAATTCAGTGATTGAAGTGTTGCTTTATTTGTTGGAACATAGTTCAAATCATCGCCCATATTTGAGCGCTCCATTAGTTCATCGCCTTTATTTGTAGGAACCGTTACCAATAAATCAAAAGGTATTTCTCTTCCGCCATAGTCGATAATCATTTTTCTTTCGTTATCTACGCTTTCAATTGCGAAATCACTTTCAATATGAATGTCTTTTTCTTGCAATAAATGATCGAGCGCTTCGGTTGCCTTTGGTTTTGTAAATGCTCCGCTAAGTGGAGTTACGAAAGTGATCTTTACTTTCTCGCGCATTTTTTTATTCTTGAAAAATGAGTCGGCAAGAAACGCGAACTCAAGCGGAGCCACCGGACATTTAATCGGCATTTCGGTAATATGAACGACCATATTTCCGCCGTCCCATTCACGCAATTTATTTCTTAGTGCCAAGGCTCCTTCAAACGTGTAAAAATCGAAAACTGATTTTTGCCATTCGCTACCTCTCATTCCTTCTGTTTCTTCCGGAGCAATTTTCGCGCCTGTAGCAATAATCAAAACATCATAAGCAATAGATGTACCATCAACCATTTTCACTTGATTGGCCATCGGATCAATTTTGTCGATCTTGCCTTTTCTTAGTGAAACGCCTTTGGGAATAAATTCTTCTATTGTTTTAATGATGTCTTCAGGACCATAAATATCAAAGGGCAAGAAAAGGTATCCGGGTTGATAATGGTGTTCTACTTTTTCATCAATAATTTCGATTTCCCATAATTTCTTGTCGAGTTCATGTTGAAGATGGTTCGCCATCATTGTTCCTGCTGTTCCTGCGCCAAGAATTAAGATCTTTTTCATAGTCGGGTGTATTAAAAATTACATGTCAAAATTACCCTACATGCGCGCGAATTATTATGAGCCGTGTTGCGTCCTTCAGTGAGTCATCTCATTAAAAAACAGGGCCTTCTGTAACATATGTTACTGATAATAAAAAAGCAGCTACACTATATTAGCGCAGCTGCCGATTCCACGAATGGAACACTTTCAATAAACCTAACCTAACCTATTCTTCTTTGTACACTTTCAAGTGCTCGTCGTTGTTATAATAAACATCGTCGTTATCATCCCAATCTTCTCTTAGCTCGTATTGATGTTCGCTTTCTAAATTTACGTTAACAACTATCGGCGGCGCACTCACGCTGGTCACCCATAAATTGTTCGAGCGATACACATACATATTTCTCCAGTTATCCCAATAAAAATTATAGCGAGGGAAAAAGACCCAACGATGATGAAATGCATGTCGTGGACCCCATACAGGGTGATAAACGACGATCTTCGTTGGACGATAGCGGCTATGTTTTACAACCACTCGCTTGTTTTCGTGTGTTCGAACCGTTTTATGTTTATGTTGCGGCGGACGTTGTTGTGCGGATACCGAAAAAGTGGCTAAAACAGCCAGTGCCATAAAAAACCACTTTACTGCCGATGATTTTATTTTTTTCATTTTGATGATTATTTATGGGTATGACTACTCTAATTGGAAAAGGTTTAATCACCACTTAATTTTTAAGGGCCGCCTAAAATGGCCATCCTGGCTAAATAAGCCCTAAACCCAAAAATATTGCAAAGATCAGCAGCATAATACCAACAACGGTTTGCAATGTTTTTACCGTAATTTTCTTTAAAGCACTATTTCCGATAATCGCACCTATAAACGCTGAAAGAGAAGCGCAAGCAATTAATTTATAGTCGAGGGTAATGCCGGGTTTTATAAAATCGGATGAATAAACCGTTAAACGAGAAATATCAATAATGATAGCAATGGCTGTTCCGCTGGCGATGAACTGTTCTTTCGTCAATCCTGCTCTACTTAAAAATGCCGATCGAAGTGCTCCTTGATTTCCCGATAACCCTCCGAAGAAACCACTTAATAATCCGCCCAGCGGTAAATATTTTTTATCGAATGTGATATTTGAAAGCTTAGGAGAAAGTTCAATTACAGAGAAGATAATCAGCAACACTGCAATTATTAATTTAACCGATGTAATCATCTTATCCTGCTCTCCGATTTGATAAGTATACAAAGAGGGTGCGTCTGCTAAAAGATGAAGCACTGCTGCGCCTGCTAAGGCAGCAACAATAGCGGGCAATCCGAATCGTAGTACAATTTGTTTCTGAACATGACTACCAATCAAAACAAACTTAAAAGCATTATTCAGAAAATGAACGATAGCCGTTAATGCAATCGCTATTTCTATCGGGAAGTAAACAGCAAAAACAGGGACTAAAATTGTTCCTAGTCCGAAGCCTGAAAAAAAGGTAAGTCCGGAAGCAAACAATGCAACCAAACAAATGATGATGTATTGTGTCATTCGTTATTAAAAATACTATTCTTCTTCTTCGTGTTTTGAGCTTGCCGATTTTTCCGGCTTTCCTCCGATGCAAACAACAATTTCTCCTTTCACTCCTTTTTCGGTAAAATAGGTACTTAGCTCTTTTAAGGTTCCACGTTTTGTTTCTTCAAACATTTTAGAAAGTTCACGTGATACCGAAGCCTGGCGATCTTCGCCAAAAACCACCGCTGCTTCCTCTAGGAGCTTCACGAGCCTAAAAGGCGACTCGTAGAACACCATCGTTCTGTTTTCGTCTCTAAGGGCTTGTATTCGCGTTTGGCGGCCCTTCTTTTGAGGAAGGAATCCTTCAAACACAAAACGATCGCAAGGAAGTCCGCTCATAACCATAGCGGGCACAAATGCAGTAGGTCCCGGTAGACATTGTACTTCTATTCCTTCTTTGATGCATTCGCGAACTAACAAATAGCCCGGGTCGCTAACGGCAGGAGTTCCGGCATCGCTAACCAACGCCATTGAATTCCCTTCTTGCAACAAACGAATTACTTCCTTCAGGGCTTGATGCTCATTATGCTGATGATGGGAAAGGATTCTTTTTTCAATTTGAAAATGCTGTAAAAGGAATCTTGCTGTGCGAGTATCTTCCGCTAACACAATATCTACACTTTTCAACACTTCCAGCGCACGTAGCGTGATGTCTTGTAAATTGCCGATGGGTGTTGGGACGAGCGTTAGCATATACTTAAATTGATGCTGCAATATTACGGTTTATTGTTTTATCGCGACAAGCTTTCTTCGGGCCAACTTTAGTGGTCTTTACCGCTCAACTTTGAGATCAGTATTTTTTTGTTGTACCTTCATATAATTATTATCCGTTTTATGCCTGCAAGCAAACGACTCCAAAAGCCAACTATTGCCGAACAGACCCTATTCTTGGGGGGCACTATTTTATTTGCTCTTTTAGGAATACTCAGTATACTGTTCTGGAAAGAACGTCAAGCTTATGATGCGGCACATTATTTATTGGAAATAATAATTCGTAAGAACTTCTTTGTTGCACATCAACGTCCGGCGGGAATCGTTTCACAAATACTTCCCTTAATCGGGGTTTACTTGAACGCTCCATTAAGCTGGTTAATGAAACTTTATTCAATTGGTGATATTCTTTTCTACTATCTCATTTTTGTTTGGCTCACACAAACGGCTAAAAATTACGGAGCCGCGCTAACGTTATTATTGAGTTATCTACTTACCGTATGCTATTCGTTTTATTGTCCGGTTACCGAGTTGCTGCAAGGAATGGCGTTATTACCTGTGATGTGGGTTCTGTTAGAAAACACCTTCAGATTCCGTATACCGACATTAATTGTTTTGATGGCTTTTATCATTTTTTCTCATCCACTGCTTTTTATTCCTACCGGCATCATGATTGGCTGGTGGTGGAATCAACAGAAAGAAAAAAATATAATGGCCATGGTGATGACTGTTGGGTTTGTGGTGATAACAGGGTTGAAGCTTTTACTGCTCGATAAATACGATTATCAAAAAACGTACTACCCTGTGGTCTTCAACGATTATTCCAACATGAACAACCTAACCGACGGGAATTACATTTTTTCATTTTTGAATATGTTGGTGACGAGTTATCCTGTTGTTGGTTTAATAGCATTATTAACATTAGTGATGTTATTATTCAGAAAAGTGTATTTGCAGGCTACTTATTTCTTGTTAACACTTTTCGGATTTTTGTTGATAATCATTTGCACGCATCGGTTTATTGCCATCACTAATTATTCAGAACGAATGTTGTTGCCGTTGGCTTTTATTATCGCATTGCCTTTTTCGCGAGAAATAATGTTGATCCGGACGGCGCTGATTAAGCAAGTGCTTTTATTCGGACTGATGATTTTCTTTTTGTTTCGTGTGAATGAAATCAGAAATATGTCGAACGACTATTCTCTTCGAATTGCACAAATGAATAACTTGATTCAGACGTCGCGTGCTATGGGACACCAAAAGACTATTGCAGATGAAGAAATACTTGAACAAGTTCCTTCTGCAAACAGCGGCTGGTGTTACAGCATAGAAACAATGTTATTCTCATCGTTAGAGGGTCCCGAAAAAACGGTCAGCATTGCGATGCAGCATGACCATATTGACAGAATCAAAGAAGCTGGGATCACACTTCAACCGAATCAGTGGATTAAGTGGATGGAATATATTCTGAAAGACGATACACTTCCTGCCAACTATTTTCAGTTTAAGCCACAAGTTTATTCATCACTTCGTAACGATGGAAATGTTCCGGAGAAATTATTGGGCTTAGTAAAATGCACAATTGAAAAACCGATTCGACAAAACTCAAGCGGATCAAACATTATAACGGTTCGTTTTAAAGGTTTAGGAAATCATTCGGTACCTGCGAAAAGTTCGGCAATGCGGATCCGTTATAAATCTCAGGATTTTTCAATCCCATTGGTTTCGGATATTATTTCGGGTTGTGCTCAGCAAGTTTGTCTTCCATCTGAAATTGAAAATCCGGATGACATAAGCATCGACATTATTCCCGTGAAACAATAAGGCAAAAAAAATCCCTGCAGAAAGCTACAGGGATTTTTTCATTTTAGATTATTTCAATCCGGCAATAATTCCGGCAATCTTGTCAAAAGCATCATTGTCTTTGATGACATATTGCTCTGCTCCTTTCTGAATTGTTTGCAAAGCGAGGCTATACTTTTCTTGACTCGACAACATGATTACATGGATATTCGGATAATTCTTTTTTATCGCTTCTAAAATTTGTAATCCGTTTGCTGCTTCACGAATACTTTTATCAAGATGATAATCGAGCACTACCACATCCGGATTTTCGCTCAGATAGTGTAAACAATCTTCTCCATTGCTGAAGCTTGTGACTTGGTGGTTAAAGGATTTCAATTTATCCTCCATCATTTGACGTACCATTTGATCATCGTCAACGATAAAAACTTTCTTTGGTTTAGTGAATTGCATAATGCAAAAGATTAAAATTAAATCAAGGTTACTTCAAATTCGCTTAATGAGAAATCACAAATCGACCGATGTAGTTCTGATCAGATCCAATGATGGAATAAAAGTACAAACCATTTTCCATAGTTGAGGTACCGAATCCATATCCGCTTAATCCTTCGATTAAAGTTTCACGTACTAATTGTCCTTCGGCATTATAAACCTTTATGAAGGTATTAGCTTTCACTGTTTCAGGAAGTATAAAGTTTATTTGGGTTGCGGCAGGATTTGGATAAACGGCAACAGCATTTGCTGATCCCGCTTGTTGTTCAATTCCTGTTGAAGTTCCGTTTAACAAGTATTCAGAACTGTTCATAATGTTACCTAAGCTATCGCCATCTAAACCTAAAAGGTAAGCGGGTTGAGTATTGCGGAACCAACGATAATTTGAAGATTGTGTTACCGAAGAATTGAGTAGTGTATAAAAACCGATTCCCAATAAATCAACAAATAGTGAGTCATAAACGGTAGAGATTGTTTTAATACGAAGTGTATTCGGGTAAGTACCGTTTGGAAGTGTCAACGATCCGTAGCCATCTGCTTCTAATGCCGATTCTGTTCTATGAACTAAACGTAAGTGCTGGCTCAACGTATCGATATCAATTCTAAAACGCGAAACATCACTGCGAGTATTTCCGAAAGTGAATGGTACCGGTGCAAAAATTTGAGAAGGATTATACACCAAAGCTGTGTTACTCACTCCTGCTATTCCAGTTGCTCCATATGGATATGCTCCATTAATATAAAATCCTGAAGAGTTATTAATGAAGAATGTCCAGATGCTGTCTTTTACACTATTTGCTGCCAAGTTCGCTAACGGGAAGCTGCTTGCATATGGCGATGATGAAATCGCTACAAAGCCCATTGTATCTTGTGATGCATTCACTAATGACGAATAGTCCCAGTTTTGGCTTGCTCCGCCCGGTGTGATGTTTGCCGAATATGTTGTATCGGCACCTAAAATAAAAGCCGATCCTGCTACCGGCAAGTTGCTTTGAGTAAGAGTAATTTGAGCGTTTACCGTAACGCTAACTAACATGATTATTGGTAAGAGTCGTAAAAATTTTTTCATGGTTGATATTGGTTGGTGTTGATCTAACAAAGGTAAAGTTTAAAGGAGGCGTTAAATGAATTTGAAATATGATTTCACTCAACTATCACTTACTACCCATTTTGCTTTTTGAAAACATAAATTATGCTGGAATGCTTCTCGATATTTGTTTTACCAAGGCTGTTTGTTTTAAGGCCTACGAAGAATGCTTTAATCGGATTAGTATATCCATTCTTGTATTTTGTACTCAACAAAGAAATATAAAAGGGATCAAAAAACATTCCTTGGGTTTTCACCAACGACATTCCATGACGCTCCATAAGCGTAACCATACTTGCTTTATTGAAGTGATAGATATGTCGTGGAACATCATAAGCCGCCCAATATTCACCGAACACTTCTGCATCATGAGATTGATGATTAGGTACTGCTATGATTAATACTCCTTCTGAGCTTAAACATCTTTTGAACTGTTCAATCGTATCGTTTAGGGTGTGTACGTGTTCTAAAACATGCCATAAGGTAATCACTCCAAACTGACCTGAAGGTAGTCCCGATAATGCTTTTGGGTGATCAACATTCAGTTGATGATTGTCTTTTGCCAGCTTACGAGCATCATCATCGAGCTCTAAACCGGCGCTTGTCCACCCACAACTTTTAGCATACGAAAGGAATTCTCCTGTACCGCAACCATAGTCTAATATCGATTTAGGACGAGGGGAAAAAGACTCTACTAGGTCCAGTTTAGATTTAATAGCTCTATTACGAACAAACTGATAAACCTTATTTAGGATACCTTTTGAGCTATTCGTATGAGAGATATAATCTTCCGATTTATAATAGCGTCCACTATCTTCCATAGAAGGACGAGGATTCGTAAAAACAAAGCTGCAAGAAGCACATTTTACCAAGGTAAATTGCTCACGAGAAACAGTATAATCGGTACACGTTAGGTATGGTTGTAAAATGGTTTGTTGGCAAACCGGGCATTCATTAAGTACTTCGGGCATGATATTAAATCGCTTTTCAGAGACAAATTTACCTACAAAACAATACAGTGGGGTATTAACAGACCAAATATTGATTATGGCACCTAAAGAGAAATTAGCAGGTTCCTTTTATCGTTGACATGAAGGAAAGGTGTTTTAAAGAGGGAATTATGCAATAGAAAGAGTAAAAATCAGTTGCTGAACACAGACGAAGCACATCAGAATACTAGTCCATTAAATCCCCGATAAAAGGCTAAAAAAGGCCCTTACGGCACTCATTATTGAAAAGAGGTAATAGTTTATATCACTAGAAAAGAGTCCTGCACAAGGCTAAAAACGGCCATAATTTAACTTCATAAAAAGCTCTGAAGTGAGTTAAAAATCAACTTTCGCTATCACCGATTTACAGTTTCTAGATGTTTGGCTTCCACGTGAAATGTCAATTCGAAATGTGTTTTTACTCTTTTGGTATCCCTATAAAAATATTCATTTATATTCAGTTTACTGTTTTTAGCCTAAAATGGGCGTTTATTAGGTCTATTTCTGGTCCACGGGAAAAAGAAAGTATTAAATCAACGAATGCTACGTGGAACAAGCATATTGCGCCATTAACATTAGATAATTACGGACTATTACATCTTATTAAAGCTGAACAATAGCCTATGAAACGGGAAAATCAGCAGCCAAGATAAATATTCATTTAAATTCATTTGACTATTTATCGAGGTATACTCATCATTGCTACCGGCAATGAAAAATCTAAAAACTGGCCAATAAATGGACGCAAATAAGAAACGTGAAACTCAAAATCGGAGTCTTAAACACACCTTTTACAGCCTTCTATTTTAGAAAGAGATGGTATATAGGAGCTATGTTTAGTCCATTAATTAACACTGAATACTGTTTCACGTGGCAATAAATAGGAATTAAAGGGTATTGATTTATACGTGGAACACATCAGGTAAGGTTAATATCGTGGAACAATTAATGAGCTCTGCAACGTGGAAAAGAGATAATAGAAACCCAATGCTGTGTCACGTGGCAAAATAGAAAAATTGACCGTGGCGAATAATATTATCATATTAATCTGTCTAGAGATAGATTTAAAAGATAGTTCCACGATTAATAAAGTAAGGCCAAAAAGAAAGGGCGACTGATTAAGTCGCCCTTTTTTATGAAATGTTCCACGTGGATCATTTACAAGAAATATTCATTTATATTCATTTATGGACAATAAATATGTTTCACGTGAAACTATCTGCCCATATGGACAAGCAATACAGAGATATCAGCCGGGCTAACTCCGCTTATACGGGCTGCTTGACCGAGGGTAGAAGGCTTAATTGCTGTTAATTTTTGTCTGGCTTCAGCTGAAAGACTAGAAACTTGATTAAAATCGAAGCCTTCTTTGAG
>Ga0116184_10004166_pt1 | contig 11523 bp, 9 predicted proteins | sample AD_JPNNA5_MetaG_FD_89886 | JGI IMG/M metagenome (GOLD analysis project Ga0116184, IMG submission 89886) | Active sludge microbial communities of municipal wastewater-treating anaerobic digesters from Japan - AD_JPNNA5_MetaG | ecosystem: Engineered > Bioreactor > Anaerobic > Digestate | place...
CCATGAACTTTATTGATACAGCTATTAAGGTAGATGGCAAAAAAGTGTTGGCAGTATGCGACGGCTTTGAGCTTGAGCTTGCCGGTGATATTGCAACAAAGGTAAAACCCTTCGCGGGTAAGTGCCTTACGCTTGGCATCCGTCCAGAAGACTTACATGACGATACTAATAATGATAAGAACAGTCAGGTCGTCATGGCTGACGTTAATATTATTGAACCACTCGGTGCAGAGACCTATGTGCATTTTACCGCAGGGTCGGCTAAGTTCATGGGGAAATTCAGATCCTCAACAACTGCAAAGCCTGGTGAAACGAAGCGTCCTGTACGTTTTGACCTTACTAAGCTACACTTCTTTGATTGTTCAGCAGAAGGTGAGCTTGCGCTTTGAGCGATAGTCCTGCTATGTCTCATGCTGAGAATCGTTGCTGCCCTGACGCCTCCGGGGGTTTATTGCCTCCGCAAAGATGCACACGCTCATCGCGCGCGAATGATATCTGTACATTCTGTACAAAGGTCAATATAAATATCCCTATGCTAGAAATCAAAGATGTATCGCGCTCTTTCAGGATTCAGGAGAGGCGCGAAGGGTGGCGCGGCATCGGCCTTGATCTCATACGTCCGCGGTACACAATAAGACATGTTCTCGATGAGCTCTCGTTTACAGTGTCTGAAGGCGAAAGGCTTGGAATTGCTGGGAAAAATGGGTCGGGAAAATCAACATTGCTAAAAATGATGTGTGGTGTCCTAGAACCTTCTTCTGGCGATATCATGTATCGGGGTAAAAGTATCAAGCGAGGCAATGCCTGGTATAAACGCCATATTGGCGTTATGTTCGGCCAGCGAAGTCAGCTTGATTTCACCTTGGCTTTCGCTGAGACTTTGAGCCTGCACAGACATATCTATGGAATGAGCAAGTCGCAAGCTGAAACGCGAAGAGCCGAGATCAGCGAGTTGTTTTCCCTGCAAGAGCTCATAAACGTTCCAGTACGAGAACTTTCTTTAGGGCAGAGAATTAGATGTGAAATCGCGCTGGCATTGTTTCATGATCCTAAGCTACTATTTCTTGATGAGCCCACTATTGGTTTAGATCTTGAGCACAAAGAGAAACTTCATAATGCTCTAAACGCATTGCCTAAGCATACGACACTGATTATTGCATCGCATGATGTCGATGATATCAAAGCATTGACAAACAGACTTTTCATTATCAATAAAAAAAGAATCGATATGGATATTCCTACTATTGACTTTTTAAAGAATGCAAAGCAACCCCGAGTGGTCCACGCAATATTTTCAAGGACCATACCAGATGACGAAGCTGTGCGTGCGATTGCCAATAATGAATCAACAGATACTGAACTTGTATTTGCCGTGCCAAAAGAATCAACACTCAAAGAGATAATTGAAATGATTACCCATAAGGAACTTATTCACGATATACGAATCGAAGATGCAGGTTTTGATGGTGTATTGCTTTCCTATTACAAGAAGGATTAAGATGCGTGTCCTTGGCCTTGTTAGTGTCTATTGTAAAAAAGAATTTTATTTTCCTATTGCATCCTTGATGCTAATCATAAATACTTTTATTGTTTTTATTATACAATCCTCGCTTTGGGGAAAAATACTAAATAGCAATTATGAATTTTATTTTGCGTTGGTCATGTTCATAAGTTCCTTTACCTCGTTTTCAACAGAGCGCGACATAGCAGGTGAATATCAGGACGGTACTATTAGCGTACAGCTCGTTAAGCCATTGCCGTTTATGTCCCTTAGGCTTGTTTCAGATATAGCACAGGTATTAGCCGCTTTTATACTCAGGGCATTGCCGGTACTGATTCTTCTTATGGTATGGCATATAGATGTGCTGTATGAATTTCGCGGTTCTCCCGCACAATTCGCTGTTTCGGTGTTACTTGCTTCGTGCATGAGCTGGCTTCTTGCCTACACAATCGGCATAGCGGTAGTATACTCAGGATCGAATGAGGGCTTGATACAGGCAAAGAATCTAATAGTAATGCTGCTATCGGGGGCAGCTATACCATATACTGTTTTTCCCGAGGCAATTCTCAATATCCTGCGATTTTCTCCGTTTGCGGTTCTGTACATATTGCCTTATGAAGCGGCAACTCAAAAAAGCAATCCTGGTATTGTATTGACGCAGTTATTTTGGGTAACAGTAATGTTTTTTGTTGCCTGGGGTGTTAACCGCAATGCAATGAAGCGAATCGTATGTGCTGGTGGGTAGGCTGGAAAATGGCAAAGGTGATTTCATGAAAAATAATTATTTTGCTATATTGCTCGAAACAATGAAGAAGTCCTTCGTATTTGGAAAAGATACTGTATTGTGGTTTTTTGTACGATTGTCTGAAACAGCAATTGGTGTGATTGCCTTGCTGTTTCTGTTTACTAAAACTGATGAAATTGGCGGACTTGGAAGAGATGCATGCCTCTTGATATACGGACTCTATCACATAGGAACAGGTTTGTTCTATGCGCTTTTTGCATGGACTTTATGGTATTCACAAAGCTATGTCATAGAAGGACGATTAATTACAGTACTGGTAAAGCCCGTGAATCCCTTTTTATATCTTACAGCCAAGAAATTTTCCGCTTCCGAGTTGTTTGCAGTATTGAATGGAAGTGTAATCTTTATTTATATAGTGGTTACTCTAGAAATTGGCATTTTACATATTTTACTTATTTTGCTCTTGATGTTTTCTGGCGTATTGGCATGTACAGGATTATTCTTGCTGCTTGATGCACTTGCATGTAAGTATCCAAAATTAGAAGAAGCCTTCTCTCCTTTTATTTCCCTGTTGCAATTTGCACAGTACCCTCTAAACATATATTCCTCTAGTCTGCGTCTTTTTCTGACATTTATAATTCCAATAGGACTCATTGCCTATTATCCTGCCTTACCCATACTGGACCAATCAATGCATATTTCTAAATGGCTATTGCCTTTTGTATATGGCTTTGCCTTGTTTGGTGTAGGTTATGGAGCGTTTTGTGGCACAATTCATAAATTTACTGGTACGGGGACATAAGCTTCAATACCGTAATTTCATAGCAGCTGCGTTGTGGTATTATTATACAATGGTTAATTCTTAACCTTAAACAACTCAACTCGTTTTGCTTCCAAATTTTGAAGGTAAAGTGGCAAATTACTTGGAAGTGAAAATATATTAACAAGCTCAGCGATTGCTGCCGAGACAGCAGCAGCGGGCATGTTTTGGTTCATGGAAACTACTACGGTCCGTGTTCCCGAAAGGAGCGCTTTCGTGGCCTCGAGTTCGGAGCTGCTCTGTTTGCCTGAAAGGTTCGCAGGCAGGCGGGAGAAGGGCAGGCTCATGGCTTCCTGGTTTTCAGGTGCGACGATGTAAGCGAGGAATTTCCGCGCGTTCGCCTTGTTCTGGGCTTTCGCATGGACCACGAAGCCTTCCATGTCGGCGTATACGAGCCCTTGGCCATTCCGGCCGGGGAACACCGCGATCCCGATATTTTCCCGGTCATCCTTCGGGATATTTTTCAGTATCCCGGCATCGGAGAGAAACATAGCAGCCCTACCTGATAAAAGTGGGCCGAGGGCCTGTTCCCTGCTGAGCATGATTGCCGAATCGATGATGTATTTGTTCTTGATGAGTATGGCAAATTGCTGCAGCGCTGTCGCGACCTTTACATCATTGAATGGAACAGAGCCCGAGCAAAAGGACTGGTAGAGCGAGGTGTCAGGATTCACTGACAGGAAGAGTCTGAGCCATGCAGATAGCGCGCGGTTGTCCTTGGCGCTCGCGGTGAACGGAATGAATCCGCCCTTTCTGAGCAGCGGCGCAAGCGCGAACAGGTCGTCAAGCGAGGCGGGGAGTTTCGCGCCGGTGTCAGCAAGGACTTTCTTGTTATAGAAAATCCCCCACCATGTCCAGGACAGCGGGACGAACATCACGAAGGAGTCGTGCGAGGCCGCCTGCCTGAGCTGCGCCGGGAAGCTTTTTTCGAATTTGCGTCCGGGAAGGAGCGCTTCTACAGGCTGGAGATAGCCCCTGGCTGCGTAACTGTGGAAATGCCCGCCAGGGTGGAAAGCAAGAATATCTGGGGGGGGTAATCGGAGGACATGTATTGCTCAAGTGACGCGTAGTACGTTTCACGCGGGAGTGATTCCACGTAAACCCGCAGTTTCGTTGCTTTTTCAAACTGCTGCACAAGAGCGGTAAAGGCCTTGGCCTCAGCGGGACTGTCATAGAAAGTGACTATTTCAAGGTCATAAGCTTCTTTGGATTTGGTGCTAGCACAGGATGATGCAAAAAGAATTGGCACATAGAACGCAAGTATTGCTACAATTAATTTATAACCATATTTTTTTATAGTCTTGAATATTGGAATACGCAATGTGTGCTTCATATATACCTCACATGATTATTGAGCAATATTATAACATAAACTTGAAACTTATGAGATTATAAATGTTGTACAAAGAATAAGAAAGTACTAATTACAGGATGGTTCCAATAAGCAGGAACATATAATAGATGTTTGGGCGAGCGTCTTGCGTAAAAGTATTGAGATAATTCCTGTGCCAATACCTCCAATAAAAAAAAGAATGCCCTAAACAGAAAACTTATATCTGGAAAAAATCCAATGGTGCTGTAAGTTAGCGTCAGAATGGGTAATCATTGAAAACCCGAAACGTTGACAGTGAAAAATTAAAATTTGATACTCATTGTAAATAATTATTTATGGGGGATATAAAATGATACATAAGAAAGACCGGAGTAAGGTTCTGGCTGTGTTACTGGTGCTGCTTGCGAACACAGTGCTGTTTGCACAGAGCATATACGATGACATCATGAATAATGATCTTGATGCACTTAAAACTAAGGTAGATCTTTTAAATCCTAACCTTAAAGATGCTCCTTATCTGGCGGATTATCTCAGTCAAGGCGAGCAGTATGATAGCGCCGTATTTGACTATCTTTTATCAAAAGGGGCCGATCCTGATAAAATTGATCAGAGTGGGTATGGTCCTCTGTATTATGCAATTCGAAATGAAAATCTTGATGCGGTACAGCGTCTTATAGCTGCAAAAGCCGATGTAAATGCTTCATGGAAATATAATACTATGATTATACATATTGATAATGAGTTTTTATTTTATGACTTTTTTGATCCTGTAAAGCAAGTTTGGACGGATAGAATCGATAATATAGATATTTATGATTTTTATCAAATGCGTCCGCTTGTTATTGCACTGAGACAGAGCAATATTGAAATAACTAAAGCGTTGCTTAAAGCTGGTGCAGATCCATTAGGCATAACGTATAAAGTAAAAAATGCAAAGGCTTCAACATCAAAAAATACAGTGTACTATGTCAATACCGTGTTTGATATTATTATTGGTACCTTTGCAACAATAGATTTATCGCAAATATCGTACTATTATTTTGCAAATGCACTTCAGGTGTGGAAAGCAGTTAATAATCTTCCTAAAAATAAACAGCCTGTAGTTGATAAAAAGCTCACATCGAATGTATTAGCCTATCTTGCAATGGCTAACATGCAGGGATTAAAAGCAGAGCTTTCAAAAGGCAGGATAAATACATTAGAACTACTAAAGTATGCAGTGTTCACTGAAAATTGGGATATCGTTGATTTTTTGTTAAAATTAAATAATAAAGAATTAGTAAAACTATTATTAGACTACAAAGCTGATCCAAATAACGGTATACCACTTTTTTATGCAAAGAATAATGAAATTCGTGATATGCTTATCAATGCAGGAGCTGATGCAAAGGTTGTCTTTAATTATCCAGTGAGTAGTAATTATCCTACATTGAAAAAAGCTTCATTGTTATTTGCAGCAGCAGCAGCAGATGGTTCGGTAGAAGCAATTCAGTACTGGCTTGAAAAAAATCAAACACCTATAGTAATCACTCCAAATGCATTACGAATGTATGTTAATAATTTCCCTCCGCTTTATTACAAAGATGAAAATGGTTCATGGACTGGTCTAGAAGTTGAAGTGGTAACTGCAATTGTAAAGAAAGCAGGACTTGAAATTGTTTATAAGCAAGTTCCTTGGTCACGTGCATTGTATGAAATGCAACGAGGAAATCTTGATATTATGAGTAATTTGTCAATAACACCAGAACGTTCTGAATATTTATATTGGATAGGTCCTATTCGTATATCGATTATGGCATTAGCAGTACAAAAAAAAGATGCAGGTCTGCCAATAACTAAACTCGAAGACTTTATTTCTATAGCAAAAGCAAGAAATAGTGCATTTGGAATTCAGCAGGATGTCATTTACTCTCATGAATTTAATGAAAAGTTAAAGAACGAAGAATTTCATAAAGTATTTGAATATGTTAATGATGCTAACTTAAATCCAGCAAAAACTGTTTCAGGAAGAATTATTGGCTTTATAGAAGAATTATATTATTTGCGTTATTTGATAGCTTCTAATCCAGAGTACAATAATCTAGTAATTCATAAATTTAGACTTGAACTTGAGAATATATATATTGGCCTCAGTAAGCAATCAGTTTCCAATGAAATATATCAAAAACTTAAGCAGGCATATGAAGATCTTAAAAAAGACGGAACAGTTGATGCAATTTTAAGAAAATATATAAAATGATAATAATAAGGTATTATGGCTATTTACTAAAACCTTTCCGTTTAATTGCGCCCCAACCGCCTTCGCCGGTCAGCAGTTTGAAATACGAAAAGACACGTTTGATCGCTACAATCTGACGATATCCAAAATTTTCTATGATGGAAAAAAATAGAAGTATAAAAGTTTCAGTGAAGTTGAAGTACACTATCCTGAATTCGATGAAAATAAGCGAGAATGTTGAGATGGTTATGCCAAAAAAAATATTTGCTACGAAATACAGAAGGAGTAAGCCTGGTGTCAGTAATCCAGTAGTAAGGCCTATTCCGACCAGTAGCAAGCCAAACAGCTCAAAGAACGGACCTATGCATTCAAATATCCAAAAGTAGGGCATGGCGATGGTACCCATGGTTCCATATGCAGGTTTAAGCATGCATTTTCTATGGTACATAAGGATTTCCAAAAGTCCGCGGTGCCAGCGGTCTCGTTGCCTTGAGAAACTGCCCCAGTCTTCTGGCACTTCTGTCCAGCAATTTGCATTGTAGCAATAACTCACAAGATTTGTGCGCTTTTTTTCGTGGGCATTGCGGCGAAGGCGTACAACGAGTTCCATGTCTTCGCCAACGGTATCCATTTTACCGGAAGCAGATCCTGTAAGGTAACCATTTATTTCCAGAACTTGTTGACGCCTGAATACACCAAAGGCTCCAGAAATAATAAGAAGTGAGTTGATCCATGACCATCCCAGTCTGCCTGAAAGAAAGGCGCGGAAGTATTCTATGGTTTGAAACCTGGCAAGCATATTTTTGGGTATGTGAATACTTTTTAATGCTCCACTCTCTACTTCGCAACCGTTTACCGGTAAAATATTACCACCGCAGGCAATAATCTCTTTATCGGAACTAATAATGTGGTGCATCATGCGCAAGAGCGCGTCGCGTTCCAGTAGCGAATCGGCATCAATGCAGCATATATAATCATTTTTTGCAAAATTGATACCTGCATTCAAACTGTCAGCTTTGCCTCCATTGAGTTTATCGATAACAAGAAGATAGGGATATTCTTGATTTGCATAAAACCCACGTATTTGCCTGCAGGGGATGTGAGAGTAAGGCTCTCGGTCTACGCGTTCAAGCTTAAATGCTTCTATAAGTTTGTGTAGCGTGTTGTCAGGTGAGCCATCACAGATTACTATTACTTCAAATTTGGGATAGTTGAGGGACAGGAGTGATTTGACGCTATCCACAATTGAGAGCTCTTCTCGAAAAGCAGGAGCAAGTATGGATACGGAAGGTAGCATTGACTCTAGTGCTACAAAATTATTGCGAATTAAGTTCCAATTCTTTAACTGGTTTTGAATATTAATAGCAGAAAAAATAATGAGTAAACAATATATGCTATTGATGGCAAGGTAATACCAGGACATATATTTTGTAACTGCACGTATGCTGTGAATGATAAAATCTGCAAAACCAGATTTCGCAATATAAAATGAGTACACACTTGATAACAAAGGAATCGATAGTATAATGCCTGCTAAAACCCAAAGAATTGTTTTTTCTTTTTTACCTAGTTTAAGAGCAGGTTTTCTTTCCTGTTCTGGTACTTTTACAATACCTAGTTTGTTAAGAATATTTTCATCGGTAAAATACGATGCTAGCTTTGCTTTAAGCTTCGTGTTGGTTTCTAGATATTTGCTGAGAATGTATAGAATCTTTTTTCATAGTATTCATTGTGATTTGTCTCTAAAAATGTAGTGATATGACTTAGTTTACCGGTTGCTAACGCGATATGAATAAGGCATGTTACATTTTTTTCTGAGTATACAAAATATTCAAAATATGGGAGCAATGCATAACTTATAGTTTTGTATCGTTCATAGTCACTATTAGTTCTTTTGATTTTTATTTTGTTAAAAACATTTTCACATTCTAAAAATAAATTTTCAAGTAGTGTTCGATCTTTTTGTACTAATCTAGTAATACCTTTTATTATCCAGAATTGAATAGAACTGTCGCATGCTGCATTGATTAGTACTTTTAATGTGTTTTCATCTGGTTGTGAACCGAGCGCTTCATAAGCCATACCGCGTATTATAGTGTTCGGATGTTTTAAATATTTTTCTTTTGCTAATTGAAAGGGATATTTGTCCAGGAATACCTGAGCGATTGTCTTGCTGTGAGTAATATCTAATAATTGCTCCAATTCGGCTAATAGCTGCTGGTTCGGAAATCTTCTCACATAGGCACAAATGAGTGCAATTGTTTCTTCGGAAATTTCGTCATTGTCTATACAAGTCGTACAGAGAAAGTTTTCCAAAGTTTGTCCAAAATTTAAAAGAATTTCAATTATTCGATAATAGAGCCATGGTTCTTTACTGTGTATAAGTGAAATAATAATAGGTATACTTTTGGTACAGTGCACTTGTGCGAGGCTGTAACAGATTTGAAGAAAGCAATAATTTGATTTTTCTTTATGCAGTGCCTCAAGTAGCACTTCTTCTGTTTCTGTCCCTGGGAAAAACGAGAGCAGCATTGCAGCTTGTGTTCGCTTTGTTGAATTTTTTGAATACATGTTTCTTTTCAATACATTGAAATACTTTTTTTTAGTATATTCTCTTATTGTGGTTACTATTTGTTCTGGTAAGTTTATTTCTTCATTAATTTTTACAGTTTCAAATAGTAGCATTAGTTTAGGTAATCCTTTTAACGATAATGGTTTCTTCTCAATAATTGCTGTTATAATTCTTTTTCTTATGATAAGGATAAATTTATTTTCAAGTCTATATCGAATTTTTATTCCTAACAAAATAAGTATAGAGAGCAATGATAATAGAGAAAGAGTAAAAAAAATAGTTTTTATGGTAATCATAAAAACTTTCCTTTGCTAAAGTTTTGTGCTATTGCAAGTATCTCATCAATATAAATAGGCCTCTCAATAATCATAAGAACACCTGCAGAATACGCCTGTTGAATTGAATCAATATGCTTGTGATCAGTAATAATAATAAAGGGAATTCCCATAAGTCTTGAATATTTATTTATCGTTCTTTTAATTTCGATTGCATTGCTTCCTGGAAGGTAACAGTCACAGATAATCAAGTTAATTTCATGTTTTGTTATTATTTCCAGCACTTCTGGTCCGTTTTTAGCTGTTAATACCTGGAACTGATTTCGTGGAAATAAGTCAGCAAGCATTGCCAATCTGAATACATTGCTATCCGCTAGTAGTAAAGTTCTTTTGTTTTGCTCTCTTTCTTTTAGATTGCTATCTGCGCATACCTGGTTTGAACCGTGTTTTCTAGCAATATTTAGTCGTTGTTTACCTGCATCAATAATAAAGTCGACTATATTTATTTCTTGAGGTTCGTTCATATTAAACAGATCTTCAAAAGAAATTACCCCAATCGATACTGTAATAAAACAGATAAAAATTTCAGCTTGCGCTGTACTGATACGTATTGTTTCTGCAATTTCTATAGCTTTACTTTTTTCACACTGAGAAAGGTAGCATGCAAAGAGGGCTCCGCTTAACCTAAACAGTATAGTTTCTGGTGAAGTAATATTTTTTAAATAAGAAGCATATTTTTTAAGAATCTCATCAGCTCTATCTGATCCATAATGGAGGTTGATGTCGCCAAAATTATCAATGGAAATAAAAAGAATTGCTCCCGGTGCTCGTGTTGGTAAACTTGCATTGAGGATATCCATAATGTAATTTTCAAAAAAATCTTCATTAAAGAGTCCTGTGCGGGGATCCCGTATTATTTTATCCTCAAGGAGCTGGATTGATTTGAGAAGCGTTTCATTGACTTTTTCGAGAGTAGCAATCTTTTCTAAGTATTCACTTGAATCACTCATTGTTGTTTTTAGCAAGAAAATACATTCATTCAGTTTTGCTTACTGGAGCACTATTGCTGATAGCATTTCAAGCTGGAGCGGATATACTGCTTTATCACCAAAATTCCATGCTATACCAGCTTTTATATCGAGAGCTGCAAGTGGTGCAGATGCAAGAATTGCTTTAATTGTAATTGTGTTTCCCGCTGTCAGTGTTGCGTCATCGAAAAAGCGTTCATAGGTAATACCAAGTCCAGCACGGAATAGTTCAGGGACACTCTTAATAATTGGTGCTATGAACTCAGCACGAATGCCAGGAAGTGTTGGAACATCATTTTCGATGCCAATACTCATTCCAAGGCTCAGTTTGAAAAATCGTTGGGGTGTCCAGAAGAATAGAAAATTGGTAATTGAAGTTGTAGAAATAGTATTAAAGAGTATACGCTCACGTAATCCAAAATAGAGCAAATCTGTTTCCCAATTGACTGCAGCTTCAATAAGTGTTGTCTGTACAAAAGCTTCCCACAGTGGTGTTCCCATGGTTTGAGGCACCCATATTGAACCTCCATAGAGCTCAAAATACATGCTCCATGAAGGCTGAATATAGATAATTCCGAGTCGTGCCTCAGCTTTTGCTGGATCGGTGAAAAAAGGGTCAATAAGTGTACCTTTCCATGCAACACCAGTCGATATAACAAAATTGTTTATGAGGGGTATTGAGATGCTTTCGTCAATGGTCAGTATACCTTCACTTTCATAAGCATCGTATGAAAAAAGGGAATATATTCTCCATGGCTGCTGAGCAGACAGCTGCGGTAGCGTTACTGCTAGTACTAAGTAGATTAACAAAGACTTAAGCCACTTCTTGTTCATAACCTGTCCCCTATAATGCTTTTGAGTCTATTATACTTTTTAATACAATTATACAGTTAAGGTAGAAAAAATACCAATGATTTCATGGGGGAGTACGTAGCAAAACGATAAATAATTAAGAATTTGGATAGTGCAATTTATATGAATGTTTTGCATTTATATCTATTTTATGCTCTGTCTTGATTGATTTTGTCGTA
>Ga0116184_10004168_pt1 | contig 11514 bp, 6 predicted proteins | sample AD_JPNNA5_MetaG_FD_89886 | JGI IMG/M metagenome (GOLD analysis project Ga0116184, IMG submission 89886) | Active sludge microbial communities of municipal wastewater-treating anaerobic digesters from Japan - AD_JPNNA5_MetaG | ecosystem: Engineered > Bioreactor > Anaerobic > Digestate | place...
AATTCGCTTAAACTTTTTGATAAAGGCAATAGAGGTTGAATGAGCGGAGCATTATTACTCAATTCAATTAAACTTGTATTTACATCAATCCATTTTTTTAAATAATCAGTTACCAAAATCTGGTTTTCGGAGTTTTTATTTTTCAAATAATTACCCACCGCAGCGTCAAAGCCTAAAGCATCTTTGGCGTCAGCTGTGCAAGCATCGGCAAAAAGGGTAAACGGTGAATAAGTTTTGTATTCTGTTCCTTCGCTATTGCGGGAATATAGTTTCAGCGGTTCACAAACATTAGAAAAATCCTCCAAAGCAGTATTTGTTTGATTGTTGCTGATGTTTCTCAATAGCACTTCTTTATTTCTGATATGTGTGATTCCTAGTTCTTCTAATTGCAAAGAAATAACGCTCATTCTTTTGCGTAAACTAGCCATATCTGTGATGTTTTCATTAGACCATAATCTTTCGGCTATGGCAGTTGTTCTTGGCCAGATTCTGGAATCTATAGTTGTCGGAGTGACAAGTTCACTCCATATTGGGGCTTCTCCACCCAAAATTCTTGCTTTTTCTTCGGCTGTAAGAGTGATGTTTTTTGGCATTGGATCATTCAAATAATGATTTTCGACACCCAACATTAAATCAATATAATAGCCGTTAGACAAAACCGTTTTGTATCCATTTTTCACAGCATTTACAAGAGATTGACCAGCTGCGATTCCTTCGTTTGAACCTTTCCAAGAATGAATTATGGCGTCTTTAGATAGGTTTTTGGTCATTATTTCTTCCCAACCCATCAATGTTTTGTTATGTTTTTTTAACATTGGAATCAATTGCATAGTGAAATAGGTTTGCAGTTCGTGATTGTTTGCAAAATTATTTTTCTTTTTAAATTCCTGAATTTTTGGATTCGAATCCCAATCTTTTCCTTCGTTTTCGTCTCCGCCAATATGAAAATAATTCCCTGAAAACAACGGACAAACCTCGTCGAAAATTTCACTCAACAATTGATACGTTTTTGGATTGGATGGGTCTAATGTTGGAGTGAAAATTCCTGAATTTCTCTCTAGAGAATAGGTGTTTTTGTCAAAATTGAGTTTGCTTCCCACTTCAGGATAAGCAGTCAGGATGGCTGTTCCGTGACCAGGGACATCAATTTCTGGGATCACCATAATGCCTCTTTCATCGGCGTATTTTACTATATTTTTTATTTCTTCTTGTGTATAATAATTCCCATCAGATGCTAATTGGGTTAGCTTGGGATGATTTTTCAATTCGATTCTCCAGCCTTGATCATCGGTTAAATGCCAATGAAAAACATTCATTTTCATTGCAGCCATTGCATCCAAATTTCTTTTGATAACATCCACAGGTTGAAAATGGCGAGCGGCATCAATCATCAATCCACGCCAAGTAAATCGTGGAAAATCCGAAATCGTAGCCGTTGGAAAATAGTAAGAATTACTATTGTTTTGTAGCAACTGCAATAGTGTTTCCAATGCGTGAATCGCTCCTAAATCAGAAGGGGCGTTGATGATTATTTTGTCGGATTTAATCTCTAATTGATAGCTTTCGTCTTCATTTATTCCAATTTTTCCGCTTTGAGTACAGTTGATTTGCAATTGTGCAGAAGGGAATTCATTGATTTTGGTCACAAACCCTTGATTGAAAAACAGCCCTGTTCTGCCGTCTAATCTTCCCAAAAACTGTGTAGTTCTTGCAAAAATTCGCGGGTTTGGATTTCCAGTAATATTCACTTTGAAATTTTTGGTTAAAGCAAAAGTTCCATTGGTTACACTAATGGATTGTGGCCAAGGCATTAGATTTAAGTCATCGGTTTTGACCTGAGCGTTGGCTAAAATTGTCGATAGTAATACGATAAAAATGTATTTCATTATTTTGGGTGCTTATTTTTTGATTGGATTTTAATAATCAAAACGTTTGAAGGCTTCGATAGCTTCGTATTCAGCAAGTCCTAAATCGTCATAGAGTTTTGCTGTTTTTTTGTTTCGATCTTCGGCTCTAACCCAAAATTCTCTTGGATCACTTCCTAGAAACATTACTCGATCTTTTTGAGATTGATGGAACAAAATAGCATGTCGTTTGATGGTTACTTCGTCTGGACTTAATGGAACTGCCATGTCAATGTCGTGAATATCCCATTCGTGCCAAGCGCCTCGATATAACCACAACCAACATTCATCCATATAGGGTTTTGATTTTAGACTTTTTAGAGCTGCAAAAATGGTGTTCAAACAAACTTCGTGAGTTCCGTGTGGATCGGCTAGATCTCCTGCGGCAAATATTTGATGAGGTTTTATTTTGTCGATAATGGCTGCTACAAGAGAAATGTCTTCATCTCCAATTGGGTTTTTCTTAACTTCACCAGTTTCATAAAAAGGCAGGTCTAAGAAATGAATGTTCTCGTCTTTTAGACCGATGTATCTAACCGCAGCGTAGGATTCTCGTCTTCTAATTAATCCTTTTAGTTTTCGAACGTCTAAAGAATCGACTTGATTTTCAGATTTGTTGTTTAGAAAATCTATTGTGGCTTGAAAATTTATTTTGCTGTGGTTATCTCCAACAAAATCATTGCAAACTTCGGCAAATTTCAAGGCTTCATCATCTGTTACAGCGATGTTTCCGGAAGTTTGATACACAACGTGAACATCGTGGCCTTGCTTGATTAATTTTGAAAAAGTTCCTCCCATCGAAATCACATCATCATCTGGATGCGGGCTAAAAAGGATTACTCTTTTTTTAGCAGGATTAGCTCTTTCGGGTCTGTTGCTGTCATCAGTATTGGGTTTTCCTCCCGGCCAACCCGTAATGGTGTGTTGCAACACATTGAACATATTAATATTCAAATCATACGCAGAACCACCAGAAGCTAACAAATCAGACATTCCGTTGTTATTGTAATCTCTGTCGGTGAGTTTTAGTATGGATTGATTCGTTTTTTGGCACAGCCAAACAATTGCTTTGCTTTTTAATTCTTGTGTCCAAATACACTCTCCAACAAGCCAAGGTGTTTTGTATCGCGTCAATTCAGAAGCGGCAGATTGGTCTAAAACAAAAGTGGTATTGTTGTGATTTTGCAAAAATGTGGCTGGAACTTCAGAGCTAATATCGCCTTGAATGGTTCTTTTGATGATCTCGGCTTTGTTTTGCCCCCAAGCCATCAATACAATTCTTTTGGATCGAAGAATAGTTGAAACGCCCATAGTAACTGCTCTTTTGGGAACGCTGTCAATGCCATTAAAATCGAAAGAAGCATCTACTCTGGTAATGTGATCCAAAGTGATGATTCTGGTTCCCGAATTGATGTGAGAACCCGGCTCATTGAAACCCACGTGACCTGTTCGTCCTATGCCTAATAATTGAAAATCAAGTCCGCCTGCATTTTTAATTTTCATTTCATAATCAATACAATATTGATTCAAGTCTTCAAAAGCTACTGTGCCGTCAGGAATATTAACATTTTCAGGATCAATGTCAATGTGATTGAAAAGATGCTGATGCATAAAATGAAAATAACTTTGATGGTTTTCCTTTGTCATTGGATAATATTCATCCAAATTGAAAGTGATGACATTGCTAAAACTAAGTCCTTCTTCTTTGTGTATTCGGACCAATTCTTCATACACTTTGATAGGTGAAGAACCTGTTGCTAAACCTAAAACACAAGTTTTGTTTTTGGCTTGTTTGGATCTGATTAGTTGTGCTATTTCCTGAGCAACAATGATAGAAGCTTCGGCTGAATTTTTGAAAATTTCGTTATGAATTTTTTCAAATCGGGTTTCTTCAAATTTACCGGGGCTTTTATAGCTAATGTCAGGTTTGATTTCTAATGCAGTTTTCATCTCGGTTTTTTTTTACTAATTTAAAAAATATAATTTTATAAATGGCATAAGTAAATGATTACTTATGCCATTTGTGTGTTCTATTACAATTGGTTACAGTTTTTTTTAGAAATTAGATCCAGTAGTGTCCCACCAAAGTCTAGTTCCTCCATTGTCTGGCCCTCCAAGTTTGGCGACTCCTGTTGCAACACCACCAGGATTTCCATCTTTTTCAGATTGAACGAAATTGATTCTTCGAACTCCTAAATTAGAAGTAATCAACCCTCCGCTAGTGTTTTTAAGTACTGGAAATAATTTTGGATATCCAGTTCTTCTGAATTCAGACCAAGCTTCTTGTCCTTCTGGGAAACCAGCAATCCATTTTTGAGTGATAATTTTTTGAAGTTTTACTTCATTCGATGCGGCACCATCCCAAGCTACAGTTACATTGTTTAAAGCCGCTGAATTATTTACAGGAAAGTTTGGATCTACATAGGCTTTTGCCATTTTTACATTGTCAGCAATGTAAGTTGCAGCACCAGCTACGGCATTTTGTTCGAAAGATTTGGTTACACCAGATTCGTATAAAGCTTGTGCAGTTCCATTCATATTCCATCCTCTTAATGCGCCTTCGGCTCTTAGGAAATAGATTTCGGCAGCCGTCATCCAAACAATTTCTTTTGAACGTACAATGGCACCAATTCCAGAAAAATTAGAATGATCTGATTTTGCAGCAATTTCAATTCCTGTACGCACTCCTTTATAAAGTCCTGGAAATTGTTTTGAAGTGTCAAAATACACAGCAAGTCTAGGGTCGTTATAACCTCCCATTATCGATTCCATATCGGCAGACATTCTAATATCTTCCCAAGCTCCGCTAATAGTTGCAATTGGATTTGTATAAGTAGGCGATACTACTTTAAATAAATCACCATTTGATGTAATTACACCAATTGGGTTGCTTACTGCTTTTTCGGCTTGCGTTTTTGCCAAAGCTGGATTCACTTTTACAATTCGCATAGCTAATCTTAATCGCAAGGAGTTTGCAAATCGCACCCATTTTGTGTAATCACCATTGTATGATGAAATGTCTGTTCCGATAAAAGTTGAAGCTTCATTTGCATTTATCCTAGTTGTTAAATCAGCAACTGCAACATCTAATTCAGAGAACATTTGTGTATATACTTCTTCTTGAGAATCGTATGTGATTACAGGATCGGTTGTTCCGAATTTTGAATATACAATTGGCCCGTAAGTATCTGTAATTCTATGCATAGCTTCCACTTTTAAAATCAAAGACAAGGCGTAAAACTGATTGTATTTTCCTTTTGCTCTTTGTTCAATTTTTAACACATTAGCCATAACATCGCCATAGCCAGCACCCCAAGAAAAGCCATTCCAACCATCGACTAAATCATAAGTTGTATTGTTAGTACCTCCTCTAAACGGAGTTGGTGTTGACATATATCCTGACCAAACATCGGCTTGTAATCCTTGTTGTACTTGGTATCTCCATTCTGGATTAAGAACCAAAACATTATTGAAAATAGGTGTGAATAAAGATTTGATGTTATTGAAATCTTGCTCTAAAAGCACATCGGTAGCTCCATAAGGATTGCTGTTGGTGCTTTCAAAATCTCCTGTGCAACTTACTGCTGCCAATAAAGAGATACAAATAGCGGATGTTTTTATTTTATTTAATATCATGATTTTTGTATTAGAAAGTTACATTTAAATTAAGACCGACACTTTTAGTTGATGGCATTCCATAAACGTCAACACCTTGCAAACCTTCTCCTGTGCTCAATGAAATATTTGGATCAAAAGGAGCGTTTTTGTAGATAAAGAATAAGTTTCTGGCAATTAAGGATACACTAGCCGATTGAAAGAAAGTTAGTTTTTTAGTGCTGAAATTATATCCAACAGACAGTTCTCTTAGAGAAACATTTGTAGCATCATATACATATTCTCCAGTGGCACCAGCTCTTCCGCCAATTTGTTTGTAGTAGCTATCGGCAGGATATTTTCCGGAGTAGGTACTTCCATTTGGATAAACAGCGTTTATAGCCACACCACCAGCATTTCTAGCATCTCCAGTAGCTTTTGAAACTCCAAATTCGTCATTTGTAGCTTCGGTTAAACTCATTACTTCACCACCAACACGAGCATCAACTAATACATTGGCAAAGAAACTACCATATTTGAATGAGTTTGAAAAACCTAACATATAGTCTGGATTGGCATTACCTACTACTTCAAATCCTGTTTTTTGAATAGTTCCATCTGCGTTTAACATAATTCTTCCTTGAGCATCTTTTTTGATATTAACGCCTTCGATTTGACCAAAAGGTTGTCCTTCAATTAATGAATAACGGTAGTTGTTTACACCTGGGTCGGTCAAGATTACTCTTCCTCCAAGTTCAGTAGGAATTTCGCTAACGGTGTTTTTGTTGTGTGAGTAGTTAATAGTAGCGTCCCAATTGAATTGGTCTGTTTTGATAATTTTTCCAGTCAATACGATTTCAAGACCTTGGTTTTTGATGCTTGCTGCATTGAAACCATAGTTTAAATAACCATAAGGGTTTGTTGATGGGGCAGGAACTTGAATGTATTGATTTTTAGTTTCTGAATTGTAGTATGAAATTTCAAATCCAAGTTTGTTGTTAAACATTTTCCATTCAGTACCAATTTCAAATTCTGATTTTAATTCCGGTTTTAATGATTCGCCTGGTCTTGGCCCAACTGTTGGAGGGATTATTTGACCACCAACGATTGTAGATGTAGGAGAAGTTACAAAAGAAGAGATGTCGTTACCCACTTGTGCAAATGAAGCTCTAACTTTACCATAATTAACCCAGTCTGGCATTTTAGTCATTTCGCTGATAAGTCCAGTAACACCAACTGAAGGGTAAAAGAATGATAATTTGTCAGTGTTTACAAGTGTTGAAGACCAATCATTTCTACCTGTAACATCAAGATACAAATAGTTTTTATATCCAAAAGTAGCTGCTGCAAAAACCGATTGCACTTCTTTTTGTGAATCTAAACTTTGAAAATTTCCTGCATTGTTTACAAAATTTCCTAAAGTAAACCAGTTTGCATAAACTAATCCTGAGCTAATTCCCGAATCTAAAGTTGTGGCTTTGTTGCCCATAGATTTAGTAAAACTCGTTCCAATATTGGCAGTTAAACTAATGTTTTCATTGATTTTGGTGTTGATATTGGCCAAAAAGTCGCCATAATTTTGAGTGCTTAAACTGTTAACGTTGATGTATCTACCATTTATATTGGATAAAGTTCCTTGGGTCGAAGCATATATTTTTTTGTCAAAACTACTTTCAACTCTGTTGTAATTGTATCTGGAAACTAGACTCAACCAATCGTTTACTTTATAATCCAAGGCCAAAGATCCAGTTAGGAATTGGTTATGATCTACCGAAGCATTTCTGTTGATAGCCCAATAAGGGTTTTGCATAATGTCTCTGTTGGTCATCCAGTTTTGAACCATCATATTTCTCAAAGGATCAAAAACCTCAAAATTGTTTTTGTATTCCTCAAAATCATTTCCTCTTGGCATTAAATAAGCACCGGTCAAAGCATTAAAATAATAACCACTTACTGGTTTGTTATTCACAGTTTGAGAAGCATAATTGGCATTGGCGGCAACGGTCAATTTATCATTGAAAAATTTCCCTGTTTGGCGCATTCCAAAATTATTTTTGTTCAATTTATTTCCTTCAATTATACCAGATGAGGTTGTATTGGCATAAGATAAGGTCGTTGTAGCTTTTTCTGTTCCTGTAGAAAATCCTAAAGAAGTAATTTGAGTATTTCCGGTTTGAAAAAAATCTTTTACATGATCTTTTGAAGCTCCTTTTGCTCCCCAAGATTCGTCTCCGCCAGCTACGGCAACATATTCGTTTTGGAATTTTGGCAAAAATGCAGCCGATTCAAATGTAGTTGTCGATGTAGCTTTGAAGTTAGAAACACCTTCTTTTGATTTTTTTGAAATTAACAAAATTACTCCATTTGCTCCTTGACTACCATACAATGCCGAAGCCGATGCTCCTTTAAGAACGGTCATTCCTTCATAATCATCAGGATTCAAAAGCGAAACGGCATCTCCACCATCTCTATTTCCTCCGTTGATGTCACCAAAAGTTTTGTTGGGCTGACCTGAAGAAATATTAAATAATGGAACTCCATCAATAACATAAAGAGGTTGGTTGTTCGTCACAGAAGAATTTCCACGGATAACCACTTTAGTAGAACCGCCTGTTCCACCAGCACTTTTTGTTACAGCAACACCAGCAATTTTTCCTGCAATGGTATTAATAACGTTAGCATCTTTCACTCTAGTTAAATCTTCTCCTTTTAATTCTTGAGCAGAATAAGTAAGTGATTTTCTGGTTTTTTTGATACCAAGTGAAGTAATCACCACTTCGGTAAGCGTATTCGAAGCCGCCTCTTTCAATTGTACTTTGATAGTGCTTTGGTCTCCAACAACTACATTTTGATTTTCTAATCCAACAAAGGAAATAATCAAAGTTTTTCCTTTTTCTACTTGAATAGAGAAATTACCATCCATATCGGTGGTAGTTCCTTTTGTTTCGCCTTGCACATTAACGTTGGCCATTGGCAATGGTAAACCACTTGCATCGCTCACAGTACCTTTGACGGTTTTTACTTGTGCAGAGGCAAGATGCGCAGTAAAAATAATCATGAAGATTAAAATAATTTGTTTCATTTTTATATATTTTTTGTTAGTTATGGTGTAAATTTATTGGGGTGATTATTCTAAAAAAAATATATTCTCTCAACGGTAATAAAATTTCAACCAACGACATGATTCAATCAATATTATGTATTTCGAAAACGTTTTCTTGTGTTTATTCTAAATCGTTTTTATTTATTTTCATAATTTTATTTCCAAAATGCTGTTTTTTATTGTCAAATTGATTAAAGTTGCAAAAGTTTATTTTTAGACAATCAACAGCGAGAAATCTTAATTATTAAATTGTAAAGTGGGAAAAATAAAGGAGATGAAATTCGAAATAAAACTTCAAAATCATTTTTGGTTTTGGGGTGTTTATTTTTTATTGAACTTTCTGCGTTGGGGGGCTTATTTTAATGATTATGGCTATTCGTTTAAATCCAATCTGATCGAATTTGCCCTTCACATACCCTTGGTTTATTTCAATTTGTTTGTTCTGGTTCCGGGATTTGTATTAAAGAAAAAATACTATCAATATGCCTTAGCCTTACTGTTGAGTTTGACGGTTGTTTATTTGCTGAAAACTGGAATGACCTATTATATTATTTCAGAAAACATTTGGCCAGAAGCTAATAGAGATTACAAACCTTTTGAAATCAATCATATTGTGGCGGTTTGCATTGGCGAATTATATGTTTTGGCGATGGCATCTTCTGTGTATTTAACACTAACTTGGTTGAAAGAAAGAGATAGAAATCGTGCTTTGAGAGAAGAACAATTCAAAATCAAATTAAAATACCTGAAAAATCAAATTCAACCCCATTTTTTCTTCAATACATTAAATAATTTGTATGCCTTATCGCTAGAATCTTCAGATAAAGTGCCTGATGTAATTATAAAACTGTCTAAATTGATGGAATATGTTTTGTATGATATTGAAGGTACCAAATTTGTTCCATTAATCAAAGAAATTGACTATATTCAAAATTATATCGAAATTGAAAAACTCCGTTTCGAAAACGTGCAAGTCGCCATAAATATTGAATCAAATATTGATGAAGCAAAAGTTCCTCCTTTATTATTTATATCGCTATTAGAAAACGCCTTCAAACACGGTGGATACAACAACAGTAAACTCAAAATAAAGATAAATTGTAAAATTGTTGATGACTTCTTGCATTTTGAAATCATAAATAATTTTGTACTTTCACCAAGTATTAAAACTAAAAAAGGAATTGGCTTGACCAATACTAAAAAGCGACTGAAATTGATTTTCAAAAACAATTTTGTTTTAGAGCATCAGATAAAATTCAACTTTTACATTATCCATTTGCAAATACCTATATATAATGAAGATTAAATGTGTTTTGGTCGATGATGAACCTTTGGCAATAAAAGTTCTGCAAAATTATTTTACTAATTTTTTGGAATTTGAAGTTGTTGGCACGTTTAATAACTCATTAGAAGCATTGGATTTCATCAACAACAATGCAGTTGACACAGTTTTTTTAGACATCAATATGCCTATGATGACGGGTTTTGAACTGATTAGTTTAATGGAAAAAAACCTAAAGTAATTATCACCACAGCTTTCAGAGAATTTGCCGCAGAGAGTTACGACTTAGAGGTTTTAGATTATCTGGTAAAACCCATTCCGTTGCCCCGATTTATAAAATGTATCAATAAAATCACAACCGAATTTAGTTTAAAAAACAACCTAAAAACCGAACTCGTTAAGGTAGATTCGCATATTTTTATCAAAGTAGATAAAAAAATGGTAAAAATAAATATCGATGAAATTCTCTTTATCGAAGGAATGAAAGAATATATAAAGGTGGTGACCGCCGACAAAACTTATATTACTCATAAATCCTTGACTTCATTATCCGAAGAATTGCCTTTAGATCGCTTTATCCGAATTCATAAATCTTATACCATTGCCATTGATAAAGTGAAATTTATCGAAGGAAATAGAATTCAAATACTTACTTATACAATTCCCATTGGTCGAAATTTTAGTAAAGACGTCAAGAGTAGAATTTTAGAATAATCCTCTAGTCCTTATTATAATCCCAACTTTCAAAAGAGCAAAATGCATTGCAATCTCGATTGAATTATCTTTCAAAAAAAATAAAATTTTGAATGTTCCTATTGTGTAATCTGTCGATTATATTTATTTTTAAAATTTGCAAAAGCACAATATTTAAAAATTTCTTCTACTTTTGTCCCAGAAAAATATACCTATGGCAAAGAATTTAGTTATCGTAGAGTCCCCTGCAAAGGCAAAAACAATCGAAAAATTTCTAGGAAGCGACTTCCAAGTCGAGTCAAGTTACGGACATATTGCCGACTTGCCGTCCAAAGAAATTGGAGTAGATGTAGAAAATGGTTTCAAACCCAAATACGAAGTTTCGGCCGATAAAAAAGCATTGGTTTCTAAGCTAAAATCTTTATCCAAAAATGCCGAAACGGTTTGGTTAGCAAGTGATGAGGATCGAGAAGGGGAGGCTATTTCTTGGCATTTGTCCGAAGAATTAAAACTGGATAAAAAGAAAACCAAAAGAATTGTTTTTCACGAAATTACTAAAACGGCTATTCTAAAAGCAATTGATAATCCACGAGAAATAGATTATAATTTAGTGAATGCGCAACAAGCACGCCGTGTTTTAGACCGATTAGTGGGTTACGAATTATCGCCAGTTCTTTGGCGAAAAGTGAAAGGAGGACTTTCGGCAGGACGTGTGCAATCAGTATCAGTTCGGTTGATTGTTGAGCGAGAAAGAGAAATTCAGAATTTCAATCCCGTTGCTTCCTATTCGGTTGTCGCAGAATTTACAAACGAAGCTGGGAAATCATTCAAAGCCAAACTGCCAAAGAATTTCAATACTAAAAAAGAAGCCGAAGATTTCTTAAAAAAGAATATCGGTTCTACTTATAAAGTTTCAGACCTTGAGACAAAACCAACCA
>Ga0116184_10004170_pt1 | contig 11507 bp, 9 predicted proteins | sample AD_JPNNA5_MetaG_FD_89886 | JGI IMG/M metagenome (GOLD analysis project Ga0116184, IMG submission 89886) | Active sludge microbial communities of municipal wastewater-treating anaerobic digesters from Japan - AD_JPNNA5_MetaG | ecosystem: Engineered > Bioreactor > Anaerobic > Digestate | place...
GGCCCGACAGGGCCCGCACCGAGACCCGCTTCATCCAGTTCCGGTAGTAGTTCATGTTCTCCTTCGCGAAGCGGTCTGTCTCGTAGTCCTCCATGGAGTAGGCCTTGACGATCCTGATGCCGCTGATGGCCTCGTTCAGGATGCTCATGACGCTGCCCATGACCTTCATGCTCCGGGTGGAGTAACGTTTCAGGCGCTGGCCGAAGCGGTTGATGGGGTAGACGACCAGGGGGAACACGAGCATGGCCAGGAGCGCGAGCTGCCAGTCGCGGTAGAAGACCGCGCAGATCAGACCGATGAGCGTCAGCGTCTGCCGGATGAACTCGGTGACGCTCTCGGTCACCGAGAGCTGCACCAGGTTCACGTCGTTGGTGATGCGGCTCATGAGGATGCCCGTGGGGGTACGGATGAAGAAGGGCATGGACAGTGTCTGGATGTGGCCGTAGAGCCTGTCGCGGATGTCCCTGATCACGCTCTGGCCCACGTCGTTCATGAAGTAGAAGCTGAAGTAGTCGCACACCGTCTTGATGAGGTAGATGGCGACGATGGCACCGGCGATGAGCTTGAGCATGAACATGTCCCTGGCGATGAAGACGTCGTCCATCACGTTCTTCACGAGCAGGGCGATGGCCGGCATGGATGCCGCGATGATGGCGGTGAGGACGATGGAGGCCGCGAGCTTCGGGCGGTAGGGCTTCAGGTAGGTGAGCAGCCTGCGGTAGACGCCGAGGTCCCTCATGCGGCCTCCAGCAGTTCGCGGGCCCACCGGGCCACTTCGGTGGAGGCCTTCTTCGGTCCCAGGACATGGCGCAGCCCCGTGCATGCCTGCCGGGCCGTCTCGAAGCGGCCGCGGTCTTCCAGGTAGGCCAGCATGGTCTGGGCCAGGGACTCGCCGGTGAGGTCGGCCTGGATGAGCTCGGGCATGACGGTGCTGCCTGCGATGATGTTGGGCATGCCGATATGGTGGATCTTTACGAAGATCCTTGCAAGGAGATAATTCACCAGCGACGTCTTGTAGCAGATGACGCCCGGCGCCCCCCGGATCGCCACCTCCAGGGAGGAGGTGCCCGACTTCACCATGGCCAGATCCACCTCGGGCAGAGAATCCGCAAGCCGCACGTCCGGGTCGGTCAGGACGCGGACTGCTGCAGGGTCGATCCCGCGGGCCACGGGCAGGACCCAGTCGAGGCCCGGGTGTGTCAGAGCGATGCGCCGCTTGGCGTCCATCATGACGGGCAGGATCCGGCTGATCTCGTGGCGCCTGCTCCCGGGCAGCATGGCGATACGCCGGGGGGGCCACGAGGACATGGAGCCTGGTATCTGTCCGGCATCCTCCATGAAGGGGTGCCCCACGTACCGGGCGTTGACCCCGGATGCCCGGAAGAAGGCCTCCTCGAAGGGGAAGATGACGGCCAGGCCGTCGGTGATCCGGGCCAGGGTCCGGGCCCGGGAGCGCCTCCATGCCCACGCCTGGGGCGCGATGTAGTAGAGCACCCTGATGCCGAGGTCCCTGGCGTGCCGGCAGAGGCGCATGTTGAAATCCGGCAGGTCCACGGGGATGAAGAGCGACGGCCTCTGCGTCCCCATGAGCTCCTTGATGCCTGCAAAGACGCGGTAGATGTGCCTGATGCGCCGGGCCACATCCGTGAACCCCATCACCGAGAGCTCGTCCATGCCCCAGGCACACTCCATGCCCGCCTCTTGCATCCGGGGCCCGCCCATGCCGACGAACCTGCAGTGGGGCATCAGCGCCCGCAGCGCCCTGATCACCTGTGCGGCATGGGCGTCGGCGCTCGCCTCGCCCGCCACCATGAGGATCGTGCACTCGCTCATCGCTTGGGCACTATGAGGGAGTCCTTGATGGCATAGGCCATCTGGAGGGCCTTGAGCCCTGCTTCCCCGTCCACCACCACGGACCCTGCGTGCAGGGCCGCATCCACGAAGGAGCGGATCTCGCCGGCCAGGGCGTCGGACTCGGATATGGCCAGGTGCTTGTGGGTGATTTCCCTGGCCTTCGTCAGGGAGTACACGTCGGCCGTGGCCTTGGCGAAGTCCAGGGAGATGTAGGAGTCCTTCTGGAAGATCCTGATCTTGCGCATGACGTCCGCGCTCACCCGGCTGGCAGTGATATTCGCGATGCAGCCGTTTTCGAAGCGGAGCCGGGCGTTTGCGATGTCCACCCCGTCGGTGAGCACGGGCACGCCCACCGCCTCCATGGACGCCACGGGGGAGCCCACCAGGGCGAGGATGATGTCCAGGTCGTGGATCATGACGTCGAGGATCACGTCCACGTCCGTGCCCCGTGCCCTGAAGGGGCTGATGCGGTGGGCCTCGATGAACATGGGGTCGCGGATGCTCCCCTTGAGTTCCAGCAGGGCGGGGTTGAACCGTTCCAGATGCCCGATCTGGAGGATCGTACCCCCCTGCCGCATGGCGCTGATGATGGCCTCGGCCTCCGGGATGGTTCCCGCGATGGGCTTTTCCAGCAGCACCGGGATGCCGGCCTTCAGCAGGGGGATGGCCACCTCCGCGTGCAGGGTGGTGGGGACGGCCACGCTTGCCGCCTCGATCCTGTCCCTGAGGGGGTCCACAGACGTGAAGGCCCCCGTGCCCACCTCCCGGGCGACCTCCTCGGCCCGGGCCAGATCCGTGTCGACCACGCCCACCAGGTCGACATTGTCCATGGCTGCGTACTTCTGGGCATGGAAGCGCCCCAGGTAGCCCACCCCGATCACCGCCACCTTCAGCCGTCTCACCGCGCGATCCCCCTGCGGGTGGTCTTCAGGAAGTCGAGGAGCCGGCCTATCTCCGGGGCATGGGCGAAATCCTGTTCCAGGAGGACAAGGGCGTCCTTGAGGAGGAGCCCCTGCTTGAACAGGATACGGTAGGCCTTCTCGATGTTCGAGATCTGCTCTTTGGTGAACCCGCCCCGCTTCAGCCCGATGGTGTTCACCCCGTAGAGCGAGGCCCGGTCCCCCGAGGCCTTGGCATAGGGCACCACGTCCAGGCTCACCATGGACCCTCCACCCACGATGGCGTAGGCGCCCACCCGCGTGAACTGATGCATTGCGGAGAGCCCTCCGATGATGGCGTTGCTCTGCACCTCCACGTGGCCGGCCAGGGTCGCCTGGTTGCCCATGACCACGCGGTCTCCCACCACGCAGTCGTGGGCCACGTGGCAGTAGGCCATGATGAGGTTGTTGCTGCCGATGGTGGTCAGGGCCTTGTCCTTGGCCGTGCCGCGGTTCACGGTGACGAACTCGCGGAACGTGTTGTTGTCGCCAATGGACAGGCGCGTGTCCTCCCCGCGGTAGGAATGGTCCTGGGGCGGGGTGCCGATGCTCGCATACCCCGTGAAGGTGCATCCCCTGCCGATGTCGGTGGGGCCCTCGATGAGGCAGAAGGGGCCCACAGCGGTGTCTTCGCCGATGCTCACGCCGTGTGATATCACGCTGTAGGGCCCTATGGTGACGCCCGGGGCAAGGGACGCGGCGTCCGACACCCGTGCGGTGGGATCAATCCGTGGCAAGGTCCTTCACCTTCCTTTCCAGTTCCCGGACCCTCTTGAGGAGTTCGGGCAGGGTCTTGTAGACGGCCTGCACCCGCAGCCAGTGGCCGTGGTCCATGGAGGGGAACCCCGCGATCACCTTTCCCGCGGGGACGTCCGTGGCGATACCCGTCCTGGCCGCGGCGGTGACCCTGTCGCCGATGGTGATGTGTCCCGCAACACCGCACTGGCCTGCCAGGACCACCCCGGCACCGATGTGCGCGCTGCCCGAGATGCCGGTCTGGGCCACGAGGATGGTGTGGTCCCCCACCACGACGTTGTGGCCGATCTGGACGAGGTTGTCCATCTTCACGCCCGATCCGATCCGGGTGCTCGTGAGCGCTGCCCGGTCGATGGTGCAGTTGGCGCCGATCTCCACGTGGTCTCCGATGATGACGATACCCTTCTGGGGCACCTTGACGTGGCGCTTGCCGTCCCAGGCGAACCCGAACCCGTCGGAGCCGATGACGACGCCCGCGTGCAGGATGCAGTGGGAGCCCACCATGCACCCGTCGTAGACCACCACGTTGGGGTGCATGACGGTGTGATCTCCCACGCTGGCCCCGTCCCCGATGAAGCACCCCGGGTGGACGATGCAGCCCTCGGATACGCATGCGCCCTTTCCCACGTATACGTGGGGGTGGATGCAGGCACTCTCATGCACCCTGGCCTCGGGGTGCACACAGGCCATGCTCGAGACGCCCTGCTGCACCGGCTTGTCGGGATAGAGGAGCGCGAGCGCCCGGGCGAACCAGAGGTAGGGGTTGTCCGCACGGATCTGCGGTATGTCCCGGGGGAGCAGTTCCTGCACGATGATGGCCCCCGCACCGGTCGCCATGGCCTTGTCGCGATACCTGGGATTCGCCAGGAAGGAGATGTCCGTGGCGGAGGCCTCCTCCAGGGTGGAGGCCCCGGTGATCTCCCGGTCCTGGCCCTGAAGGGTCCCGCCGAGGATCTCAGTCAGCCTGGACAGCAGCATGGTCTTCCCTTACTTGGATTTCTTCTGCTGGTAGTGTTTGTCGAAGAGTTCCACGATGGCCGCGGTGATGTCGATCCTGTCCGATGCATAGACCACCACCGGGTTTGTCTTGTCCAGGATGAGATCGATCTTGTTCTTCTTGCCGTAGTCCTTGATGATGTCCTCGAGGTCCTTGGTCCAGGGTTTCAGGATCTTCATCTCCTCGGACCTCAGGTCCTCCTGGGCCTCCTTGTAGGCTCGGTTGAAGTCCTTTACCTCTCTCTCGTACTGCTTCTGGAGGTCATCCTTGGCTTCGGGTTTCATGGTGGCGGACTTGGCCTGGAGCTGGTCCGAAAGGCCCTTGATCTTGGTTTCCTTCTTCTTGAGATCTGCCTCCTTGGATTCGCTCATGGACTTCAGCTTCGCAAAGGCTTCCTTGCCAACCATGGAATCCGCCAGGACCTTCTGGGAATCGATGTACACGATCTTGAGCTCCTGGGCCGGGACGGCTCCTGCAAAGAAGACCACCATCAGTGCGGCGCACGCGACAGTCATGCATCTGGTCATATCTGCTCCTCTCATATGGTTTCCGTTTATCTAGAAGAAGGTGCCGATGGAGAAGTCCCACCGTGACGGGGACTCGTACTCTTCCGGATTGATGACCCGGGCGTATTCCAGCCGCAGAGGCCCCATGGGCGTCACCCACCTGATGCCCGCGCCATAGGACTTTTTCAGGTTTGTCAGGTCGATGCGTTTTTCGTAGCTGTTCCCCTCGTCGTGAAACACGACCCCGTACAGTCCCGGAATCGGGCCCAGGGGAAAGGTGAGCTCGGCGTTCATGACGAGCATCCGTTCTCCACCGATGAAGTTGCCCAGGCTGTCCTGTGGCCCCATCTCGCCGTACTTGAATCCGCGGACACTATTCAACCCCCCCAGGTCGAACCGCTCGTACTCGGGGATCGTATCGCCCCGGGCGGCATTCACTGTACCCCATCTCATTTTCAACATCAAGGCGAGTTTGTCGCTCCAGACCGGGAAGAACTGGGCCGCGGAAGCGGTGGCCCGGGTGAAGTGGAAGTCACCGCCGAGGCCTGCGTACTCGATGGACGCACTGAGCTCCGAGCCCCGGGTGGGCCGGAAGTAGTCGTTGGTGGTGGTGCGGTAGATCGAATTGGTGATGCTGCTCGTTATCCCCCCGTTGATCTCGTCCTCGCTCAGTGAGGGCCTGTAGAGGGGGTCGATGTCCTCGAGCTCGTACACGTGGGCGTAGGAATAGATGATGCTGTGCCTGAACCGCTCCCAGAGGGGGTAGCCGAGCCGTATGTTTCCCCCTCGGGCCTTCTTGGTGTAGTAGGTGTACTCCTTTTCCAGGTTGTAGACGCGCATGCCCAGTGACAGGTTATGGTCGAGGAGCCATGGCTCCTCCCCGTCGATGGAGAAGTTCTTCTTCTCCGGGCCGTATTCGACGCTCCCCTTGAGCTTGAGGCCGCGGCCGAGCAGGTTGATCTCGCTCAGGCTCGTGGTGGCCATGGGGCCGTCCTCGGAGGAGTAGGCGAAGCCGAAGGAGAAGCTGCCCGTGGTGGTCTCCTCCACGTCCACCAGGAGTGACATGGTGGAGTCGTCCCTGGGGACCGGGTCGATGGTGGCCGAGCTGAAGTAGCCGAGCCTGCCGAGGCTGTCCTTGCTGTAGCTGATGGCGCTCGACGAGAAGGTAGAGCCCTCCTCGATCTCGAGCTCGCGCCGGATGACCTTGTCCCTGGTCTTGGTGTTCCCCCTGATCTGGATGGTGTCGATGGTGACCTGCTTGCCCTGGGTGATGCGGAAGGTGAGCCCGATCCGGTTCTGGTCCTCCTCGGTGCTCTCGGGCTTGATCTGGACATAGGCGTACCCCTTGTCCGTGTAGATGGACCGCACGCTCCCCATGGCCTTCTGAATGTTCGCCCTGCTCATGACGTCGCCCGGAGCGATGTCGATGGCCTTCAGGAGTTCCTCTTCGGGCACGATGAGGTCCCCGGCCACTGCCACGGTGCCCACGGTGAAGAGCGGCCCTTCAAAGACCGGGATGGTGATGTAGATGCCGTCATCCTCCCGGATATCGACCCTCGGCCTGCCCACCTTTGCCTGCATGTACCCGTTGTCGCCGTAGTACTGCTCGATGCGGAGCAGGTCCGTGTCCAGCGCCGCGTCACGGTAGGCACCCTCGTGGCCGAAGATGCCGAGCGGCCAGCGGGTCTTGGTCTCCATGGCGTCCTTGAGCTTGCCAGACGCTATGTTCACGTTCCCGTCGAAGGAGATCTTCTCGATGTAGAGCTGCTCGTTCTCGGTGATGGTGAAGGTGAGGACGATCCCGCCCTCGGTGGGGCGTGTATCCGTGGCCACCTCCACGTTGTAGTATCCCCGCTGGCGGTAGGAGTCCTTGATGCGGTCGGTGCTGGTCTTGAGGAGGCGGGTGTTCAGGATGTCGAACTTCTTGAGGCCGATGGTTTCCAGCAGCTCCTTCTCCTTGATCTCCTCGTTGCCCTTTACCTCGATGGACATGATGACCGGGTATTCCCTGACCACGAACGCCACGGCGTTGTCCTCGAAGGTGGCGTCGCACTTCTCGAAGTATCCCATGGCATAGACCTGCTCGATGTCCCTCTTGATCTCGTTCTTGTGCAGGATGTCGCCCTTGGCGGTCTTGATGCGGAAGCGGATCGCCTCGGGGCTGATGCGGACATGGCCCGTCACGGTCACGTCCCTGACCACGCAGACCCCCTTGAGGCGTAGGTATCCGTCCACGGCCTCTCCCAGGCTCGACGCGCTGTAGCCTGTGCCCGAGGCATCGGATACCCGGACGATGGACTCGCCCCGTTCCACCACGAGTTCGGTGGGGGCAGACGCAGACAGGGTCACGCAGGGGATGTCAGATAGGTGGTCCGAGACCGCCGGGTCCGTCGTCTTCAGGACGAACTGATCCGCATTTGCCAGGGCCGGTATGGCGGCGATGAGGACCAGGAGCAGGATGCCCTTACGGCACGGTCGGTTCAAGGTGTCCCCCTTTCAGCACGAGCACGGTGTCCATGGTCCGGGCCAGCTCCATGTTGTGGGTGGCGATGACGCAGGTGACGTCGAGGCGCTGCCTCAGCCCGGTGAAGAGCTCGATGATCTTCTGGCCTGTTTCGGGGTCGAGGTCGCCCGTGGGCTCGTCGGCGAGCATGATCCCGGGGGACATCATGAGGGAGCGGGCGATGGCCACGCGCTGCTGCTCCCCGCCGGATAGCTCGCCGGGCTTGTGGAACCTCCGGTGGCCGAGCCCCACCATGTCCAGGAGTTCCTCGGCGCGTCTGGCCGCGTCCAAGGTACTCCCGGCACAGAGCAGAGACGGCACCATGACGTTTTCCAGGGCCGTGAACTCGGGCAGCAGGTAGTGGAACTGGAACACGAACCCGATCCGGGTGTTCCTGAACCGGGCTTTTGCCTTCTCGTCCATGTCCGAGATGTCGCTGCCGCCGTAGACGATGCTCCCCGCGTCCGGCCTTTCCAGGCCCCCCAGCAGGTGCAGGAGGGTGCTCTTTCCCGAGCCGGACGCGCCAACGATGGCGATACCCTCCGCTGCGTGCGCCTCGAGGTCAACCCCCTTGAGCACCTCGATGAACTCCGGGCCCTTGCGGAAGGATTTGTGGAGGTCGCGCACGGTGAGAACCCGCTCATCCCTCATACCGGATCACCTCCACGGGATCCTGCCGGGCGGCCTGCCTGGCAGGGTAGATGGTGGCGAAGAAACACAGCAGCAGCGAGGCCACGGTGATGCATGCCACCTCGACGGCGTCCACCTTGGTGGGCAGCCCGGTGATGTAGTACACGTCCTTTGGCATGACCTGGATCTTGAATATGAACTCCACGGCGGTCACCACGGCGTTGAGGTTGTAGGCGAGGAGCAGGCCCAGGACGAGCCCGGCGAGCGTCCCGCTGATGCCGATGGCCATGCCCACCGTGATGAAGATCCTGAGGATCTGCTCCGTGGTGGCGCCCATGGACTTGAGGATTGCGATCTCCTTGCGCTTTTCCATGACCATCATGATGAGCGTGCTGATGATGCTGAACGCCGCCACCAGGATGATGAAGAGCAGGATGATGAACATGATGGTCTTCTCGAGCCTCAGGGCCGAGAACAGGCTCTTGTTCATGTCCTTCCACGTCTTGGCCCAGTAGCCTTCGCCGAGGCGCTTTGTGGCGCTCTTGGCGATGGCGTCGGCCCGGTAGATGTCCTGCACCTTGACCTCCACCCCGGACGGCGTGTCCCGCTGGAACATCTTCTTCGCCGCTCCCAGGGAGATGTAGACCATGTTGCTGTCGAACTCGTACATGCCCGTGGAGAAGATGCCGCGCACGATGAAGGTGCGGGACGCGGGAATCATGCCCAGCGGGGTGATGGTCCCGGTGGGGGAGATGAGCGTCACCGCGTCCCCCACCAGGATGCCCGACAGGGAGGCGAGCTCGGAGCCCACCAGGATGCCCGCATCGTCCAGGCTGCCAGTGCCGTGGGTGATGATCTCGTTGAGCCGGATGACCTTTGTGGCGCTCGCCGGGTCGATCCCCCTGATCACGGCGCCCGAGATGCCGCCGGGCGACGAGACCAGGCCCTGGGCAAGGATGAACGGGGTGGACGCGATGACGCCCTCTTCCCTTGCCACGACATCCATCACGAGCCCGGGATCGCTCAGCCCCCCCTGGTAGTGGGAGATCACGATGTGGGACTGGGTGCCCAGGAGCTTGGTCTTGATGTCGTCCTCAAACCCGTTCATGACGGACAGGACCACGATCAGCGCCATGACCCCGATGGCTATCCCCGCCACGGAGAGCCCTGAGGTGAAGCTGATGAAGCGCTGGCTCTTCTTTGCGCGGAGGTATTTTCTGGCGACGAGCAGCTCGAATTTCAGGACGGTTCTCCTTTGCGCAGCAGGGGGAACAGGATCACGTCCCGTATGGACGGGCTGTCCGTCAGGAGCATGACGAGCCGGTCGATCCCGATGCCCTCGCCTGCGGCCGGGGGCATGCCGTATTCCAGGGCCCGGAGGTAGTCCTCGTCCACCTCGGAAGGGCCCTCCTTCTTCCGGACCTGCTCCTCGAACCGCCTCCTCTGGTCGAAGGGATCGTTCAGCTCGCTGAATGCATTCGCGATCTCGCGGCCCGCGATGTAGAGCTCGAACCGGTCCACGATGGACGGGTCGTCGTTGCTGGGCCGCGAAAGGGGGGAGACGTCCGTGGGGTACGCGGTGATGAACACGGGTCCGGTGAGCCTATCCTCCGCGGTGGCCTCGAAGATGAGCAGCTGGAGGTCGCCCTGCGTCTCGTCTCCGGCGAGCTCCAGGCCCCGGTCCCTGCAGAAGGCCTTCGCCTTTTCCGGGTCGTCCATGACATCGCTTGGCACGCCCCCCACCTCGCATGCTGCCTCCCTGAGGGTGAGGCGCTTCCAGGGAGGGGTGAGGTCGATGACGGCCCCCTGGTAGGTGATCGTGGCCGTTCCCAGGACCTCCCGGGCGACCTGGGCGATCATCTCTTCGGTGAAGACCATGAGGTCCTCGTAGTCGGCATAGGCCTGGTAGAATTCCATCATGGTGAATTCCGGGTTGTGCCGGGTGGAGATGCCCTCGTTCCTGAAGTTGCGGTTGATCTCGTAGACCCGTTCGAAGCCGCCCACCAGGAGCCGCTTGAGATAGAGCTCGGGTGCGATCCTCAGGTAGAGGTCCATGTCCAGGGCGTTGTGGTGGGTGAGGAAGGGTTTTGCCGTGGCACCGCCGGGGATGCTCTGCATCATGGGGGTCTCCACCTCGAGAAACCCCTTCGCGTCCATGTAACGCCTGAGCGCCGATATGATGCGGGTCCGTGCGACAAAGGTCCGGGCCACCTCGGGGGAGCAGATGAGGTCCACGTACCGCTGGCGGTAGCGGGTCTCCACGTCCTTGAGGCCGTGCCACTTCTCGGGCAGGGGCCGAAACGACTTGGTCAACAGCTCGAAGCCCTGGACATAGACGGAGAGCTCCCCGGTCCTGGTCTTGATGGGCGTGCCCCACAGGCCGATGATGTCCCCGATGTCGAGCTTCTTGAACAGGTCGTAGGCGTCGCTGCCGAGCTTCGCCTGCTCGAAGAAGGCCTGGAGCTTGCCGCTTGTGTCCTGGAAATGGATGAACGAGGCCTTGCCGAACTTGCGGGAGGCGATGATCCTGCCTGCGAGGCGGTGGACCGTGGAGACTGCCTGGAGCTCCTCGGCGCAGCCTTGGCCGTAGGCTTCGATGAAGGCAGCGATGTCGGTGTCTTTCCGGAAGGTGTTGGGAAAGTGCCGGACGCCCGATTCAGCCTTGAGCTGTTCGAATTTCTCGATCCGCTGCCGGATCAGAGGGTTCAGATCATCCACGAGTGCATCTCCCTATGCTTCAAATTGAGCGCATTTATAGATAATTTCCCGGGTGGAGTCAACAAACCATCCTGCCGCCGGGTCCCGGACAATCCCCTGGCGGGGTTGGGTCGTTTCGGTTACAATCGCGCCCGGAGGAAACACCATGGTGCTGACAGAGCACGAAAAAGGCGAGCTCATCCGGCAGGCGCGCGCCGCGGTGCGGGATTTTCTGGAACAGGGCATCCTCGAGGACCTGCCGGACCCCGGGCTGTCCCCGGCGCTCAGGGAGGAAAAGGGGGTCTTCGTCACCATCTCCTGCGGGCAGGATCGCACCTGGTGCGTGGGCACGACGCTCGCTCTGCTCCCACTGTGGGAGGCATGCCGGGTCTTCGCGCGCAATGCCGTGTACAAGGACCCCCGATCCGCGCCCATGGAGGTGCGGGACCTCCCCCGTGCCAGGTTCTCCATCTGCATCGTGGGAGAGTGCCGGCCGCTGCGTGACATCTCGCAGCTCACGGGCAGGTGCCGGGGGATCGCGCTGCGCAAGGGGTTGCGCCGGGAGGTTTTCCTGCCGGACCTGATCCCCGACAAGCCCTGCGACCTGGACGGACTCCTGAGGACCC
>Ga0116184_10004171_pt1 | contig 11506 bp, 8 predicted proteins | sample AD_JPNNA5_MetaG_FD_89886 | JGI IMG/M metagenome (GOLD analysis project Ga0116184, IMG submission 89886) | Active sludge microbial communities of municipal wastewater-treating anaerobic digesters from Japan - AD_JPNNA5_MetaG | ecosystem: Engineered > Bioreactor > Anaerobic > Digestate | place...
AATGAAGTGTTTCGGTTTCGGGGAGAAAACAGAACCGTAGTTTTGAAGAAATTTTCTGACAGCCTATCCCGAATTTTCGGGATTTTGTTTCTTTTCTCATCATGGAGAAAAGAAAAATAAATCTAACTAACTCATCACTATCTCACAGATAATTAATGGATTAAAATACCATATTTTTGCATAATTTTTTTTAGAAATTTGATTTTTCGGCTTTACTATTCTGTTAAGTTAGATATTTATTTCTAATTAATGAACTACTGGCAATTGGTATAAAAGAGCTACCAACTTATTATTATAAAAAAAAATCCCTCGAAAGAGGGATTAGAAAAGTTTTATTGTCCGCCAAACATGGTCTTAAGCTCGTCCATGGTTGTTTCCTTATAATCGGCAGGGATAAGAAAAAGGTCGTCTGAAATTTTTTCTTTTTTAATTTCTTTTATCGTGTAAACAGAAGTAGCATTCAACTGAGGATTGAATTCGCTGTATTCGAATAACATACCAGGAATTTCTTTATATTGAGAAGAAAAATTAATGCTTTCACAAACAATATCCTCGCAATAGTATGCAGTATCGGTTGTAACCGAATTATCTTCTTGCGTAGTTGAAATGATAGCTTGTTTACATTTGTACCCTGAAATTTGTTTGCTTACATCTGTTAATTTAACCTTAGGAGAAGGAAGCTCCATCATTTGTTCTGCTATTTGTGCTGCACTCATTTTAATAGCATATTTAGATCCCATTACATTTAACAACAATAAACCTGTTTTAGCAGTACCATCGGAAATAGTTATTTGTGTCATAGGACCTAATACCATTTCGTTTCTTATTTTACAATCTTTAATCGTAGCAACAGAAGTAGTAGGAAGTTGGGCTCTCATTTCGGAAGAAATACCTTCTCCATTATAAACCACATTGTAAGTAAGTGTTCCTTGAAATGATTTTGATTTTTGAGAGTAGCTTATATTTACTATAAATACAAGAGAAATGAATAATAATAGCTGTTTCATATTTTTATTTTTTTTGTAAAAGTAAAATTAATATTTCAAAAAAAAGAACTATTTTGACTTAAATTAGTAACCCAAAATTTTCAACATCGATTTATAACTTTGTTCTTTCGCAAACAACTTAGTATAAATTTCCCCATTTTCATCCTTGTCGATAATTATATGTTTGGGAGCCGGAATAAGACAATGTTGAATTCCGCCAAATCCGCCTAATGATTCCTGATAAGCACCGGTATGGAATAATCCAATATATTGCGTTTCGTTTTCTTTTATTTTAGGAAGGAAAACTGCATTTTGATGAGCTTCCGCATTATAATAATCATGACTATCGCAAGTTAGTCCGCCTAAGTTAACCCGTTGATATTCAGAGTCCCAATTATTTATAGCTAAAAGTATAAAACGTTGATTAATAGCCCAAGTATCGGGTAAAGTAGTCATAAAAGAACTATCAATCATATTCCATAATTCTCGGTCGTTCTGTTGCTTTTGATCAATAATGGAATATAAAACGGCAGCACTTTCTCCAACAGTAAACGATCCGAATTCAGTAAAAATATTAGGCTCTTCAACAACATTCCGTTCGCAAATATTTTTAATTTGAGAAACCATTTCCTCTGCCATATATTCATAATCGTAATCGAACGCAAGTGAATTTTTTATTGGGAATCCTCCGCCAATATTAATAGAATCGAGTTCAGGACATACTTTTTTAAGATCGCAATATAAATGAGCACATTTAGAAAGTTCATTCCAATAATAGGCAGTATCTTTTATACCCGTATTAATAAAGAAGTGAAGCATTTTAAGTTCAAACTTATTATTATCTTTAATATGGTCTTCATAATAAGACATAACATCATTATATCGGATTCCAAGGCGCGAGGTATAAAAATCGAACTTAGGTTCTTCTTCAGTAGCAATTCTAATCCCTAATTTACATTTATGTTTTAACGTTTTATATTTATCGAGTTCAAACTTATTATCTAATATAGGTATAGTGTTTTCGAAACCTAAATTAATTAAATTTGCTATATTATCAATATATTGAGGTCTTTTAAAACCATTACATATAATATATTTATCCTTTTTAATCTTACCGGATTTATATAATTCTTCAATTAAATGTATATCAAAAGCAGAGGATGTTTCCAAATGCACATCTTCTTTTAACACTTCTTCCATAACAAACGAGAAATGAGAGCTTTTAGTACAATAACAATAATTATAATCGGCATTATAATCCGCTTTCGCTATAGCCACATTAAACCACTTTTTCGCTTTTTGAATTTGTTGTCCAATTTTAGGTAAGTACGTGATTTTCAATGGAGTTCCATATTGATGTATTAAATCCATTAATGGAATATCGTGAAAATACAATTCATTATCAATTACCTTAAATTCCTCTTGGGGGAATTCAAATGTTTGTTCAATAAGATCAGTATATTTGTTTTTCATTTATAATGTAAAGATGTTAGTTTATATTTTTTTTATCAATGTAAGCAACTTCGATTTTAAAATTTATACAAAAATAGAAAGAATATGTTTCAATTATACATAATTTATTGTTTTCAATAAAATATTTTCTTTTCGAGAATGTAATAATACAGAAAGCATATATGTAATGGTCCAATAAATTGTAATATTACATCTGTCGAAGTTTGATCGGCTATAGAGGGGTGGTTTCGGCAGGCTCAACCACCAGCATAAAGGGTTTCCTACGAGCGGTCCCACTTCGAGACGGACTCCTATCGTCGTCCTCCTCTGTGTGACACACCACGAAATACCCTCATTACCTTGTTCTCTGCGAACCTCCGACATACATATTTTTTTAATCGAAGAGAATAATGGCCTTCAGGAAATTTTGTAACAAAACAAGGTTCTGTTTTGTGCTGTTGGACTTGCGCTAAGAAAACGTAATATAAGAATTCAATTTTTCTGAAATGAAGTGTTTCGGTTTCGGGGAGAAATCAGAACCGTAGTTTTGAAGAAATTTCCTGACAGCCTTTCCCGAAATTTCGGGATTTTGTAACTTTTTGATCAAGCAAAAAGTTAATAAGAAAAAGCCTTGCGTGTCGAATTCTGATTGAGAGTAAATATACAATCTATCTAACTCATCCCTAAATCACTGATAATTTTTTTGATTAGAATATCATATTTTTGCATAAATTTCTTTGAAATTTATTTTTTCAGCTTTACTGTCATTTTAAGTTAGATAATTATTCCTAATTGGTATAAGATTTAAAGGAAAATAAAAAAGGCAACTTTAAAGCTGCCTTTTGTTGAAAATTATTACACTGTTAATTTCTTTTATTCTTTACAATATTTAGTAATCATTTCATCGGCTTTAGCATTACCCAATTCTTTTGCTTTATTAAAATCGGCACAAGCATCGTCTTTTAACTTAAGTGCAATTTCAACAATAGCACGAAAAAAATATGTTTGCGCATCGGTCGGTTTTAATTCAATACCTTTCGAATAATCTGTTTTAGCACCTTCATAATCTTTTTGACTATATTTAACCATCGCTCTATTATTATACGCTAACACAAAATCGGGTTTTAGCTCTATTGATTTATTATACGATTCAATAGCCCCAATGGTATCTTTCTCATACAATTTGGCTTTCCCCAATAGATTATATGCTTCGTGATTCGTTTGGTTATTTTTTATTGCTAATTGAAAATCTTCGATTGCGCTTTTATAATCATTACTTCCAAATTTTATCTTTGCTCTTTCAAAATATGCTTTATCAAATGTTGCATTAATATTAATTGCACTTGCAAGGTCGGTTAATGCACCTACGGTATCTTTTAGGTCATTTCTTAATAATGCTCTATAAAAATAAAAATCCTTATTCGTTTGATTTAATTCAATGGCTTTATTATAATCTGTTAACGCCTCATTTTGCTTATTAACACTTTTATAACTTGCAGCTCTATAAAAATAGGCAGGGGCTAAATCTGCTTTTTTTTCAATTGCTTTGGTAAAATCGGAAATAGCCGTTGAATAATCTTTTTTCTTAAATTTAGCAAGTCCGTTGTCGTAATATGTTTTAAAACTAATTGTGTCTTGTGCAGATAAAAGACCGATAAAACTTATACACATCCATGTTAGCAAGATTTTTTTCATCGTTTTAGGGGTTAAGTGAATACTCTTTTATTTATCAAATATAATAAAAAAAATAAAAAAATCACATCAAGGTATGATGTTTTCTAAAAAATCATTTATTTAACTTAAGTAGATTTAGTAAAATATAAAGCAAAAATTTATTTTTTATATTGTTCAAATACCGATTGCATATATGTTATCGGCATTACCATTGTAAAATTTTAAATATCCGTTGGATTATTTTAAATTTACAATTGGTATAATTTATTTTGAAAAGCTTGCATTTCATCTCTTAACCGAGCTGCTTCCATAAAATCTAATTCTTTGGCCGCTTTTTCCATATTTCGTTTAAGTAGCATTATATTTTTTTGCAATTGGTCTTTCGTCATATAAGCAACAACAGGGTCTGCAGCAATATCAATGGTATTTTTTTCAATATATGCTCTCGGGGGATTTCCTTTGGTATCCATTACAGCGGTTTGGCCTAAAATAGATTCTGTTGATTTAATAATTTGGGTAGGGGTAATATTATGATCTTGATTATATTTTAATTGTATAGTTCTTCTTCTTTCTGTTATCTCTATGGTTTTCCGCATAGATTCGGTTATTTTATCGGCATAAAAAATCACTTTACTATTAATATTTCTTGCGGCCCTGCCGGCTGTTTGTGTTAAGGATTTTTCAGAACGAAGGAAGCCTTCCTTATCGGCATCTAAAATTGCGACTAACGAAACTTCGGGTAAGTCTAATCCTTCTCTTAATAAATTAACGCCAATCAACACATCAAACACGCCTAATCGCAAATCTCTTAATATCTCTACTCTTTCTAATGTAACTACATCTGAATGAATATATCTACTACGAATATCAACACGGGTAAGATATTTGGATAATTCTTCGGCCATTCTTTTGGTAAGTGTTGTTACGAGTACTCTTTCTTTAACGGCAATTCTTTTTCCTATTTCATCTAATAAATCATCTATTTGATTCTGACAAGGACGAACTTCGATAACTGGATCAAGCAGGCCAGTAGGGCGAATAAGCTGCTCCACTAAAATTCCTTCCGATTTTTGAAGCTCGAAATCAGATGGAGTTGCACTAACATATATAACTTGATTAATCATATCTTCAAACTCATCAAAATTAAGAGGCCTGTTATCCATTGCCGAAGGAAGTCTAAATCCATATTCTACCAAGTTCTGTTTTCGAGAACGATCGCCCCCATGCATTCCCCGTATTTGAGGAATAGTAACATGACTTTCATCAACAACTAATAAAAAATCATCGGGGAAATAATCAATAAGACAAAAAGGACGAGATCCGGGTTTTCTTCCATCGAAATACCTAGAATAGTTTTCAATTCCAGAACAATAACCTAACTCTACCATCATTTCAATATCGTAGGAAACTCTATCTTCTAAGCGTTTTGCTTCTATCTCCTTCCCAATTTCTCTATAATAAGCAGCCTGTTTATATAAATCATCCTGAATTTCGATAATGGCGCCTTTCATTTTATCTTTTGAAGTAACGAAAATATTAGCCGGATAGATTGATATCGCCGTATGATCTTCCAATTTATGCCCGTTTATAGGGTCAAACGAATGAATAGCCTCAATTTCATCTCCAAAAAATGAGATACGATACGCCATATCGGTATAAGCAGGAAAAACATCTACGGTATCCCCTTTAACACGAAAATGACCTCTATTAAAACTCAGCTCATTTCTCGAATACAATGAATTGGTAAGCTGTTGTAATAATTTATTTCGAACCAATAAATCGCCTTGTTGAATACGAATTACATTCGATGTAAAATCATCGGGATTTCCAATACCATAAATACATGAAACACTTGAAACGACAATAATATCTCTTCTTCCTGAAATAAGAGAGGAAGAAGCACTTAATCGAAGCTTTTCAATTTCTTCATTAATAGAAAGGTCTTTTTCAATATATGTATTTGTTGATGGAAGATAAGCCTCCGGTTGATAATAATCATAATAAGAGACGAAATATTCAACTGCATTTTTTGGAAAAAATTGTTTAAACTCGCCATATAACTGAGCTGCGAGTGTTTTATTATGACTTAATATTAATGTAGGGCGTTTTGTTTGCTGAATAACATTTGCAATGGTGAACGTTTTACCCGAGCCGGTAACACCCAATAGCGTTTGGGCACGATCTCCTCGAAGAACACCTTCTGTCAATTGCTTTATTGCTTCAGGCTGATCTCCAGTAGGTACATATTCGGATGTTATATCAAACGTTGTCATTCTTCTTTTTTATTCAATTGTAGAAAACATTTAATAGGATAATGATCCGACATTTCATCTTGTATTGTTTCAAAATTAGATGAATAAAACTCTTTACTATACATAATGTAATCTATCCGAAAAGAAGGAAAAACACCTGCATAGGTCTGTCCTATTCCGTTTCCACTTTCAACAAAAGCATCCTTAAGTAAAGAAGAAATTGTATGATAAGCATAAGAAACAGGAGTATCGTTAAAATCGCTACATAAAATAATAGGATATGGACATTTTTTCATATGTTCCGCAACTAAGCGAACTTGTGGAGCTCTAATAACATAAGCTCTTTTAAGACGAGCCATAATTCTCTCTGAATTTTTTCTTAAGGCTAAACTATCGTTATTTATATCCTTTTTTACTTTTTCTGCGAAAATATAATCTTCCGATTTCAGTCGAATAGATTCAAAATGCACATTATAAACCCGAACGGTATCTTCATTTATTTTTATATCTGTAAAAATGCCAATATTCCCTGAAATTGTTTTAAACTCAATTCTTCCGGTATCAATGATAGGATAACTTGAATACGTGGCAATACCAAAATAATTAATGTTTTTTGAATTCGTTGTATATACAATATGTTTGAATTTTGTATTCAATATTTTTTTTAATGTATCGGTTGTTTTAAAAACACCCGATTTATCGTGAATATATTCCTGAAAGCACAATATATTGGGTTGTTCCTCTTCTAACAATTGAAGAATCTTATTTCTGTTGGTAAAATTATGTTGCCAATTTTTTTTATAATTATAAATATCGAAATTTTTAACATTAAAAGAAATAACTTTTGTTGCATTTTGTAATTCAGACTCATTCACTTTTTTATTTGATTGAACAATTTTTAAAAAATGATTCGTCCCTAAAACCAAAACAAGAATAACCCAAATAGCATATTTTTTTTTAAAAATTAGCCAAAATACGAGGAAAAATATATTTATTAAAAAGAAAATAGGGTAACTTAATCCCATAAAAGCAATTGGCCAAAATTGATCAGGAGGAATATAAGGAGCTATAATAGAAAGTATTATTGATATTAAAAAAATAATATTAATCGTAAAAATAAATTTTAAAATAAAAGATGTTTTTGATTTTACTTTCTTGCTTTTCATAACATGTTAGCTGTTCTTATTACAAACATATAAAAAACTATTTCTTGTTACTGGTAGAAAACAAGAAATCTTTTTCATCTTTGGTTAAATTATGATATCCGTTTTTGGAAATTTTATCGAGAATTGCATCTATTTTCTTTTGATTATCTACTCTATTCTTGCTGTATGCATCATCATGTAACGGTCTTTCATTTTTAAATTCTACCCGTAATTTTCGTTTCCCTTTGGTTAAATTTTTAAAGAATAAAACAATCGGATTAAAAATGAGAGACCAATATATTCTTTTTTTAAAAAATAAGATATACGAAAACCCCCATAAAGCGCCGCCCAAATGAGCAATATGACCGCCAGGATTTCCTTTATCAATACTTAAAAGGTCCATCACCACTAGAAAAATGGCAATATATTTCAATTTAACTTTCCCGATTAAAAACAAAATTATTTCGTACTCTGGAATATAAAATGCAACAGCAACAAGAACTGCAATTACCGATGCAGAAGATCCTAGGGCAATAGAATAAGTAGAGACCTCCCTAAATACAGGAAAAAAATTAAATGCAAAAATATAAGCGGCAGCTCCAAATAACCCTCCTATAATATAAGTGCTTAGCATCTTTTTCCCACCTAAAAATTGCAAAAACAAAACACCCCCGAAATAGAGCATAATCATATTAAATAATAGGTGAAAGAAATTCTCTTGCAGAAACATATACGTAAAAACCGACCAAGGTTTTCGAATCAATATTTCGAGGTTTGAAGGAACCCCAAACCAATCGGTAAATAAGGATTCGGTATGAGGAACTTGAAAAAGGATAAGATATAAATTTGAAATATTAGCTAGAATAAAAACAATAATATTAATTAAAACCAATTTGGAAAGGATGGTTTTGCTTTGAAAAAAACTTTTAATTCTATCTATCAATGAATTATTATTCATAGCCATTAAAAATAGTTATTTTTCATTTTTTTATTCCAATATATTATCATTAAAAAGCCAAAAAGCATCCCTCCTAAATGGGCAAAATGGGCAACATTATCTCCCGGGTTATTTGCAATGCCTGAATATAATTCAATAGCACCATAAATAATTACAAACCATTTTGCTTTAACAGGAATAGCAAAATAAACATAAATAAGTGTGTTTGGAAACAACATCCCAAAAGCCAATAGCAAGCCAAAAACTGATCCAGACGCTCCTACAGTGGGGATATTCATACGAGCGGTGATTAAATTATTCAATATCTCTTTCGCTTCATTAATATAACTTATATTTAGCGTATTATAATTATAATCGGATATAAATTGGGAAACAGCGTTTTTATTAACATACCCATCGAAATGATTATTTATAATATCTTGAAATAATTCAGGTGAAGGTGTTGACATAAAAATATCAATAGCATGCTGTGCTGATGAAATGAAATAATAATTAATTAACATCTGAATTAATATCGCACCAATACCGGTTACCACATAAAAAGTTAAAAATCGTTTAGGTCCCCAAAAATTTTCTAGCACACTTCCGAACATCCAAACCGCAAACATATTAAATAGAATATGCGTAAACCCACCATGCATAAACATATAGGTAATAATTTGATGGGGTTTAAAATATTCGCTTTTAAAATAATGCATCCCAAACATTTCTATCAAGTCGATATTAAAAGCGGAATCTAATGAGATTGTTGCTAAGAAAAAAAGTCCATTTACGATAAGTATGTTCTTAACAACAGGGGGTAATATTCTAAATCCGGTAGGACTATATTGTTCCATTTTATTTAAATTTTATTTAAATTTTTTCTCTAATTCATCTACTTGAAGAATAATTAAGGTATTTTTTCCTTCTATTGATATAGTTGGTTGTTTACAGGCGAATAAACGATCTATGATAGAATTCATTTCTTCGGCTTGTAATACTTTACCATGCTTTATAGCCATATTTTTAGCAAACGATTTAGCTAATATATTTTTTTTCGCATCCTCATTAACTCCTTTTGTCAATTTGTAATCTTCTATTAAGCATTCTACTATTTGATTTATATTTCCATTGGGTAAATCGGCAGGAATGCCATTAACCACAAAAGATCCAGGACCAAATTCATCTAAATCGAACCCCATCATTTTAATGTCGGGAATCATTTCTTTCATTAAAACGGCATCCATTGCTGATAATTCTATAAGCTGCGGAGATAACTGTCGTTGTTGTGGGTACGACTCTTGTTGTACAATAAGTTCTAAAAAATATTCATACAAAATTCGTTCGTGAGCAAGCTGTTGATCTATCAACATAATACCCGACTTTACAGGAGAGACAATAAATTTTTTATGTAATTGAATGAGCTGACTTTTTTGTTGAGAAATTTCAGGATTCACATTCAAAGAAATTGTTTGTTGTACCGGCGAATTGGTTGGAATAAAATCAGGGATATGATTAGCGGTATCGACTTGATTTGAATATAATTTCTCCCAATTATTTTTCAATGAATTATTGCTAAACCCATTTGACCTGCTTGATTCGTTTGGGGTATTTTGATTAAAAGGATTATAATCGGGATTTATTTTTATAGTAGGAGGATTTACCGTTTCTCCTTTTCTTAAAGGCATAATATTAACTGATTGTTCAACTTCAAAATCGATGCTGGGTGTTATACTAAACTTGCCTAGAGATTGCTTAACCGCCGATTTTAATATAGCGTAAATATGTTTTTCGTCTAAAAATTTAATTTCTGTTTTTGTAGGGTGAATATTCACATCAATATTTTGGGGGTCGGTTTCTATAAAAAGAAAATAGGAAGGGAAAGAATTAGCCGATATTAATTCTTCAAAAGCACCGATAACGGCATGATTTAAATAAGCATGTTTAATAAAACGTTTATTCACAAAAAAATACTGCTCCCCTCTTGTTTTCTTAGCAGCTTCGGGTTTCCCAATAAATCCGGTAATATTACAAATAGTTGATTCTAATTCAACCGTTAATAAACGCTGATTGAATTGACTCCCAAACAAATTAATAATTCTTTGTTTTAGCTGAGATGGCGGCAATATATATTCTTCCTGATCATTATGAAATAAATCGAATGCGATATTTGGAAAAGCAATTGCGACTCTATAAAATTCATCAAGAATATGATTGGTTTCAACCGGATTACTTTTTAAGAAATTCCTACGTGCAGGTACATTAAAAAAAAGATTTTTAACCGAAATAGATGTCCCTTCAGCGCAACTGCATGACTCCTGCGATTTTACGGAAGAACCTTCTATTAAAATAGAGGTACCAACCTCATCTCCTATACGTTTGGTTTTAAGTTCCACTTGAGCTATTGCAGCAATAGAAGCGAGGGCCTCTCCACGAAAACCCATGGTACGAATACGAAAAAGGTCGTTGGCTTCTTTAATTTTCGAGGTAGCATGTCGTTCAAAGCAAATCCGGGCATCGGTTTCCGACATTCCACAACCATTATCAATTACTTGTATTAATGATTTACCTGCATCTTTAATTATTAACTTTATATGCGAAGCGCCCGAATCAATGGCATTTTCCATTAACTCTTTTACAGCAGATGCAGGGCGTTGAACAACTTCGCCGGCAGCAATCTGATTTGCTACACTATCAGGTAATAATTGAATAATATCAGGCATTTTAATTTATGTTGTTTACGAGTAATCAAATATTGTTCCTAATATTATTTGAATAAACATAAAAGGATACAATATCGAAATATCTTTATTTTACTAGCTTTCAAAATACTTTTTTATAATCTTCAACAAAAAAATAGCTGCCAAAGTTACCGATTTTTTCGAAATCTTTTATATATATCATTTTTAAAAATGTATTCAAAAAAACAATTTCAAATAATAATTAATGGTTTCATACCGAAAGCATATATGTAATGGTCCAATAAATGAACCATAACATATATGTCATCGGTATTACCATTGTAAAATTTAAAATATCCGTTGGACTATTTTAAATTTA
>Ga0116184_10004174_pt1 | contig 11499 bp, 10 predicted proteins | sample AD_JPNNA5_MetaG_FD_89886 | JGI IMG/M metagenome (GOLD analysis project Ga0116184, IMG submission 89886) | Active sludge microbial communities of municipal wastewater-treating anaerobic digesters from Japan - AD_JPNNA5_MetaG | ecosystem: Engineered > Bioreactor > Anaerobic > Digestate | place...
GATAAATCCTGTAATTGATGTAATAATTGTTAGCATACTTTATCCTTTACTTCACGCTCAACTTCCCAATCTATATCTAAAACACTTTCACCTGATGATACAGCCATTGCGAAAAAAACAACAACTGTTATAACGGTGTTTTTGGCTCGCAACACTGCGAGTAAGCCTCATATAAATTAGTATATTCTTCGAGTAAATACGCCGCAAGCGAAGCCACAATAGCCAACTCGATTTCCTTCTGTTTAAGAACCGCTTGCGCTTCCTGAAGCGTGATTTCGGTTTTTGTAGCTTCCTGATAAAAGTAATAAGTTGCGGCACACGAAACCAGAAACAGCAAACTTATTAAAAGTAATAAGAAAGGTTTTTTCATTTTATTTCCCCATCGTGGTTAGGCAATAGATTAGGGTAGTGATTATTACACCGTTCACTCCAGTAAAGGCAATCCAAAGCCAGTTTAATCTTGCTCCTTGACCCCTTACTTTCTCACATAACCCTATATCACCGTTGCCATAAAGTAACTTACCCTGCTTGCGTAATTCCGCATAATTAGCAAAGTTTAACGCTACTAACCACTTCAGCTTTTCAGAGTCGGGCATTTTCTCTATTTGGTCTTCACTCAATTCCACTGGTATTTCTCTACGTTCAGTAATCACACGGTTTCCTCCTTTTGAGTGTGTTAATCTAGCCATGTTTACGGCGCAATCCCGAATAAGCGTACTTCACAAACCGTTAAATCCGCTGATCCTGCATTGGCAACCCTGCACCGCCACTGATATGTCGGAACTGCTACTGCGGTAATTGCGGCGGCTGTTCCTGCGGTAAGCGTTTGAGCTGTTGCAGACACGGTATTACCGGCACTACTATATCTAAATTGCTGCGTAACGGTAGTATTTGCCCCCACAACATAACCAGTCCCAGTTATGTAAGAATAGAAGTGGGCATCTTCCCATGCCGTATAATATACTTGATTAAGAGTTACGCCTGCTTTGTTATTCTCGCCTGTTCCTATCGCCTCTGACACGATAATATAACTATCATCACTTGCAATTTCCGTGATTGTTTTTTCACCGTTAGAAGCGGATTCTGCCATACCAGCAACAAGAACTATGTCGCCAACCGTAAGTCCCGCACCAATATTGGCACATGCGTATTTCTTACTTGCCTCTGTTGTAGTTACCGTTCCAGTAAAATACTGGAGTAACTCTGATACACTTTTTAATTCTACAATGTTTTGCATTTATTTATCTCCTCTGATTGCCTTTAAATTTTCTCTATTATTGTCTATACATTTTAGTAAAGTTTCTAGTTCTAATACTTTACCTTGTCCCTTAATTGCCAATTCCCCTGTTAAGTGTGCATTGGCGATAGCTTGTTCATATAGAGAATCCCTAAACCACTGCACAAGTATTTTCCAAAACTGGTTTTCGCTTAAAGCACTAATGCTTCTTATAATGTCATCGTCTGGTTTTTTCATTTATTATCCTCAAATAATTCTTCCATTATGGCTTGGTTTTGTTTTTTCCGTTTTATAATTTCTTCTGCGGTTAATCTCGCTGTCCCTGTTCCTAGAATTTTCGGGTCAATCGGTGTGACCACTGTTTCACCATTTACATTAGAAACAACTTCGGGAGCTTCTTCACCAACTATCGCAACTTCACCTTTCTTTAGCTTGCCACCGTATTTCATCATCTGCACAGGTGCTTCCTGATTAAACTGCCTATTATCCACGCCTTGCGCCGGATTACCTGCGGCATCAAGCGTCTGCTGATTTTCTGGCGGTGGTGCGCCCTGTGGAAGTTGTTGCATCGGCGGGGGTAGTTCTTTCTCATCAAGTTCTATTCCCAAAGTCTTTGCTACTTCAAATAACATTTTCCGTCTGTTTTCCTGACCGATAATACCGACATCAATCGGGTTTGCGGTATTAGCCATAAACTCAATCTTACGGCTTGCGAGTTGTTCTTTAGCGAGAACAGCGGCAGTTCCCCTAGCAACCAAGTTATAATCGCCTACCAATCCAAACACCTGTTGGTTATCAAGCAAATAATCGTAGTGTCTTTCAAGCGATGGAATGATAATATCAAGGTCTATGTTTCTAACAACAGATTTTATTCCACGAGAAGCCATCATTATTAACTGCTGAAGCCCGCTGGATGTTGAACCTGCCCCACCGACTTGTGAGTCACCATGAGCATAAGCCGGAACACCAGAGTGCTCGTCTGCTATCTTTGAGAACAGACCATAGGTGTTCATTAACTTCTCTGTCACCATAACGGGCTGAAAGAAATTAACCGCCTTGCTACCGCTTGCCATTTGGTCTTCAGTTGCTTCCCAAATCTTCCCCGGCCATATTGTTTTAGAAGCACCGGGCGGGATTCTGTCTATATTTAATTCTACCTGCGGTAACGCACCCATTCCAATATTGGCAAGAATACTCCTCGCACAAGCATTGCAAACCTGTTGGCAATCTTCAATTTTTTCCGGAACACACTCGCCCCAAAAAGAATCATTTACATTCTGAAAAGAAGTCTTGCTAAAAGGCTTCCGCCCACGCACATCATAATTCAGCATAGCTCTTATAACGTGGTTTCCTATTTTCCAGACTACTGCGCTGTATTCTTCATCGTCATCTTCTATTTCCTTTAGTCCCCATTCACGCAATAACTCACCGGGAATATCGTCCCATAATTCAATAGCGTAAATAAATTCATCAGGATAACCGGAGCTTTCATCTGGAGGCGTGTAAGAAGTCCCTAGCTTAAATTCTTCTGATAGTCCCAACCAATCATTTTTTAAGCCACCTTCACGAAATTCTCTTAAAACGTTTCTTATCGCTTTAGCGTCATAACCGTCAACGCCGATGAGGTTATATAACTGTTTCGGTCTTAGGGGGATAACATCAATCAAGTATCCATTATCAACTTCGGTTGCTCTCGGAGAGGGGAAAATAAACCACGGTGAACGTCTCTCCCATTGGGGAATAACCTTTTCATCTACCTGTTTTGTCATTACACCTTCGGGAGAAAGCACGTTTTTAAAGACACGCTCCTTTCTGAAGACAATACCCTTCATTATTCCGGCTTTCAGGTTAATAATGTCGTCTATAACGCCCTCAAGGGCTTTGTAGAATCCACCCTGCTGCCAGTCATCGTGTATCTTGTCGCCAAGTTCATCTGCGAGTTTAGCGGCAATCCGATTAATTTCTTTTTTAACAGTCTCTTTTATTTCATCGGATTTTTGAACCATCAGGTTACGCATAGAATTTACGTCAACCATTTGTCCGGTTTGCTGAACTTCCATTACCGCGTTTTGGATGTAGTCCTGCACAACGCTTTGCTGAATCTTGTTTACTATTTCAGGCGGCAAATCGGGAAGTTCGGTGGGGTCAACGGCAAATATTCTTTCGCCCTGCTGTAAGAGAATGTCCTTTACCCAAGCAATCGCATTACGGCATTTCGTGTCCGTAATGTTCATAAATATTTCGGGCTGATTGGCTTCTTTGATTTGAGCAAGCTTAGTCGGTTCATACTCACCTTTGCGTTGGCGGGTAGCTCTCATCATGGCTTCTTCTATCGGTTTTTTAGCCTCACGAGCGTTCTGCCACTGCTTATCAACGTGCCTTGATAACGAAGAAATCACTTCCTCAAGAACCGGGTTGCGTTCAGCTTCCAATTCCCTTTCTTTTTGTTCTTCTATCGCCTGAACCGTAGCAGGGCTTTGATATTTTAACAATCCCGAACCGTCCATTATTTTATCTCCTGTTTAATAGTATTCATGGAAATGGCTTATCCTTAGTTGTTCTTCCAAACGGTTTTTGCTTTCCTTTACCGTAACTGTATGTATTTGCCCCAATACCGAACACATCAGCTAGTGCCGCGAGAAATTCCGCTGCCTCATCTTTGTTTCCTTCTTCCCAATACATATCAACAAAGTTCTGGATAGCGATTGGTGTGGCTATGTTATACGCTAATGTTCCGGCGGTGGGCTTTTTACCCTTAAAGGTTTTACCTTTCATTTTATCTATTGCCGCCCTTGAAACAGGGTGGGTTTTATTCACAAGAAAATCAGTTCCAACATCAAAAAGGTTTCTTGCTTTGTAACCTTCTTCAGCCAAGTATATATATTTTCCTGTAGCGGATTTAATCGGTTGTCCGACGAATGTCGCTATAAATCTAGCTCCTAGCGTTGCATAAGAACCTAATCCACCAGTTAAATCAAACCTAGTATCGCCTTTCCTATAACGCATGAAATCAGTGGACGTAGGATTTATTTCAACGCTTCCGGGGTCAAGAGCGTTAATAATTGCGGCGATTGCTGCGGTTTCGCCCACTATCTTAGCAAGGTTTATTTTAGCTTGTCTTGCCGCAAAGGGGTCTTTTAATCCCGCCCCGCCCATGTGCGCTGTAAGAACGTCAATATGCCCTTTCATCATTTTCGGAGCCCACAACACAAGCTTTAAGACTGGTGCGGCATGTTCGTATTTTCCAAAACTACCCCTTGCCGTTGCTGAATTAACTAACTTCCCAACAGAGTCTATAAATTCCGGTGCTAAAACATCTCTACCGTTTCGTTTAGCGGTTTCGGATAGTAAATCAAATAAGTCTGTTCTCATTCTGATAGCAGAATTTGAAAACGCTACTTCAGAAGCCTTAAATGGTCTGCCTAATCCCGGAACTCTGCCGGGAATAGAAGTCGGAAATTGTTCTTCGTGTTTAGGTATTAACTTAGCCCTATCATAGCTTCCGTTCAAATAATTAGGTCTTGAATACACATCTGCCATACAAGCGTCTATCGCCATTTCACGTCCGTTCTTTTTAGTAAGAACGGTGAAAATATCAGTAAATGATTTTCTGGCGGCAGTTGCCCAAGCTGACGGGTGTGTCTGAAGCGTTACAAGCCCCTGTCTTCCGAGAAAACTATTATCCACTGACGCAACCATAGATATTGAGGTATCAACAACTTCTTTTATAAAATCACTAACAACGTCTGTAACTGCCTTCGGTTTGTTTTCTTTCCATGTTCCCTTAAATTCACTGTATCTCTTTCTAAACATTTCCGGTATGGTTAATTCCTCGCTTTGTAACGCATTAAAATACTTTTCTTCTAAAACTTTAGCCGCACCATATTCTAGCCGTTCTTTATCGGAACGCCACTCTTCTTTTATATCATCAAACCCTTTTCGCAGATTTTCTGACCTCTTGGTAAGGTCAAAAAGCTGTTTGGCTTCTTCCCTAGTGATATGAGTTCCCATTTTTGAATCAGCCAAGTCATTTAAAAATGCTTCGTTTTCTTTTGGGTTAAATATTCTTTCGTTCTGCGCCTCTTTATATTCGGCTAGTTTCTTTTCAAAAGCCGCTTTCCCCTTCGGGCTGTATCTGCCCATTTCACCGACTTTTCTAGCCCAATTCTTTATTCCCCTGATTCTGTTTTTAAGAACTAATTTCTTCTCAAATAACAGGTTCACTTCAGGTGCAAGATTACCTGCGTATTTTCGCAATATTTCTGTCCGTGTAGCTGAATCGGCATTAATCAAATCAGCAATCTTAATTTCTTCGTTTTTCAACGCCTTTTTAAATTCCATTACTTTGGCAGGCGGTAAGCAAAATGGTTTCATATATCATTATACCTTTAACATCAACAAACTATATCTTTTAGGAATTTGTTCCATGATAATTCCTCTACGTTTAATAATACTTTTTTGGTTTCCTCGTGTATTTGTCGCTTTGCCTTGGTTACTTTTTCAGGGTCAGCTTTAATCTGCTTCTCCCTTTCGCGTCTTATAGTTTTGAGTTTTTCAACAAATGAGCCTCTTAATTTATTCCAAGCACTTGCGCCTAATCCCTGTGCCATAAGGCTTCGCTGCGTAGCGACAGGGCTTTTTTCAAGTGCCAACAATAAGTCAATATCCCCCCTGCTATTGGCTAGTTTTTCAACAGTATTAAATGCTACCTGTGGGTGGACATCTTCTGGAAAAGGTCGCTTACCGAGAGATGCGTCAATAATTGCTTTTTCGTCCGTAGTTAAAGCATCAACTACTTTTTGAACAATATCATTTTGTTTTATTGTCGGATATTGTGCTAATTCTTCCGGCGGTAATTGTTCTAACCCTTTTTCGGCAAGTTTCTTGTTAATATCAAGTGCAGCCTTGGCCGGTTTAGTTTGTGGGGATTTAGGTGTTTCTGGTGTCCCGCCTTTTGGTGTTCCACTACCGCCTTCCTGTGCCTTGTTCCAGATGTCGGTGAGTTCGGATTTAGTTTTGATTAAACTTTTATCCAATATAGCAACAGCAGGAGTATAGTGTGGTGCGCCAACGCCAAGTGGGTCAACCGTTCCTTTCATGCCATAAACGATTGCTTGGTCATAACCATTCTTTGTCAGAACGTCTTTTATAACATCTAGTTTCGCTTGTTGCCCTCGTTTCCAAAAAATTGACATAGGGTCAATGGCAACCTTGCCTTTATATTCAATAATGTACTTACTATCTTTAATTTTACTTTTTTCAGCAATTTCTTTTAAAATGGCAAACTCTTTTGTTCCTTCGTAAAATAAACCTTTATCTATGTTAAGGGGGTTTTTCGGCATTATGCTTTCATAAATAGTTCCTTCATTCCCAGTTGGCTTAACTTTTGTCGTCCCATCAGCAAATCTTTTTGCAACGGGGATATGTTCTTGAAAATGAACTCCAAAAGGCAGTTGGTTTCCTATTGGCTGTTCTCCAAAGTTTAGTTCTTTACTTGGTGTGCCGTGATAAACGGTTTTCCCCTGCGCCTCAACAAACTCCTCTGCCGTCTTATACTTCCGGGCTTCGGCGATAAGGGCGCGTTCTTCTTTTAGTTTGTTCCAAAACTCAATGAGCTTTGACTTTGGTTTTAATTGTGCATAATACTTGTCGGGCAGAGTGGCAGCACCAGATGTGGTGTTGTCGCCTTTAAATGTCTCCCACCCCGTCGCCTTTGGATTATCCATAAAATGAGCTGTTTCTAAATCTACGCCCAATACATTTTTTGCTTCTTCAATAGGCAAGTCTAAATAATAGACATTTTCTGACTCTTTAAGCAGTGGTTCGCTTATATTAGATACAAAAAACTTGCCTTTCTCCACTTGCCCGCCAGCACCGACGCCGGCCTTATCATGAAATATTCGAACATACCCATCCGGCGCGTTTGCTATAAAATCATCAACATTGTCATGCTTAGTAGCTTCGGCGATAAGGGCGGCTTCGGGTGTAGAAGGTTTAATCTCTTTTGTTTTATCAACTTCACTCTCAACGCCACTTGGTTCTTGCGATAGTTTGCTTTCTGTAACTTTTTCCTGTGTTTTTAATTCAGGAGATTTAGTCTTTGTTTCTTCCGGTATAACAGCACTTGTTTTGGCTTCCGGCACTTGTTCAACGGCTGTGCGTTTAGTTAATCCAAGCGGTTCTTCAAACTGTGCTTTAAACTTATTAACCTTTGTCTTTATTCCCTTCACGCCCTTGCCTACGCCTGCGGGAATTAGAAACGGTGATGCCTCGCCAGCAAATTCCGTAACTCCACCTAAAGCCCAATACATTTTCGCTGTTTTTGTGTCGCCATTCTCGTATGCTTCGTCACCTAACTTTCTGAAATGTTCTGCTTTTTCTTTGCCTTTTTCGGGAAGATAGGTTATCGGTTTAGCTATTATTTCAACGGCTCTTTGCGCCGCTTTATCTTTGGGCTGATAAGTAAGTTTTTCCTGAATTTTAAGCGCACGTTCAGAGCGTTTCTCAAGTTCTTCCATTGACCTAGGAATAAACGATATTCCGTGTTTTTCTATTGTGGGTAATCCCATAGACAGCCCAGCTGGAATCCATGATGTTCCACCAGTAACAAGTGCGGCTACTGTTTCAGCAGTCTGTTTGGCAGGTGTAATAAAATCACGCTTCTTATTAGGCGTATAGGATTTAAAAATATCAACAAGCTCCTGCTCGGTAGGAGCAGAATCACCCGTAAGCTTCAGTGTTTTTCCCGTAACGCTATCTGTTACCCTATAAGTAGGCACTATTCTTCCTCTATCGTAAATCTACTTTTTTGTTTCTGTAATGAGGATTTATGCACTAACCGCCCCTCTTCATTTACTTCCGTTGGAAATTTAATCATGTCAGGGCTTATTTCACCGTTTCTTAACTTAGATATAAGAGCCTCAACTTTTAATATTTCTTCACGGTGTTGTTCAGGGTCATAGTTTCTATTAGCGAAATCCTTTAATCGTTTTACGGTTTTTTCAACATTATCCACACCACTGTTAGGACTAAAGGTTTTAGGATTTTTGACAAGCTGTCCATCAACCATCATAGCCCCACCCGCAGGAATAACTTTTGAGCGTTGTTCAAGCATTTTGAGTAAAGCTTTACCAACTGCTGGCAAACCACCTGTTTTTGCGATTAGTTCTAAATCGCGCTTCTGTGCCGGATTCATGTTTTGAAGGATATTGGCTATCTCCGCACTTTTTTTCAGTCCGTCTATTTTTTCCGCCATAGTCTGTGTTTTTGCTAATTGTGCCTGAAGATTAGCCTGTGCTTCTCGCATTGCCATTGCGTCACCGCTTACACGAGCCTGTTCAAATTGATTTTGTGCGTTAATAACACCTAGCTGAGCTTGCCGTATAGTTGCTTTTTCAAATGAGTCAAGCATTGCAGTATCAGACACAAGGTTTTTTAAAACCATTGTAGCTCCGCCCTGCGTTGCCTGCCATTCTTTTGGAAGACTAGAAAATGCTTTATCAACCCTCGCTCTTCCTACGTCATCAAGTTCGGTGTATAGGGGAAGCGAAGTATGGTCAAAGGGCTGTTTAAGCCGTTGCATTTCCATATCACGAAGTTTTGTCTGGTCTTGCCTAGCCCACATATCCTGAATATTAGATACTGTGTCTATCCCTCTATCAACACCATGTGCGATACCGCCTACTATATTACCTATCGCCATCTGTTTCCTCCTTCACCTCAAAATCAGGCATATACTTAGCACACAATAACTTAACTACTAAAAAGTAAATCTGAAATGCCTGTTCAGGATTGTCTTTAAATACACTTACTACTGGTTTGACTAAAATCTCACGGACATTATCATAAAACTCTTTAAGGTTTTCTTCCCGTTCTTCGATTGCGTTTGTGAGCTTTTGTCCATGTATTAAATATGCCATCATCCAACCTTTATGGTTAGCATGAGCATAATTAGCAAGTTCTTCCATCACAGCTTCTTCTTCTGCGCTAAGTTTAGAATGTTTTTTAGTCGCTGTGCAAATCCAAGTTCCAAGAAAATCTAAAACCACACCTACAGGATTAAAAATATAGTTTAAAATTCGTTCATCATTTTTACTTATCACTCCCATCTCTCTCAATCCCGCAAAAAGAAGTCCTTCAGCGTTTTTAGCTCCGGTTTGGTAATCAATTACATTACCCAGTTTGTATAGTTCATTACTAGGGTTATTTCCGCCAAGTGCCTTTAAGCCCATCCCTAAAGCTGTTTGCCCGAGAACCCTTATTCCATGTTGAAGTGCTGCCTGTTGTGCATAAGGTAGTGCTGCTCCAACTACAGTATTTGTAAGCACCTGTGGTGCTATTTGGCTTAAGGCTGTTGTGGCAGCTAATCCAGTTTGTAAACCACTGCCAATACCCTTACCTATATCACCAGAAGCAAAGTTTTCATAGGTAGTGTAAGCTTGAGGTAAAACATTTACGGCAGCTAATGCACCGCCGACCCCTTGTCCCAACGTGGATGTTGGGTCAATAGCTCCAGCTTTACCCAATAGGTCATATCCTAAATTTGCACCGCTTACCGTTGTTCCTAAAATCGACTGAGGTGAGGTGTCCCCCTGTCGTATAATTTTATCTAACCCTTGCAAAAATCCAACTGCTTTTGTGCCAGTTCCACCCCATCCTGAACTAACACCACCATCACCCCCACTCATTATTTCATCTTCTGTTTTTGCTGTGAACTGTGGTGCTAAACCCGTACTATAAGGAACTGTCGGATTAAGTGATATATTACCGGAAGCGTCATAAATATAGGGATTACTCATCATTGAATTATAATAGCCCTTTGTCAGCTTAGCTTCTCTGCTAGGAAGTGCTTCCAGTCCTTCTTGGAATTGTTTCATGTACGCCATTGCGTGTCCTTCGTTCCCCTCCTCGCCGTGATATTTTGCTAGTTCAGCGGCTTTTTGTGTTTTTAGCATTATATCTTTATATCTTAATGCTTCATTGGAAACTTGTTCTGGTGTCATTGGTTGAGAGCCGGGAAGGTTTACTGCCGCTTCGGGCGCAGTCATTTCTCCTTCGATTGGCGTTGCAGATTGTGCAGCTACTTCCTGCGAAACCCCCGGAGCTATTTCTTCAGTTCCACCGGAAGGTGCGCTAGGCATTGGCTCTGATTCCATTAACGGTGTTTGTTCCATCATTGGTGTCGGTTGCATCATGGGTTCTGATTCCATACCTAAAGCGTTGCGAACCATTCCACCTGCTTGCCCTACTGCTTCAGGAATTGCCCCGATTATTCTAGGAGCGTTTTCCATTATATACCCACCGGCTCCAGTATCTTTAAGCAACTGCATACCCGCCATACCAGCTTTGGTAAGATTTTGCGCTACTTGCGCTTCTTCCATATCTTCTATCTGTCTCTGGCGTTCAAGTTCTTCAGCCATACGCATTTCTTCTTCAAGCCTTAACTGTGCCGCTTTTGGAAGATATTCAGCTCTAGACTGTAGCTGACTCTGAATAAGCATATCCATAAAATCTTCAGTAGCTGAAGGTAGTGCCATAGCTGAAGGATTTGCCGCTGTGTACATTTTCATGTATGACATATCCTGCGGTGCTTGATACCTTGGATATAGATTTGCCCCCGTATTTACACTTGGGCTTTTTTGTACGTTTGTTTTAGTTCCAGCCATAGTCTTACTCCAATCCTAAATCTCTTTTTGCCAAATATCTGGCACTTGGCTCTGACATTCCGCGTGAAAGGTATTGATTGAAAAGAGCATTATATTTTTTAGATAACTCAATACCTTGATAACCTTTAGTAGCGTTTATTGCCTGATTTCTAGCCTCGGTCATAAGCCCTTCACGTGGATTAGCATTTAAACCACTAATCCATGTCCGTAAACTTGGTAACACACCTGCCTTTTCCGCTTGTACTGTTTCATAATCATACCCAGAAATATCCCTCGGTATTGGCGCGGGGTTAAACTGTATTGCACTTCTTACTGGCGGTGTAGCTATTTCCCCCATACTAACCGGAGGCGTTACACTCTGTCTTGTAGGAATCGCACCCCTATTACTGACAGGTGTCGCAACTCTCCTTCCGACAGGCGTAGATGTTGTAACTGGCGTATTGCTATTAAATGCTGACGCATCGTTAAACTGTGTCGGATTGCTTCTTACAAGTTCGTTCCAATTAGCTGTATTAGAAATTCCCTCTGTTGGATTATTATAGAAATCATTTAAACGTTGTTCGGTAATGGCGGCATGGTCTACCGGAGTTCCAAACC
>Ga0116184_10004176_pt1 | contig 11494 bp, 7 predicted proteins | sample AD_JPNNA5_MetaG_FD_89886 | JGI IMG/M metagenome (GOLD analysis project Ga0116184, IMG submission 89886) | Active sludge microbial communities of municipal wastewater-treating anaerobic digesters from Japan - AD_JPNNA5_MetaG | ecosystem: Engineered > Bioreactor > Anaerobic > Digestate | place...
CGCGGCTCCGCCCTCGGGTTCCGCAACCTCACCAACTACATCGCCAGATGCCTCCTCGAGTCCGGCGGCTTCAGACCCCAACTCCTACACCCTCGATTGGGATGAGCCGGTAATCGTCAACGTTCCCTCGGCGCGTGCGGGAACCACTGTTGCTTTTACGACTGACTCGGCTTTCAAGCCTTCCAGGAGGCCGATTTGGCCGCGATCGAGGCTAACGGCGATTTCTCGCCGACGAACCTGCTCGTTGGCGTATCGACTGCGCGCCTCGGCGAGGATGAATCGCCCTTTGCCGTCCACTCTGTCGAAGGCTCGCAGCGCGCCACCGTGGTGTCTGAGAAGCTGGCCAACCTGGACATCGATAGGGGAACCCGCCTTCAGATCGGGGTGCTGGCCAGCGTTGCTGAGTTTGCCCCGGCGCCAGTCGGGTCGAAGCTTCACCACGAACCCGTGTTCGTCGTGTCCATAGCCGGTCACCTCGAACCAACCATTGGAGTCGATCGAGTGCGGCTCAATCTCGACCCGTGGAGTTGACACGTCGGTGCCGCTTGATGCTTGGTGCCGCCACTGGGCCAGGAGGTCTTCTCTCCTGCCCGGCTCGCTCGGACTTCCGGGCCGCTCGCAGTCCTCCGGTCGGTCGTCCCGGCAAGGAAAGCACTGACCGCAAGCTTGTAGCAGCCCGCTGTCCTGGTCAGCACCAAGGAGCTCAACTCGTTCATTGCCCTCGTCGTCGTAGCCGCGGCGTTGGTCTAGACGGAGCTCTGTCGCAAGGTCCTCTGTCGAGCCGAATTCCTCTTCCTGAGGTGCACGCCGGCGAGAGCGCGCAGGTCGACCTCGTCTCGTCTCGTCGCCCCGCTCTTCCCGTGACCACGGTCGAGGGAAGGGCGCAATTGGTGCCGAGAGAGTTCTGGCCGTAATCACCCCGTCAGCACTTGATAGTTCGAGTTGGACTCGCTGACCAACTGGCCAAGCCGCGATGTATTGCAGAGCTTCGTTCTTGGCCGCGTCGGCCTTTGCGTACTTTGATGCGGACACCAGCATCTGCATGGCGTCAACGGTGCTCGACGGCTGGCTCGCTTCCGGGTTTGTCATCGCCCATTCCTGTGCAACCACAAGGGATGAGATTCGGTTGTCGAGCTTCGATTCACGACGCCTCAGGGCAACAACCTGCTCTGACTGAGGCTTGATCAACGAGTCGTCTTCGAGCGCGAACGGTCGGGGCGTCGACGTTTGAGCACGTGACGTACCGGAGCCATCGTTGGCATGCAGGGTCGGATCAGCCGATTCGGCAGCATCACTGGATAGCTTCTGTGGTGTGGACGGCACGGGGCTCGCTGGCGCATAGTCGTTCTCTGCGCGGCGAACAAAGATGTTTGCCGCCATCGCGCGCGTCAGGACCCCGCGAGTGCGGCCGATGAGGGCCGGTTCGACAAAGCGCTTCACTTCCTCTTTCATAGCTGGGGCTAGAGCAGCAAGCACCTCCTGCCGCTTCTGGGCCGCTTCCAAGAGCACAGAATGATTTACCCACCATTGGCGTGCCCAGTCTTGCCGTTTAGGGGAGTCCTCCCACGGTGCACGATCTGGGTCGGACCACTCCCAAACTGCGGTAGTCAGCAGTACCAGTTCCGCTTCGTCGGCACAGAGGGTAGCCAGTCCGCGATGGCGTTCTGCCGCCTCCAGCCGCCAGTCGTCCGGCCAATCAAAGTCGTCCATCAGGAGGCCGCGCGGTCCGATAAGTCGCGTGTCCTCCAGTAACGCAATGGCAGTCACAACCTCTGGAACACACGCCAGCCGATCGGCGTACATGATTGCCAGCGCGCTCGCCGTCGAGCCGAGGCCTTGGAACCGCACGAGTTCCTTACCGAACGATGTCGGGTGACCGTCGCTGTCGACGGCACCGCCCGACCGGAGCGCGTAGTCTGCCCGGCGGAGTTCCTTTACAAAGATGCCGCGCGCTTCCTGGGCCTTTTCGTCGAGTTCCACCGTCGTCGGCTGAAATGCGGCCGGCCAGTCGAAGCCGAGTACGTCGTCGATGCCGCCCATCTTTGCGGTCATGACGAGGGCTTCGAGGTTGTCTCGCGTCGATCCGGGCGGAGTGTCTTCGGCGAGGTCGAGGAACTGAGCCTTTGTATACAGGGGGAACACCCATCCGGGCGCCTTGCGCCCGACTCGGCCCCACCGCTGCTTGACTCCCGCCTGGCTGTGTGGCTTTGTTGGGATGCTGCCTTTGGCCAACTCTGGGTCCCATTCGGATTGAGCGATGATCCCGCTGTCAACGACGAACCGGACGCCTTCAACCGTCAAGGACGTTTCGGCCAGGTTCGTTGAGATGACAATCTTGCGCGGATCTCCCATCCTGCGCTTTGCAAGGGCTCGCCTCTGTCGATCCTTCGGCAAGCTTGAGATTAACGGAAACACTTGGTCCTTGTAGGTGCGTCCCAGTGCCCGCTCGATCTCCTCACAAACAGGTTCTATGGTCCGTTTGGTTGGGAGGAAACCAAGAATGTCACCGAAGATTCCCGCCTCGTCAAGGCCGCGAGCGAGCCTGATGACGAACTTGGCCATCTCGCCTGGCATCCGCTCCTGCCATTCCTCAGCAGGGATCTTGCCATCGAACCGCAGACCAGAGACTAGACGCGTCGTCTCCCAAACGTCCTCCACGAAACCGTCGTCTGCCTTGTCGGCGACGTCGTCCGGGAAGGAAAGAGCTTCGGCGAACTGTGACTTCCAATGGGTCTTCACGAAAGCCGACTCGTCGCGCGGCAACTGAGCGACCAAAGGCAGATCGGGGTCCGACCATCGCTCAAGTACCTCATCTTCGCCGTCCTCCGGAGCATCCAGATTAGGGAAGAATGGCATTCCGTATCCGAATGTTTTTTCGGGGGGAACGTCCATGACGTTGGCGTTGGCCTGTCCGCCGAAGTACTCAAGATAGAAATCGGTGTTGAACGTTGCTGACGTAACGATCACGCGGAGATGTGGGTATCGAGGAAGTTCACGCTTCAGGTAGCCCAGGATGAAGTCGATGTTGGTGCTGCGCTCGTGGGCCTCATCAACGATCACTGTGCCGATACGGCTCAGTCGGCCCTCTCGGAGCCAGTTGATCATCGTTCCGTCGGTGACGTAGATGAGCTCGCACGCTTCGTCGTGGTTTCGATCGCCGGACACTTGGTAGCCAACGGGGTAGCCAGGGCCAACTCCGCCCGCGCCAGACATCACGCCTCCGACGAACGAAGCAACTCCTACCGCAGCTTGCACGCGAGGCTCCGTGACGATGATCGGACCGAGATCGGTTAGCTTTGCGAATGGCGAGCCAGGCGGCACCTCGGTCAGCGTCGCGGGCGGGGGGTCCATGAGCCTATAAGGCGCGAATGTCGACTTCCCGGTCCCGGTTCCCGCCTTCAAAATGAGGACCTGCTTCTCCCGGAGCTTCGCGACCATCTCGACGACATGTTGATCCGTCATACCGACTCTGACCTCTTCGAGGTCGTAGCTCGTCCCGGGAACTTCTTCGTGTGAGGTGGGAAGCGGTCCGAGCCCCCCGAGGGGTCCTGTTGGGTTCTCGCGGTCCGCAACCTCCCCAACGGTCTTCAAGTCGATGTACGCGACGGCTAAGCCCTGGATGTTGACTCGATGTGTTGCGCGGTGTTCCTTGCAGCGGTCTGAGCGCGACCCACCGCGCTCTACGAGGTTGCGCGCCCAGTTCTCGTTGTAGGTTGCCTTCTCCAGGCGAGACTGAAGTTTGGATCTCAGTTTCCTGAGCTGGGCCTTGCTACCGCCGCGGCGCTCCAAGCCCGCGAGTTCATCTTGGAGACCCTCGACTTCGCGCTGGCAGTCCTTGCAGGTAAACGCTCGCATGTGCGAGGCCGACAGTCCACGCTTAGCCGTTCCAGTCTCGTCTACGCCGTCCACGGTGTCCCCTTTCGGAAGGTACTGCTTTCCGTTACGACCGTGGCTTGGCTTCGATCCGAGTCGCTGATGTGACGGGTTGCGCTCCTTGCTGGTGCCCGATTCCGGGCATTGCGGCCCCCGAGCCCGGACCGCTGCCCAAGGCCACGAGTTCCGCGACCATCGGTTGGGCTCCCCTTCGGCTTCCGGGGTGCTACGTAGTACATGGGCTGCACCGACACCGAGCCCGGAAACATCAGCAAGTGGCTGGTAAGCGCGCGGTAGAAGCCGACGATGGCGGTCTCAAGACCGGTCTGGTACATGTGCAGACGAACGTGGCTCTCATTCCGGCACAACTCCTCAAGTTGCCGCAGGCTCAACTCGTACACGAGGTCGTCCGTCATAGCAGCGGGCCGAGGTCGAGAAATCTCAGCATTGCGGAGCCAAGCGCCGTGTACGACGGCATCCATCTCGGTGTGCCTAATCGACAACAGTGTGAACCGAAGCTCTAGAGAAGCCGGTGGAAGGTCGGCGCGCATTGGCAGTGCGCGAAGCGGAAACCGATGAGCTGCCTTAGATCCGTCTCGATACTGAACTGGAGCGTCGACTCGGGGCATCCCCGGCTCTGTGGCGGCGAACTCCCGAAGAATCTCGGTGACAACCGCGTTGTTGATACCACTCGGCGAGATCGGCACTCGTCGCTTTGCGTCGGGGTTGAGAGCCTCGGCAATCTGGGCACGGAATCGCGCCTCGACGGCTCGACCGCCAAATATGCCTTCGTCCGCCTCCCATGTGTCAGCGGGAGGTTCGGCGGCCCCGCGAAATAGGGTGTCTGTGGTCCCGTGCGCGTGAGGTGCTACCACCAAGACGGGTATCAGCCCCGACTGAGTGAGTGTGTTGGCCGCGGTGATAATGTCCTTGGGCAGTCCGGATGACCAGTTGCTGGATTCTCGACCGAACAGGATCGTCGGTCCACCTTCCGGGAGAGCCACAGCGATGCGATTGGCGTCGGATCGCCTCAGTGCAGCCTGTTCCAAGCGCGTGGCGAGTGCTTCAAACCGGGCAATGTCGAGACGGTCGCCTGGCTCGGCTTTTGCTGCTCGGCCAGCTGCGGAGTGAATGTCCTCGACGAGCCCCGTCGTTGACAGGTCAGCGGGCAAACCGATTACCCATGCGGTCTCAGTACTCATCCTCGGGAGATCCTTGACTTTAGGAGTCGGTCCTCAATGGACTTGTCGATGTCAGCGAGTCGATCGGGGCACCTCAGTACTCGAACGGGCGAGGGCATGGCAGATGGTGTCGGAGCATCGGCTGGAACGAGCACTGCCTTGTCCCCGGGAACGTCGGCGGCGACAATCTCGCTGAGCACATCGGCGTCGATCGTGCTGCGAGGAAAGACCGTCAGAATGTCAGCGGCCGGAGTCCCGAAGGTCCACGGGATAGGGTCGGCTGGATCGAGTCCGGTGAACGTTATCGCGGCAACGTCTGGGTGGACATCCCACGCGATGCCCTTGGTCCGATCTTCGACAACTCGCACAACTTTACTTCCACCGTTTGCGTTGTCGGTGGCGTTCAGGCGGCGAAACAGCATGCCGACGGTGACTGCGCCCCGGCAGATCTCGGACTCGGCCTGCCTGGCGAATCGGTCGGTCCAGTCGGCCCCGCCGCTGAGGATTGACGGCGATCGCCCGGTGGTCGCAAGCAGATAGTCCATCTCGATCTCGCGCCAAACCTGGGACAGGAGCAGGAAGCAGATCCGTTCGGGAGCAATGCCGCGGTTCTCGATGGCGTCATGGACACGGGCTCTCAAGGCGTCCGGCATGGGAGTGATTGCCAGGAACAGGTCGCGGGCTTCCCGTGGACTGATGGCCGCTTGGTCCTCGGCACCGAGGACGACGCCAAGCGTTCGGCCGAATCGCCGAAGGCTCGCGGGTACCGCCATCTCCGGGTGCCCGGGGAAATCAAGCGGATTGCCCTTGTGGACGATCCGTGCCTTGCGGTCGAATCGAATCTCCATCGTTCCCCCGCTTTGGAATGCATCACAGAGCGTCAAGGCGGCAAGGGCTCGGTTGGCTTCATGAGTCGCGACGTGGGGCACTTCGCATGTCTGCCAAGCCGGGACGGAGAGTCCGTCGAAACTGGAGTCATGGGCGATCGCTCCCAATGCAACGATCACGTTCTGACACGCGATTCGCACAGGTCGGACGACGAAGTCGCGAGGGCGCTTTTCGTTTTCCAAGTGAGTTCGTTCATACGCGGGGCCGATCTGGTCGAGAACGCGCCGGAGTCCAACGTTCCTGGCTGCGAGTTCCTCTTCGAGCGATGACACATATGCGAGCGGATCGGTGTCCATCAAGGATTGCCGGAACTCAGGGCGCACATCAGTCCTGAAGCAGCGCAATACCTGGCCGCGCTGAAGGTTGCCCCTGTCATTTAGGGCAACACACGCCACGGAGTGATCATCCACGATTGCCAGCGGAAGCATGTCCGCTTGGAGTCCGACACCGGCCAGTGCGTCGAGCGCATCCACATAGCTGTGCCGCACGCCACTTCCGGGTGGACGGAGAAGGACCGCCTCGACGTCATCGCTCCAGCGCGTGTTGTAGACCCGTGAGAGCACCGAGAAGAGATCTTTACTAGTCGCCATCATGCCACTTCGAGTCGCTGCGAACACTCATGTGTCGTGCGCACATAGCCGACATGCGATTTCACCGACACAGCGGGTTTTGCATTTGGCTTCAACGGCTGCCCTTGCCTCGGTCGACATCCCAGACCTCGGTTGGGCTGTTCCCTGAGCGTTGTCCTCCGTCGGTTACATCCCAGAACGAAACTGTCCCACTGGCAGCGTCGAACTGCGCGATCTGGCGAGACACTTGATCGGCGGCTGGACCAACAGCGTCGGGTGTTGCCGACACAAGTCCGGTTTCCGTGAGGTTCTTCGATGTCCAGCTCTGGTCGAGTTGGTGGTCTCCGACGTTCTGAGTCGTGTGGGGCATCTTATACGTCTCGGCTGCAGTCGACTTGACCTCGGTCACGACGAGCCGACCGTCAGGGTCAAGCGTGACCACGTCCACCCCTTGGGGTCGTTCTCCGGGGGTGTGCTGGTAGACGAGTTCGTGCTGTTGTGCCTCGACCAGAAGCTGAGCAACCAGCGCTTCGCCGCGTTCGCCCAGTTCCTGTCGCGATGTCTTCACGTCAACCGACCCTGCCGTGAAAAAGCTCTGCACAGTGACTGGCGTGCGGACGGGCGAAGAGGCGAGGTACGCCCTAGTTACGTGGTTGTTACCGCAGGCCATGTGTCCCTTCCGTCCCTAGCCGACTTGGAGTGTCTTGCCCCTCAAGTCTGCCAGACCCCGGCTGCACAGGTATGAACCGTCGCTGGACCCAGATGCTGATCGTCCCTCCTGATGCGTGACCTCGATCGCTTGCAGAGGCCTCCCCTCTGCGGTCTGGTGTCGGTGTTCGCGCCTACCAGCGGGGATGGATGGGGGTTGGACACGGACCGGTGCGGGTCCGGCTGCCGCGGAGTCTCTAGTCGTGATCGCTACTGCTCGCGGTCCACTGCTGTCGAGGTGCATCGACAGGTGGCTGGCCTCGCACACCTAGTCGATGTCCAGTTCCTGACACGAGAGGTCACCATGCCCACGTTCTTCGATTCGACTGCCGACGCCGCCGAGGCATCCGAGGCGCTGCGAGGCTTGGCCCACGCGAGCCGCGGTTTCGATCAGCCCGCCGAGATGTACGGGGTGATCGGTGATCTGTCCTCGGGGATGCGCTCGCTACGGCAGGCGCTCGACCAGATCGCCGATGTTCACGAGCGCAAGGCCGGGCATGCCTTCAACGACGCTGGAAGCCACGAGGCAGGAGTGCGGGACGCGCTCGCTGCTGCGGAAGAACTACGTCAGGCGGCGAATCTCGTCGACCGGGCGTACGACCGGCTCGCGGAGGGGTTCATCGCGGCGGGCCGGATCGCTTGGCATCCGGAGCCCGCCGTCGAGGAGGCCGCGCCGTCGCGGTGGGTCAGCGTGGTGTTCCTCCAGGGCGAAGAGGCCGACCGGCCATTGCGCATCCTCGGTGAGCTGGGGCATGTCGATGCGGTGGACTTCCTCGCGCAGTGGGATTACGGCGATGAGACCACACAGGCCGCGCTGGAGAACGGGTACGTCTATGACGAGCCTGGCGAGGGCACGAACGATCGGGTGGCGCTCTCGGGTGACTACGCGCTGGTCGTCAACCCGCACGTCGGCTACGTCTCGCTCCTGCGCCGCTACACCGACCCGGAAGCCGAGCCCCAGGACGCCGAACAGATCGAGCCCGCACCGGCAAAGGCTGGGCAGGAGCTGCTGGTGTCGTACTCGTCGCCGGGCGCTCCAAAGCGAGCCGACCTGCCGACCCCGAAGCGGGATGGGTCGTGGTTCGAGCCGGCCAAGATCACGGCGGTCAAGCAGGCGCGGGGGCTGGTGCGGTGACCGAGGATCGCGCGCGGCTGCACACCGCTGTCCTGGTGGCACCGTCGAAGGAGCGGCGGAAGCTCCGCAAGCAGCGCCGCAAGGCCGAGGCCCGCCTCCACGCCGAGGAGCGAAGGACCGCGCTCGCCGCTGCGAAGGCGAAGGCCGAGGAGGAGCGTGCTGAGCGCCGCGCCACGGTCTACCTGCCGAAGGCAGGCGAACCAGGCGCTGCGCGGCTGCGCACGCCGGGCCGGTTCCATCTGACGCGGCATCAGGACACGTCGGCGACGCTGGCTGGCGCGTACCCGTTCGTCGCTGAGGGTGGGCTCGGTGCCGATGGTGTGTTCGTCGGCCAGGACCTGTACTCGGGCGGCAGTTTCGTCTACGACCCGTGGGTGCTCTATGCACGCGGGATCATCACCGCGCCCAACGTGGTGCTGGCCGGGATCGTCGGCTCCGGCAAGTCATCGCTGGCCAAGTCGCTCTACACCCGGTCGCTGCCGTTCGGGCGGCGCGTGTACGTGCCTGGTGACCCGAAGGGCGAGCACACCGCTGTCGCTAACGCGGTCGGCGGACGCGCGATCGTGCTCGGGCACGGCCTGAACACTCGCCTGAATCCACTCGACGAAGGCCACCGCCCGACAGGGCTCTCGGATGAGCAGTGGGCCTCCACTGTGGCGGCCCGACGGCGTGATCTGATCGGCGCGCTCGCGGAGACGGTGCTCGCGCGTGGGTTGTCGCCGTTGGAGCACACCGCGATCGACATCGCCCTGACCCAGACGGTGCGGGAGAACGATGTGCCGATCCTGCCGATGGTCGTTGACCGCATCCTCGCCCCGAGCGCGGATGCCGACGGCAGGCTGGCCGAGGACGGCAGGCTCGTCGGTCACGCGCTGCGCCGTCTCGTGGCAGGTGACTTGGCCGGCTTGTTCGATGGGCCTTCGACGGTTGCGTTCGATCCGTCGTTGCCGATGATCTCGCTCGATCTCTCGCGGGTCACTGAGAACTCGACGCTCATCTCGGTGTTGATGACGTGCTCGTCGGCGTGGATGGAGTCTGCGCTGCTCGACCCGAACGGTGGGCAGCGGTGGGTGATCTACGACGAGGCCTGGAGATTGATGAGTCATCCCGCGTTGTTGCGGCGGATGGATGCGCACTGGCGGCTCGCCAGGCACTACGGGATCGCGAACATGCTGATCTTCCACAAGCTCACCGACCTCGACAACGTGGGTGACCAGGGCTCCGCTATGCGTTCCCTGGCCAACTCGCTTCTGGCGAATGCCGAGACGCGGATCGTGTACCGGCAGGAGTCCGACCAGCTCGGGCCGACCGCGACCGCGCTCGGTCTGACTGGGACGGAGCAGCAGCTCTTGCCGAACCTCGGCGTTGGCCAAGGCCTGTGGCGGATCAAGGCCAGGAGCTTCGTTTGCCAGCACCAGCTCCACCCCGACGAACTCGCTCTGTTCGACACCAGCAGCCGCGCAGCGGGAGGTCACCGATGAACCTCACTGGCCCGCGCCGATCAGGCCCGTCCGACGACGAGGCGACGGGTCCTGTCGAGCTGCCGCACGTCCTCGTGACCGTCGCGGCAGACGGCACGCTCACCGCGACGGTCGATGGAACACCATTCCCGTCACCGGACGGGACTGCGTGGACGCGGGCGACGTTCGGGCCGCTCATGGATGCCATCACCCAGGACCGCACCATCGCGGTCCGAGTCGAGGTCCGCGAAAACGACGGAAGCATCTTCACCGACATCCTCCGCACCCGTAAGCCCCGACGCGCCGTGGCCCCGTCTGAGGCCCCTGTGCCGGAGACTCGCCGGAGTCGTCACGCCCGACGGGTGCCGCGCTTGGTCGAGGTCACCGCGGAGGGGTTCGTGCCAGGCGAGGATGTCGCCGTCGCGGCGATCGTCTCCCACACCGACGCCACCGGAACCGGGGAGGCCCGTGCGCTCATCGACCTCGACGACCTGCCCGACGGAAGCATGTCCGAAGTGATCCTGTTCGGGCGCATCTCGGGCACGCTCGCGGTGCGGCGGCTGACATGAACCAGCGGCAGGCCGGGGGCATGGGCGACGAACTCACCAACGCCGCCCTCATTGGGCTGATCGGCATGTTCGGGATCGCTCTCGTCCTCCGCGCAGCCGGCAGCGTCGCCGCGTTCCTGAGCGGCGCACCGCAGCCCGACGCTGGTGCAGCGGCGGGGCTCGCCGTGCTGTTCAACCCCGGCGATCCAGCGACCGCGCTCGGTGCCGACGGGCTCAACCCGGTCGTCTACTGGCTCGTGAGCACGGCACTGCTCGGCGGACTCGCGGCCGGGATCGTCTGGGTGTGGATGGTGCTGCGCCGACACACGCGGAAGACCGAGACCGACCCGCACCGACTGGCCGGGATCGCGACTAGCCATGAGGTTAGGACCGCAGCATCCGCCAAGGCACTGCTTCACCGCGCCACTACGCTGCGGCCCTCCTTGGAGTCGCCAGCGCCGCAGGATGTCGGCTACCTGCTCGGTGCCAGTCGTGGGACGAAGGTCTGGGCATCGGTCGAGGACTCGATCCTGTTGATCGGCCCACCTCGCTCAGGCAAGGGCCTGCACGTCGTCATCAACGCGATCCTCGACGCACCCGGCGCGGTCGTCACGACCAGCACGAGGCCCGACAACCTCACCGCGACTCTTCGCGCCCGCCGCCGCAAGGGCGGGCCGGTCGCGGTGTTCGACCCCCAGCACCTCGCCGAAGGTATCCCTGCCGGGCTGCGCTGGTCACCCATTCGCGGCTGCGACGATCCGCTGACCGCGATGATCCGCGCCAACGGACTCGCCGCAGCCACCGGACTGTCCGCTGGAGGGGTTGAGTCCGGCGGGTTCTGGGAAGGCAAGACCCGCACCGCGCTCCAGAGCCTGTTGCACGCTGCCGCGCTCGACGGCCGCCAGCCGGCCGAGCTGTTCAGGTGGACACTCGACCCCAGCGTCGCGTCCGAGGCCGTCGCCATCCTCAACTCCCACCCGAACGCGGCGATGGGCTGGGACGACTCACTGGCCGCGATGATCGACGCCGACCCCAAGACCCGCGACAGCATCTGGCAAGGCGTCTCCCTCGCCCTCGCCGCACTCGCTGATCCGCGCGTGCTCGATGCGGTCACGCCAGGCCCGCACGAGCA
>Ga0116184_10004179_pt1 | contig 11487 bp, 10 predicted proteins | sample AD_JPNNA5_MetaG_FD_89886 | JGI IMG/M metagenome (GOLD analysis project Ga0116184, IMG submission 89886) | Active sludge microbial communities of municipal wastewater-treating anaerobic digesters from Japan - AD_JPNNA5_MetaG | ecosystem: Engineered > Bioreactor > Anaerobic > Digestate | place...
ACCTCATCATCCCCGGCGACTTGACCTATAACGGCGAAAAGCCCGGACACATCCGCATGAAGGAAATGCTGAGCGCCTTTGAAGCAGCAACGGGTGTCGAAGTGTTCGTTATCAACGGCAACCACGATATCAACAACCCCGGCGCCGCCCATTTTCTGTCCCCCTCCGGCAAACGTGTCACGGCGCGGCAGGACCCCGACCTGTTGTTCACAACGCCGGAGTTTTTCAAAAGCAATTACGCCGACTTCGGCTATGCACAGGCAGACAGCTTTTATATCAACCCTTCCGGGAAAGCCGGCACCATGTCGTACGCCGTCACACTCAAAGGCGGGTACCGCCTTATCGCGCTGGATTCGTGCGTTTTTTCGGCCGACGCGACACCGAACGGCGAGGACGACAACGACAGTACCATGGCTTTGCATGAGGGGCTTGTCGACTGGGCGCTTGAGGAGTGCCGCAAGGCCCGTGAAAACGGTCTGACGGTTATCGGCATGGCGCATGGCAGTCTGGTGGAACATTTCGATTTTGAACCGCTGGTCTCCGACAACTCCATGATTGAGCAGTATGAAGTTCTTTCCTGCCGCTTAGCCGACGCGGGCATGCACTTTATTTTTACGGGCCATGTCCATTCGACGGATACGGCTTCCGCCGTCTCGGCAAGAGGCGAAACAATTAATGATTTGGAAACAGGCGGGCTGACCACCTATCCCAACACATACCGCGAGGTCACGTTCACGACTCATGACGGCGCTGTTGCCTGCCATGCCGGAAACGTCGATTGCGACGCCGCAAGCCCTGTCGACGTCAGCGCGATGGCCAACGGATACGGTGTCATCCAAAAGCCGTTCAGTGAAAATTACGGCAAGCCGATGTTGTTTGCCGGCGATATCGAAAACGGCGTCCCTTACAATACTTCCGCGTTTATTTACGATATCGTCAAAGGCCGCGTTCCTTCCGCTATCCGAAATGCGCTGCCCAACGGAATCTCTGGTCTGCTCGAAAAATCCGTTGACCGTTGGACCGGTGACTTGCCGGCTCAGTACCCGGAACTTGCCGCGGCGCTCAAGGGTTTCGGCATGACGCCGTGTATGTTCACCGACTTCCTGAAAGCCCTGATTTCCCAAATCGACGAGCAGTTCATAACCAACGCCGATTCGCTGGACCCCGTTATCGGAGCCGCCATTGAGCGGCTGTCTCATTTTGAATTCGTCGAGGGAGACCCGGAAACGTCTTTCGGCGACCTTGTCATGCTGGGCTTGACCGAGAACCTGCGCGGCAACGAAGACCCGGCCGCTTATCCGCAAGTCGGCCGCTGCGCCGCTTCGCTGAGAACGCAGGCGACAGCCGACCGTTTTGTGGAAGAAATCATCGACCTGCTGCTCAACGACGTTATCTTCGATTATATGCTCTACCGCATCGATTTGATTGATTTGACCGGCACGCTGCCGTCTTCAACAATCGGCAAACTGCGCACGGCCGGAGACGGCGTCACGGCCGGCTCCGCGCTCGACGCGATACTCGACACGGCTGCCGCCGCTATGAACCGTACCTGGGTTTTCGCGGTCGGCGACGGGCGTGACCTTGCCAAGGCATTTGTCTATGCCGCAGGCGCCGCTTATATCGGCCCGGAAGGCAGGCGGAAGATTACTTGCGCGCTGGCAGACATTGTCGACTCTTTCACACAGGACAGCAACCCCTCCTTCAAAGGCGATTTTGACACGGTTTACCTCTACAACGGCAAAACAACTGTCAAACCCACGGCCGAAAACTACCGTCTGCCCAACGGACTTGCCGCCTCTTATGACAATAAGCTGAAAACGCTGACCTTCCGGTGGAACACCATGCCGGGCATTGAAGGCACCGACCTTGTTGCCCAAGAAGGCGAAGCGCCGCCAGTCATCGATACGCAAATCAAAAATACTGCTGTCTCTGTCCCTATGATCGACCTCGGTTTCTATACCATGGCAAAACCGCGCAGCGTCGTTGAACACACGCTGGTGGCGGGTCCGGTCGAAAAGGGCAAACTCTATGTCCTGCGCGCAGGAGACGCTTCCATGGGGCTGATGAGCGACGCGTTTACCCTGACTGTGCGGTCGGATAACAGCGTCCAGATCGGCCAGCCGGATAAACCCGAATACTCCTTCCGGCAATTCTTTGCAGGCATCAACGCGTTTTTCGTACGGTTCATCGCGTTCTTCAAGACCTTTTGGTTCCTGTTTTAATCTGATTCAGATAAAAACAACCGGGCAGCCGCAAACTGCCCGGTTGTTTTTTGTTGCCCGCGTTAAACAAAACGCGCTATTTCGTCGACCGGCCGCCTCTTCTTCTCCCTGAGACTGCTGTCGGCCGCGTAGCCGACGGCGATGAGCAGGCGTACCCGTTTCGATTCGGGGATATCGAAATCCTTTTTTAACTGCGCTTCGTTAAACCAGCCGATGATGCACGTCGAAAGCCCCAGCTGCATCGCCTCCAGGCAGAAATGCGCTACCGCAAGGCCGATATCCGTCTGCGCGTACTGCTGGTCTTTGAGCGCGCCGCCGAATTTTGAAGAAATGTTCGTCTTCTCTTCCACGACCATAGCGATAGCCGGCGCTTTGCCGATGAAACGGTTCATGCCGAGTTCCTGCGCCGCTTTGGCCGCCTGCCCCACTTTTTCCGGCGTGAGGGCAAGAATCATGGTCCACGGCTGGGAATTGCAGGCGGAAGGCGCAAGCCTCGCCGCCTCGAGGCAAAGGTTCAGTTTGTTCTTATCGACGGGAGTGTCTGCATAATTGCGGCAGCTCTCCCTTTTCGCCGCAAGTTCAAGGAAATCCATTGTTTCTTCTCCGCCAAACAAAGAATGGTCAATACCGAAGCGAACGCCCCGGCACCAATGTATTCTATTTCTATTCTATCAGGAACGCGGTCCGGGAACCGATGATAAAAGGCAACTGGACATCGTTGGCGTACATCGTCAGGTTGGCGGGAATATAACTGATGGTGTTGCCTATAATGCTGCCGTGCCAGGTCGTATTGCCGCCGCCAACCGATACATTGCCAAGGGGCGCGTACACGATGCCGTAACCGTGCGTGCTGCCGACGTTGAGGGTGATGTTGCCGTTGGAGGAATACAGCGTCAAAGGCTTTTTATCCGTCAGTTTATCCGAACCGCCGGCAAAATTGATGCTGCCGCCGGCAAAAATACTGCCCGCGCCTTTGAAGTTCTTCTCCACATAGATACTGCCGGTGACATAAAGCACACTGGTATCCGACATCAGGATACAGGTATTGCCGCCCTCGCCCTGAATGTTCGCGCCGTATACATAAAGGTTGCCTTCGACATAGAGGCTGCCGGTGAGTTTCATCCCTTTTTTCAGCACCAGGTTGCCGCCACCGTAAATCCTGGTCCTGCCGGTGAAGTACATGCAGTTGTCAGCCGCGACAAGGTTGACTGCGGGCAGCCAATAAGACTGGTCGAAAACGGTGGGCACCATCTGATTGATAACCTCGGTAAAACTGACCATCGGAACAAAGGGGGCGCCCGATATCAGGGCGCCGACAACAACACCGCTGTTGGCGTAGGCGGTGCCGACCGCTTCCGCGGCGCCTTCGATATAACCGTTGCGGTAACTGGTGGTAAAGTTGTAGTTGGAGTGGACGCTGCCGTAAATGTGAAAGTTCGTCTTCATCTCCAGCGTACCGGTGGGGCTGCCGGAGAAGAGCAGGTAGTCGAAGGCGCCTTTCGCGGCCCGGATGCCGGTCGTCGCTTTGGCGTTGCAGCTGTAGTTAAGCGTATTGATACCGAAAACATTGGCGAAGTAGGAACGCTTCTGCTGGGCGTATCCGACACGAATAATCGAATTGCCGCGCGAACCGAGGGTAAAGGTGATCTGTGCGTTCGCAGGATTGACTCCGTTGAGCTGCAGGTAATTGCGGGCCGCCGCAGAAGCACCTTCCTGGTCAGGCAGCAGATACGCGCCGGCGAGCGCCGCGGCATCTACAGCTGATTGCAGTTCGGTCCTTTTATAATAGGCAATACCGAGGTCCGTAACCAAAGCCGCGACGGAAAGGAAAACGACCATCAACAGCGCGACCACAATTGCCGAGACGCCGTCTTCGGCGCGGAAAAAGCGTTTAATCCCTTTCATAGCATCGCTTCCTTTCGCAAGGACAGATAAAACGTTTACTCGAGTTTCATCTCGTCGAGGCATTTTTTCGCCTCGGTAAACTGTGCGGAAAATTCCCTGAGCGCTTCGCCAGAGCGTTCGATGTGGTATTTATGCATTTTCAATAACTGGGCGACACGCAGTTTTTCCTGCGTGAAGTCAGCCTCCAACTGTTTTTCCCTGGCGGCGAACTCATAAGCCTGCTTTTTGTTGAGTTCGCGCAGTTCGGCAATTTCCTCTTCATTTTTCAGCGCGTGCTGGCGCTCGATATCCGCCGTTGCCTCCAGTTCGCCGACAAGGCTTTTCATTTGCTGGTTTTCGGTAATCAAGGTTTTGCATGCCTCGAGTTTGGTATACATCGAACGCAGTTGTTCGGTCATCTTTTCGTTCTGGCGTTCGAGTTCGGCGGTACTCTCGATCTTTTCGAGCGCTTGGGTAAGTTGTCCCGCGGTTAGCGCCAATTTTTCTTTCACCTGTGAGAGTTCTTGAGCAAGATTGTCCCTCTCGCGCGACACAAGGGCATAGGCAGATTTGAACTCCTCGCTTTTTTCATCGATTACCCTTTGCGCGTTGGCCAGCGCAGCGTGCAGATTTTCGATGTATTCGTCGACTTCCGCAGGTTTGTAGCCGCGCGCGGACTTTTTGAAAGTCACGCCCGAAGCCGCTGCGCCTTTATTTCCTTTTGTCTTACGGCTTTTTTTGTCCTCAGGTTGGGCGGGCGGCATTTCCTGCAACGGGTAATCCTGAAGCGCCGGTTGAAAACCCTGCTGCTGCGCCGGATAGGCCTCCGCATAAGGGATCACACCTGCATCCTGCGGGGACAGTTCGGCGGTTTCGGGTTGTGTTTTATCTTTGTTCTTTTTCATTGTTCCGGGACTCCAATCCTATTGATGATGCCTTATCGAGAAAGTCGAGCCGGTCGCCACGCATCAAGCCGAGCGCTTCCGCTGTGCCGGCATTCAATTCGAGTACTTTTGCGGCCTTCGATACGTTTTTGCCTGCCCGCCACGGCTTCATTTCTTTCTCAATTATTAATATTACATTATTCTCGTCCAAAAATACAGCGTCAATCGCAAATTTCATGGAGAAGGTATGGATTTGGCTGCACGGGACCAATAGCAAACCGCAGCCGTCTGCCAGACGATTGCGGAACATCAAGCCGAGAAACCTGCGAAAAAAGCTGTCGGCCACTTCGACGGATGCCGCGACCTCTACATCATCTTTCAAAACTCGAACGCATTTCACAGGACCCGCACTGCCTCCGATTATTTTTTAAAGAACGTTTCAATCATGGTGTTGACCGTCGGTCCCATGAGAATAATTAAAACCACTGGGAAGACCAGCCCGACCATCGGGATCATCATTTTAATGGGTGCTTTCATTCCCTTTTCCTGCGCAATCTGTTTGCGCGTCTGGCGAAGCTGGACAGATTGGATGCGCATGACGTTGATGATAGGGATACCGAGCTGCTCGGCCTGGACCAGCGCGGCGGTAAAAGTTTTCAACTCCTGAATATCGGTGTTGTCGGATAGATCCTGCAGGGCCTCCCTGCGCTGTTTGCCCATTTGCATCTCGCGGTGAATAATCATCAGTTCATCAATGAAGGGACCTTTCATCTTTTCTGCAACTTTGACCAGCGACATATCGAAGCTCAACCCCGCCTCGATGCAGACGCCCAGCAGGTCGAGGGCGTTGGGCAGCTGGTCCCTGATTTTTTGCTGGTGCGATTTGACGCGCATGCGCAGGAACATCGTCGGCGCGATAAAGCCGGCAATCATTCCGACCAGGATAATCAGCAGTTTGAATTCCGCCCGCACGCCGCTGATGAATGCAAGGATTGCAAATAAAATCAACGCAGCAAAAACGGCCGCAAGTTTGATGATTGTGAATTCCTGGGGGTCAATGAAAATACCCGCAAGACGCAGTTGGCGCTCGAGGGTCTTGTTGACCGGCTTTTTCTGGACAGCGTCCGACTTGTTTTTGGACAGAGTCTGTGTAACAAATTTGCCGACCTTCGCCGACGCTTTGCTTAATGCCCTTTTCAGGAAAGAAACCTCGAGTTCGCTGAACAGCGGATTCTTCTTCAGATCCTCGATATAGTCGATTCTTTTTTGCTTAAAATCGGACTTGCGGCCGAAATAACCGAAAATCAGCGTCGCGGCCATAAAGCCGAACAGCGTATAGGCGATGACCATAAATTCCATATCGACAACATCCTCCCCTGCCGGTATCAGTACTTGACGCTGATGATTTTTTTAATCAGCGAAAACCCGACAAACTCCAAAATAACGGCAGTGATAATCATGATGTTCCCCATTCTTTCCTTGAAAAAGAATTCCATATAAGAGGGGTTGACAATAAACAGAAACGCGCCAAGGACAATGGGCAGGCCTCCGATGACCATCCCCGTGATTCTGCCCTGCGCGGTCATTGTCCGGATATCGGACTTAATCTTTATACGGTCTTTGATGGTTTGTGATATGGTCCCGAGTATTTCGGAAAGGTTGCCGCCCGTCTGCCGTTGGACATTGATGGCGGACACCACCAAAAAGAGATCGGCGCTTTGAATCCTGTCGGCCATGCTGTCGAGCGCGCGCTCGAGGCTGTTGCCGTAACGCACCTCGTTGAGCAGCCGCGTAAACTCCCTGTTGATTGGATCCTGCATTTCACGCGCAATGGATTCAAAGCCCTGCTGGAGGGAAAGGCCGGAGCGCAGGCAGTTGCAGACGATGACCAGCGCGTCGCTGAGTTGGGATTCAAAAGCGATAAGGCGCTTCTTTTTTTTCTGACGGATGATGAGCAAAGGAACGACCGCGCCGACCACCGCGAGGGTAATCGACGGCATGGCATTCTTGAGAAAAAGCGCGGAAAGCCCGGAAGGGATAAAAACCACAATCAGCCACACAACCAGAAATTCTTCGGCCCGCATCATGATATTGGCAAGCAGCAGTTCATCCTGTACAATGTCGAGCAACTTTTTATTGTGAAGAATGGAAAAACTCTTTTTTTGCCGTTTGACCTTCTTTTTCTCTTCGCCGGCTTCGACGATAACCGAAACCTCTTCGGGCTGGATAAGGCGGATACGCTCCTTCATCCTGCGCCGGTTCGCTGTTGCTACGGCATAGCCGGCCACAATGCCAAAAAAGCACAGCAAGCCAACGCTGATGGTCAGCAGAATAACGCTAATCCTTAAACCAGTCATAGTTCACCAGTACTCCATTGTTCTTAATTTTTTCCAGACAATACGGCAACACGCCCGTGGGTTTGAAACGACCCCTGAACTTGCCTTCCTCAATTTGGCCTGTATGCTCGTAAACAAAGATATCCTGCATGCTGACTACATCGTTTTCCATCCCGACGATTTCTGTTATCGAGGTGACCTTCCTGGTACCGTCGCGGAAACGGCTTTGGTGGATGACTAAATCAATGGCGGATGAAACCTGGTCGCGGATCGCTTTCAGCGGCAGTTCCATGCCCGACATCATGACCATCGTTTCGATTCTGGAAATCGTGTCGCGCGGCGAGTTGGAGTGGGTAGTCGTCAGCGAACCGTCATGGCCAGTGTTCATAGCCTGGAGCATATCGAGAGTTTCATCCGAACGCACCTCGCCGACGATGATACGGTCGGGCCGCATACGAAGGGCGTTTCGCACAAGGGCGCGGATATTGATGGTCCCCTTGCCTTCGAGGTTGGCCGGTCTGCTTTCGAGCGTGATGACGTGTTCCTGCTTGAGCTGAATCTCGGCGGCGTCTTCGATGGTGATAATGCGTTCATCGGCGGGAATAAAGGAAGAGAGAACATTGAGCAGCGTCGTTTTGCCGCTGCCGGTGCCGCCCGATACGATGATGTTGAGTTTGCCCTTGATGCACGCTTCGAGAAACGCCATCATTTTGGGCGACAAGGAACCGAAATCAATCAGATTCTTGGCCGTGAGGGGCTTTTTGCCAAATTTTCGTATCGTAATGACGGGGCCGATAAGCGAAATCGGCGGTATGACGGCGTTGACACGCGAACCGTCGGGCAGGCGTGCGTCCACCATGGGGCTCGTCTCGTCGACATGCCTGCCGATTTGCGATACGATTCGGTCGATGATATTGATGACATGAGCGTCATCCCGGAATTTGAGGTTCGTCAGCTCGATTTTACCCGCGCGTTCGACATAGATTTTGTCCGGGCCGTTGACCATAATCTCGGAATACTCGTCGCTTTCGATGAGTTCCTCCAACGGTCCGAAACCCATGACGTCGTTCATGAGGTCTTGGGCAACTTTCGCTCTGTCGACGCGCGGGATGTTGTTGCTCTCGTCATTGACCGCCTCGTCGATGAGTTTGCGCATGGACTCCCGGTCGATGGTTTCCTTGCCTTGTTTGTTAATGAGGTTAATAATATCGGCGTGCATTTTGCGTTTGATGCCGATATAAGGATCGCCGGCTCCCTCAAACATATCGTCTTCAGAGGCCCCTTGCGGACCCCGGCGCACATCCATTTTGTCAAGAAGGCTCATATTGTTTAACTCCGTCGCATGATTCAGCGTGCTTGCTTATCGATTTTATTGACAATCGCCATAATATCCCTGGCCATCGCCGTGCGGGATGCGGATATCACAATCGGCCTGCCTTTGTTGAGGCTGACGTTTGCGGTCTTGTCGTCCGTTCCGACAACGCCGAACACAGGCATGCCGAACATACGCTCAAAGTCTTTATATCTTATCAAGCCGTTGATATTTTTATTGATGATGATGCGCACCTTTTCTTTGTGCTGCAGCTGGTCAAGAATGGTCATACAGACTTTGGCGTTTTTCAGCGATAGGATATCGGAGTTGTAGACCAGATAAATCTCGTCGCAATTTTCCACCGCGGCAATGGATACATCGTTAAATGAAGGCGGCAGGTCCACAATAATATATTCAAAATACGGCCGCATGACATCGATGATTGTCTCAACATGCCTTCCCTCGACAAGTTCGGCAAATTCAGCGCTTTTAGGCGCGCACAAAACGGTGATGCCGGAGCTGTGGATCATGGAAAAAGAGCGGATGCTTTCAATGTTGATACCGCCTCTCTCTTGAACCAGTTCGATAATGGTGTCCTTCGGCTCGAGTTCCAGCATCATATTGACGTCGCCGAACTGCAGGTCAAGGTCGATGAGCGCGACTCTTTTGCCCTTTTTTGCCAGGCCGACTGCCGTGTTGACGGCCATTGTAGTCTTGCCCGTGCCGCCTTTGCCCCCGAAAAAGCCGATGGTGCGCGAGCGCGTGCGTTTGCCGCTGGCGTTATCAAGCTGGCGCTGTTTCTCGGTAGCGGAGGCGCGCCTGACGGCTTCGCAAAATTCGGATGGCTGCGTATCGAGCGGCATGGACTGCCTGACACCGGCCTGCGCCGCCATGTTGACCGTATCGACGCTTAAAGAGTCTGTCAGCAGGAGGATGGCGGTGGTTTTTACCGTCAGAAACAGATTGCGGATGAATGCGAAACGCTGCTCGCCGATTTCGCCTTTGATAGCACACACGACGACGTCAGGAGCGAGGCTTTCAATCTTCAGCATACCGGCGCTGCCAAAATCAGAATAGCCGGCGATGACAATGTCTTCGTCGGTCGCCATATTTTTCACATGGATTCTGAGGTCCATGTCGTCGGTCAGGACGACCAGGTTGAGTTTATCCATGGTTCACCTCTATATTTCTTGTTGCCGCATGATTAAGGCGTTGCCGCAGTCGTGGTTTCAGGCGCCGTCGTTGTCTCACCGGGCTGCTGCGCGGCGGCTGTAACCGGTTTCAGCAACAGCCGCACCATGCCCGTACTTTGGTATAACGCCATCTGCCGGCACTGCTCAAGCGTCAAAACAAGCGTCACATTCGAGTATTCCAAAATCGGGGTCCCGGCGCTTTCGGCCGAATAATTTTCCGAAAAGCCGCTGGTACGAATCACAAATATATTTTGAAAGACAATATCCGCCGTCGTCTTGCCGTCGGGCGATGTTTTCAGATACATCACGTCGACATAGTCCCCTTCGCTGATATATCCCGCCACGCCGGTCTGCACGTCAACGCTGAGTGTGTAGGCGTATTCGCCTTCTTTCAACTGGTTGGACAGCGCTGCGTTATTGTCTTTACGGCCGGGCTGAACGAACCGCAGCGGCACCAGCTGTTCGCCGAGCATGATATCCTGTCTCGCGACTTTGCCTACTACATCGGTCGGATTGGAATAAGCCCCGGGCGTGACAGAAAGTGTGGGCAACTGCTTCAGTTCCACCATATCAGCGGTAACAATGGTGTTTTTAGGGATGTTGACTTTAGCCACCACAATGGGCGAATTCGGGGTATCTTTAATGGTCGAGTTCTTTTGAAGCTGCGAGGCGAACAGATAGGTGGCGATACCCGTAATAATCGCCACAACAGTCGCAATGAGGTATACTTTTTTCATCATTCAACAACCTTCCGTTTATGATTGCTGCCCGGTACCAACGGGCTCTAACCCGTCTCGTACGGGGCGCATTCGCATTTCATCGTGACTTTCGAACTGAGCGTGCGCTGCTGGTTTGTTGAAAAAATACCGAGCACCGGCGTCAGCACTTTAATTCTTGTTGTTATTTTGACGGTCACATAGCCCCTGACCGGTGTGTTTGTGTCGGAGAATGTCACCGTGACGGTCATATTTTGTTTGATGGTGTCGGGCGCGACGGCGTTGGCTTTCGCCGTAATCAGAGCCGGGCCGGTCGTCGTACTCGCGTTGACCACAGCGAAGCGGGCGCTTTCCCTGGCCGTATTGCTCACCGCAAGCTGGTTAAAAAGCAGCCAGCCGAAGTCGATAATTCCACACACGACAATCAGCAGAATCGGCAGAATCAGCGCAAATTCAAGGGCGGATTGACCGTCTTCCCTTTTTCTTAATCCCCGCATTTTATCACCGCCTCTGATGGCACACTCGTTTAAACATATTATACTTGATAAAATTATAAAAATATATAAAAAATATATGAATTTTCCTGATGATTTCGGTGAACTTACACAGTGTTATAAAGACAACAAAGAGCAGGCGATTCGCTCCTGCTCTTTGTTGATTCATTTTTGCAAGAGAACGAATTCTCTCCTTTGAACCGGAACCGGGAGCCGGCATCTGCCGGCATCACTGAACAGATGCCGCTCCCCTATTTCTTAGCCGTTACCCGGACGCCCTGTACGGCGGACGGATAATTTGCCGGTAAGACGACTCAGGTGGCTGCTGCCGCAGTGGTCAGGTTGTCAGCCGCGCTCTGGAACATATCCCTGATTCTGGGGCCGAGAACAAGAAGCGCCACGACGACGACGACCGCGATAAGGCCGATGAGCAGACCGTATTCGAC
>Ga0116184_10004180_pt1 | contig 11485 bp, 9 predicted proteins | sample AD_JPNNA5_MetaG_FD_89886 | JGI IMG/M metagenome (GOLD analysis project Ga0116184, IMG submission 89886) | Active sludge microbial communities of municipal wastewater-treating anaerobic digesters from Japan - AD_JPNNA5_MetaG | ecosystem: Engineered > Bioreactor > Anaerobic > Digestate | place...
TGCACCTGGATGATCCGGCCACCGATGTCGGGCACCACCCACAGGTCGACGATGCCATTCCCGAGGTGGATGGCGTCCCATCCCCGGTAGGCGACCGCCTCTGCCACACACTGGGCGCGCGCGGGGCCCATGGTGGCCAGGCAACCGAGCAGGGCGGCGGCGCATGTCCGTGACAACAGGGCACCCCTCCCGAGATGGGTCCTGACTCCGTTCTTGCTTGGCGCTTACGTTGCCAGATGCTCCGGCGTCACCAGCCATCGAAGCTCGGCCGCGCAGGGCTCGATCCGCTGCAGCGACAGCCGGGCGAGTCCGCCCTTCTTCATCGCGATGCGGCTTCCGCCGGAGAGCTGTCCCACCAGCAGGCCGAAGTCGGGCTCGTGGCCGACCACCATCACCGAGGACCGCCCCATGTGCGGCGCCAAGGCCTGCTGGAGCTCTCCGAGCCGGCACCCGCAGGCCAGGAGTTCGGTTTCGATCGGCGGACCCGTGCCGAGCACCTCGGCCACGATGTCCGCGGTCTGCCGCGCGCGGACCAGCGGACTGGTGAGGATCACCTCGGGCCGGACGCCCAGGCGAGCCATCCCTTCGGCCTCGGCTCGAGTGGTTTTCTGGCCCTTGCGTGTGAGCGCGCGTTCGGCGTCCGTCATACCCGCTTCGGCGGGCTCCGCGTCGCCGTGCCGCAGGAAGTAGAGGTCCATGTGAGTCCCTCCACCTGTCCGCGCTTCGGCCTGCTATCGGCTGAACCGCTCCTGGACGCTGGGCAGCGCCGGGAACGGCGCGTGTGGTGGCATCTGGTACCAGTAGGCCACCGACGCGATATCGTCGGCCAGTGGCTGATACTTCCCGTTGGGCCACCAGCCGAGGGCCTGGATGGTGACCCTGAGATCCTCATCGAACCGGATTGGGTCCATGATGTGCCAGCGGTACAGGCCGTGTTTCGGGACGGCGCCCGGCTCCCGCTCGTACATCGGATACCCGAGGAAGGGCGCCGTGTACGTCTGCCCATCGAAGCACCACGCGCCTCCGACGTAATCCTCGGTGCCCGTGCCGCAGATCGTCGGGAACTCACGATCGCCATCGATGAAGAACTTCACCTCGCCCTCGCCCCACCACCCGTCGGCAAGCTGTGTCCACGCGAGATACGTGCCCACGTACTGCCCCTTGCCGCGAACGCCGTCCAGGATCACGTGGTCGGGGGCCTCCCGCGGCGTGACCGAACGTCGCCATTGGGCATGGAAGTACGCGGCACATTCCGGAATCTCGGTCAGGCAGTAGTTCACCTGGTAGAAGAACCCTCCGATGGGCTCCCATCGCTGGTTCTCGATGGTGATCTTGGCCGACTTCCGAAACGGCATGGGCCAGTAGGAGTTGAAGCCGCCGCTTGGGTTCACATTGATGGGGAGGGACACGATGTTCGTTCGCCGAGCGTGACCGTTGCAGAAGAAGTCCCCCAGCGGCACCTCGACACTCGGCGTGTCCTCGCCATCCCAGTACATCCGCAAGACGCACTCGCGGTAGGACTTGGGGGTGGCCGTGATCCAGATGTGCTGGATCACGCCCGGACCATCGATGGCCGCGAGGGTCGTCGTCGAGCCCGCCGGCAGGTCGATGCATGGGCGAACCTTCCATCCGGCGCCCAGATCGCCCGCGGCTCCCACGCCGCGTTCGGGCACCTCGCGGGCTCCGCCTCCCTTGGCGCCGTTGGGGTTCTCCGCACAGATGGAGCGCGTCTTGCCGTCGATCAGGAAGGGCGTCCGCGAGAGCCCAAAGGCCAGGCCGCTCGCCCAGTCGTCGTGGGGCATGGTGACATCGCCGCCTCGTCCGCAGTGTGGCCGTGCGTGGAACGCATTCAGGCTTCGCTGGAACCGGCGGACCCTCCTGCGCCGGGCGGCCGGGCGGCGGCCCGCTAGCTCGAACCGATCCGCTCCTCCCAGCGCTGGCGCAGGAAGGGCCATGGCGAGAGCGACAGGATCCGGTTCACGGCCTCGTCTTCGCCATGGTCAGCGGCGAGGCGGAGGGCGTCGAAGTAGACGTTCAGCACTGCGGGCTTCACATCGCGTGGTTCCGCCAAGCCGATGGATGACAGCGGCCACCAGATGCCCTCGATCACCGCGATAGCCTGGCGGTAGTTCTCGCTGGCGTCGTGGTGCTGGCCCTTGGACTGGGCGATACGTGCCAGCACATGGTAGCCCTGCCAAAGGGTATGCCGAGCCTGGAGGCGACCTGCGATCTCGATGGCGTCGTGGGCGGTCTTGGAGGCGTTCCGGCGATCGGTCTGCGCGAGCTGTACCGAGGCCAGGTGGAGCTTCGCCTCGGCGGTCAGGCTTTGGGCCTCGGCCTCGTCGGCTTCGGTCATTACCTGGCTGAGCAGCGCGATGGCGGCCCGATGGTCGCCCGCGGCGGCCGCCAGACGGCCCTTCAGCAGCTCGGCGCGGACGTGGCCCTCGAAGTCCTTGGATCCCTCCGCCAGCTCGCTCGCCCGAGCGATGGGGCCCTCTGCGTTGTCCAGGTCTTCAGCGGCGAGGAAGGCCTCGGCCAGCGCGAGTTCCGCCTCCAGCTCAGCCGAATGGCTGGCGCAAGCGCGGGCACCTCGCTGGGCGGCGTAGGCATGGGTCAGCGCCGGCTCGCAGAGACCGGCCAGGGCGAACCACTCCGAGAGCGCCACATTGACCCGGGCGGTGCGCTCCGCATCTCCGGCCAGCTCCGCCACCTGGAGTGCCTGGTCGAGAGGCTGCCAGCCCTCCGCCATCTCACCCCGGCGCGTGTGCGCCGTCCCCATCAGAATCAGCGCATCCAGCCGCAGGGGCGCCGACGCGGCGCTGGCGCCGGCGTCGGCCATCGCTTGCGCTGACGCCAGCGCGGCCTTCGTGTCGCCCCGCGAGAGGTGCAGGGATGCCTCGAGCTGATGCACATGGGCGCGGAAGGTCGCTTCGGCCCGCGATACGGTGCGCTGGGCCTCCTCCAGACCCGCGAGGGCCAGACCAAACTGCCCCAGGCGCTGGCGCACATGGCTCTGCGTCAGCAGACCCAGGCACCGGTGTACCCAGTCGGGCGCGTCAGCCAGTTGGCTGGCCTGGTTCAGCGCCGCGTGAGGGTCGCCGAGATCGAGGAGCACGCCGGCCAAGGCCTGACGCGTCTGAAGCTCGCGGTCTACGGCACCGATGCCCTGCCACAAGCCGGCGGCCTGCTCATAGGCCTCCCGGGCTCCATCGAGCTCGCCGAGCTGCAGATATGCCTGGCCAAGCATCTGGAACGCGTTGGCCTTGGCAGCCGGGTCGCCGAGGGCGTCGGCGAGCTCGATCACATCGCGGCAAGCGTCGGCGAGCCCCCGCGGGTCCGCGGGCCCCGCCATGGCCCGCGCCAGCGAGAGCGAGTCGTCGAGCCGCTCACGTAGGCGCTGCCGCTCGGTACCGGATACGCCCCGAGGCGTCTCGTCCTTGGGACCTTCCGGGCGCACATCCCAACCCAGCACTGAAGCCGGCCCTCCCCAGACTCCCACCCCACCGCTCGGGCCACCATGGCCCGAGCCCGCCAACCCCGTCGCCACCCCTGACCCGATCCGCGCCTCTCACGATTGCGGAGCGACGCTTGACATTCACGTGTTGGGCGTGATACCAGGATTTTACGTTGGAAACCGCCCGCCGTCAACCGCGTTCCCACGCCCCGCAGCTCCTTTCTTTGCGGGTTCCATGTCTGGGTCCTTCTGAACGACACCGCGTGAGAAAACGTCTGCAGGGGTATGCTGAGCATTAGGTCTCTTTTCGGTCTTCCCACGGGCCGACGCCCAAGGAGGTCCCTTTATGGCCACGCGCACCGGGTGGACGGGTCCGCGCCCCGGTTCGGCCCGGGGCTTCACTCTTATCGAGCTTCTCGTTGTGATCGCGATCATTGCCATCCTGGCTTCCATCGTGATGCCCGTGTACTCGAAGGCACGCGAGAAGGCCGTCTCGGTCAGTTGCCTCTCCAACATCAAGCAGATCGGTACCGCGGCGACCATGTACGCCCACGACTGGGACCTCAAGTTCCCGAGCGGCCTGTACCTGACAGGGGTCGGCGAGTCCTGGTGGCGTTGGCCCGACATGCTCCAGCCCTATGTCCAGAACTACCAGCTGTTCTTCTGCCCTGACTCCGTCGAGATCCAGGACACCATCATCTGGGGCCAGTACGCCTACAACGCGGAGTGGGTCCTGGTCCAGCACACCCAGGCCCGGGTCCCCATGCACCTCAAGATCACCAACACCAAGCGGCCGTCGGAGCAGATCCTCTTCACCGAGACCATTGAGCTGCCCACCGTGGATGGCTACCCCGCCGGCGCGCCGTACCTTGAGCCCGGATCGACCACCAACCAGGAGATCTTCGACATGCTCACCGACCGGCACATGGGCGGCTGCAACAACGTGTTCGTCGACAGCCACGCCAAGTGGATCAGCAAGCAGCAGCTCATGAGCAATCCCACCATGCTCCACCAGGACTGGTTCCAGATCGCCGACGTGTGGGACTGAAGCGCAGGGGTCATGGAGCAGGCGTTGGGTTAAGCTCCGGCCCATCGCCCAGTGGGTGGTGCTTCACAGGCTCTCTGAGGCGCGGCCGCCCCGGCGGAGCGAGGGACCCGGCCGTTGACCGCCGCGCGAACGGTGCTCGCAGCGTGGTGGACCGCCCGCGGCTCGCGGACCATGGCGATGCTGCGATCCCGTGCGGGACCTGATCACTGCGCGGCCCGACGCCCTCGAGGCCAGCACGGCCATATGGGCCTCCTCGTGACTCCCCACCCCCTGACGCGCTTCACCCACACCCGCTCTGAGCTCTCGCCCTCCTCCGGCATGGAAGGGATCGGACGCGTCCGCGTCGCAATGCGGGGCCGTCTACCAGTGGAAGGACGGAGGGAATCCGGCCCATGGCGCGACCATGCGATCCACCCGCGGAGCGCCTGTGCAGGCTCGCGATGCTTGCACTGCTTCCGCTCTTCCTCGTCTCGAGTGCCCGAGGCGAGGTCACCGCTGAGTACGGGGAGATCCGTGACGGCCGATGGGTGTTCCCGGACATCGCCGGCCCATCGAGGTCCGATCTGGCTCAGCATGCCACCATACGGGTGGTCGCCGGCGCTCTCGAGCCGGCGGGCCGAGGCGTCGATGGCCTGAACGACGGCACCGTGCCCTGCGTGGGCGGAATCCAGGAGGCCGGGGTGTCGCTCACGAGCGCCAACGTCGATGGCGGGAAGCTGCTCATGGACCTGGGCTCGCCTCAGGCGATCCATCAGGTCAACTCCTACTCGTTCCACCGCTACGAGCCCGACCAGGGCGCGCGTGGGCCGCAGGTGTACAGCCTCTACGGGAGCGCCGCGCCCGAGGAGCCGGACGCGAACGATCCCGCTCACTCCGCTGCCTGGACGAAGGTTGCCGACGTCGATAGCCGCCCCAACGCCGCCGGCGAGGGCTGGGGCGGGCGCGTCCATGGCGTGCAGATCGCCGCGCCCAACGGCGATCTCGGCACCTTCCGCTGGCTGCTCTGGGATATCCGGCCCACACGGTCACCGCTGGCTTACGCCCCCTCGTACACCCACACCATGTACGCCGAGTTCGACGTCCACTCGACAGAGAGCCTCGCCCGCTCGCAGCCGGCCGATCGGTGGACACCGTTCCCCGACGTGAAGCGCGTCGTTCTCGCCTTCAAGACCCACTTCGATATCGGCTACACCGATCTCGCGCGAGAGGTGCTCGAGCGCTACCGCACGACGATGATCGACGACGCACTCAAGGTCAGCGACGAGCTTGGTGACCTCCCTGGAGGACAGCGCTTCGTCTGGACGGTGCCCGGCTGGCCCATGGAGTACATCCTCGCCCATCAGCCGCCGGGCGGCGCGCCGCGGCGTGCCCGGATCGAGACCGCCCTGCGCGCGGGAACCTTCGCCGTCCATGCCCTGCCATTCACGCTTCATACCGAGTCGTTGGACCTGGAGGACCTCTGTCGCGGGCTCACGCACAGCTCGGACTTGTGCCGCGCCATGGGGCTGCCGCTCCCGCGCGATGCCAAGATGACCGACGTCCCCTGCCACACGTGGGTGGTGCCCACGCTGCTGGCCCATGCGGGGGTCGAGTTCCTGCACATAGGGTGCAACCCGGCGTCCCAGTCTCCCGAAGTGCCCCCGCTGTTCTGGTGGGAGGGCCCCGACGGCTCGCGGGTACTGACCCAGTACTCGACGCAGTATTCCGACGGCCTGATGCCGCCGGAGGGGTGGCCGCACGCCGCCTGGCTGGCCATCATCCACACCGGCGACAACCAAGGGCCGCCTCCCGCTTTCGAAGTGAGACAGTGGGTCGAAGAAGCACCCCAGCTTTTCCCCGGCGCCGAGGTGACCATCGGGCGTCTGTCGGACTTCGCCGACGCCATGCGCGAGCTTGGCGGCGAGATCCCGATTGTTCGGGGCGACATGCCCGACACCTGGATCTACGGCCCCATGTCCGACCCTGACGGCGTGGCCTCGGTGCGGAACGCACGCCGCTGCCTGGCAGTTGCGGAGGCCCTGCACACCCAACTCCGGACCTGGGGAGCGACGCGGCGCGACATCAAGGCCAGGGTCTGGTCGGCATACGAGCAGAGCCTGCTGTACGGCGAGCACACCTGGGGCGGTGCGCTGTGGTGGATCGACAGGCTCCCCTATGGTGAGGACTTCACGCGCCGGCGCGCCGCCGGCGACTTCGCGCGGCTGGAGGAGTCGTGGAAGGAGCACTCGGGCTATGCCCAGGCCGCCGTCCGCCAGGCCTGGCCCGCCTTCCTCGGCGGTCTGGAGACGCTGGCCGGTGCCGCCGGAGTCGCGGGGCGACGCATTGTGGTGCACAACCCGCTACCGTGGGACCGAGGCGGGTCGGTGGGTGTTCCGTGGCCCTGGCCGGTACCCAGCAGCGTCCGCACGCCCGGGGGGCCGCGCACCCCGGTCGAGTACCGCGGAGGGGGCCTGTTCTTCGAGGCCCCGCGAGTTCCCGCCATGGGCTACGTCACCTATGTGCCCGACCCGGTGCCCGCGGAGCCCGAGACCCTGTCGCGCACCGATGCTGAGACCGGGGTCATCGAGAGTCCTTACTTCCGGGCCACGCTCGACCGGCGCCGTGGCGCCGTGGCCTCGCTCATCGACAAGCGCACCGGCCGCGAGTTGGCGGACCAGGCGGCACCCTTCGGGCTCGGGCAGCTTCTGCACGAGCGGTTCTGCCGAAGTCAGACCGAGGGGTTCCGCGAAGCCTACACCCGCGGCGGCTTCAGCTGGACCGACGAGTTCGGCAAGCCGGCGATGCCCGTGGATGAGGCGGCACCCTACGAGGCGCTGTCGCCCACCGACTGCACCCTGGAGTTCGCACAGCACATCGGCTCGGTCGAGGCGACGCTCCGGTCGGAGTCCGGCCATGGCCTGCCGTACGTGGTGAGGCTGCGCGTGTCCTTGCCCCTGCACCGCCCATCGGTTGAGCTGCTCCTCACGCTGGAAGGCAAGCCGGCCGACTCTTGGCCCGAGGCGGGATGGATGTGCCTCCCGCTCAACGTCGACCGGCCCCAGTTCCGCCTCGGGCGCGTCGGGTCCATCGTCGACCCGGCGCGTGATCTGGTGCCTGGATCGAACCACCACCTGTTCTGGCTCCAAACGGGCCTGACCGTGACAGATCCGTCGGGCAGGGGTGTGGGACTGTGTCCCGTCGACCATCCACTGGTGGCACTGGGCGAGCCCGGGTGCTATCGGTACGACCGCGAGTACACTCCAGCCAGGCCGTACGTCTTCGTGAACCTGTTCAACAACCAGTGGAGCACCAACTTCCGCCTGTGGAACGAGGGAACGTGGCGGTCCGGCATCACGCTCTGGGCCGTCGATGGCCACGACCCCGATTCGCTGGTGACCCCTGCACTTGAGGCGTTGCTCTCCCTGGCGGCGGCGTCGGCAGAGGGCCCGCCAGGCCCGCTGCCGCCCGAGAGGCGTGGCCTCGAGCTATCGCTGCCAGGCGTCCGGGTTGCCGCCTTCGGCCCCAACCCCGATGGTGAGGGCACCCTGCTCCGCCTGTGGGAGCTGGCGGGGCGCGGAGGCCCATGCCGGGTCCGCCTACCCGAGGGGAGCCGGACGCGTGTCGTCCAGCCGGTCGATCTGCGTGGGCGGCCGCAAGGGGAGCCCATACGCGCGCGGGGGGGCCAGTTCTCGGTCCAGATCCGGCCGTTCGCGCCCGTGAGCCTGCTGCTCGACGGCCAAACTCAGCACTGACGGGAGGAGTGACCCGTGAAGTCAGCTACCGAGTACCTGTGGTTCGAGACCCGCAGGCAACGCGAGTACCTGAACATCACGCCCCAGGTCGAGGAGGTGGTGCGGAAGAGCGGCATCCAGGAGGGCATGGTTCTGGTCTCGGCCATGCACATCACGGCGGGGGTCTACGTCAACGACGCGGAGAGCGGACTCATCGAGGACATTGACGCGTGGCTCGAGGGTCTGGCCCCATACCGCGAGGGCTACCGGCACCACCGCACGGGCGAGACCAATGGCGACGCCCACCTCAAGAGCCTGCTGATCCACCACGAGGTGATCGTTCCCATCACGGGGGGCAGGCTCGACCTCGGGCCCTGGCAGCAGGTCTATTACGCCGAGTTCGACGGCCGCCGCCGAAAGCGCGTCGTCATCAAGGCCATGGGCGAGTAGGGAGGCAGTGTACCGATGCAGATCCGCACGTACCGTAAGGGTGACCTGCCTGTGCTTCGCGACCTGACCATCGCCACCTTCGGAGGCGCGTCGATCGACCGCAACATCGAGGAACGCTTCGGGCTGCTCAACGGCACTGACTGGCAGTGGCGCAAGGCCAGACATATCGATGCCGACGTGGCCGCCAATCCGGCGGGCGTCTTCGTGATGGAGGACGAGGGGGCCATCATCGGCTTTATCACCACCCGGGTGGACCCCACGACCAAGCTCGGTTGGATCCCCAACATGGCAGTCGCGCCAGGGCACCAGGGCAAGGGCATCGGGCGGAAGCTCCTGGCGCACGCCATCGCGTACTTCCGCGACCAGGGCATGACCCATGCCAAGATCGAGACCCTCGCGCAGAATGCGGTCGGCTGCCACCTCTACCCATCGGTGGGGTTTGAGGAAGTCGCCCGGCAGGTTCACTTCGTCATGGCTCTATAAGAATCCATAGCAGTCTACAGAGGTATCCTCTCGAACCGGGTGGAATAGAGCCCCGAGGGGGTATTGCCCGGGGTGGGGCTGTGTCCCCAAAAAATCATAGTAACCATAGCTGGTCACAGAGGAATAGCCCTCGATCCGGCGAATGGGCAGTCGATCACGGGGCGGGCTGTGCCCAGCCCGTGGGCCGAAACGGGAGTGCTTGGTGCGCGCCGCACCCCCGAGTGTCGAGAGGAGAGTGGGTTGCATTGCGGTCGAGGTGTAGAGGCTTCACCCTGATCGAGCTGCTTGTGGTTATTGCGATCATTGCCATCCTAGCAGCCATCCTGTTCCCGGTCTTTGCGAAGGCGCGAGAGAAGGCGCGCCAGGCCTCCTGTCAGAGCAACCTCAAGCAGATCGGCTTGGCTCTGATGCAGTATGCGGGTGATTATGACGACTGCTACCCAGTCGGTCGCACCTGGTGCAACTACGCCAATGCAGCGCAGAACCTGCAGTACTTCGTCCAGCTTCAGCCCTACTGCAAGAACTGGCAAGTGTTCGCGTGCCCCAGCTGCCGGGCCAACAACTGCTCGAATGGCTCCATTCCGCACCATGCCGTCAATGCCATGATCAGTGCCGGCTACGCGCCGAGTACCTTCAGTCTCAGCTACGGGTACAGCGAGGCCATGTGGAACGCTTGGCGTCCCAACGGCGACTACGGCATCAACTGCGGTGGTTTCCCGACGAATCGGCACAAGATGGCGAACATCCCCACACCCGCGACTGCGCCGATCATCGCCGACTGCTACGGGCTCCTCAACAACGGCGCCCGCATCGGCTGGGCCAATGTCTGCGCCGCCGCGTGCAACGCGGACCGGCAAGTCGATGGCAACACGCGTCACAACGGTGGGTCCAATGTGTGCTTTGGTGATGGGCACGTCAAGTTCTTCAATGCCCGTGCCTGCGTGACGAACTGGGACACGGGCCAGTGGCAGGCAGGATGCAAGTGGTGGGGTAACGGGCGCGACTAGAAGCGGCTGAGGCGCACAGCACCGGGGGTGGCGGCTCGAACCGGCGTCCACCCCTGGTGCTGAGATTCGATGTGGGGGGACGGACCGACCCGCAGAGGTGCGGGGATCTGAGCGGAGCGGGAGTCCCGGCAGCGGCTCGGCTGTCGGGAATGGCTTCGCTTTGGAAAAAAGGCGAAGGAATCCGGTAGGGATGCCGGGAATTAGCCGAGGTACTCCAGTGGGTGCGCTGGGGGACCCGGCTGCGCTTATGCGCCACAGGCCGCACACCCCCAGCCGCGATCCACCCGGAGATCGAAGGGAGAGTGGGTTGTATTGCGGTCGAGGCGTAGAGGCTTCACCCTGATCGAGCTGCTTGTGGTCATCGCGATCATTGCCATCCTAGCAGCCATCTTGTTCCCGGTCTTCGCGAAGGCACGTGAGAAGGCCCGTCAGGCTTCCTGCCAGAGCAATCTCAAACAGATCGGCCTCGCTCTGATGCAGTACGCCGGCGATTACGACGACTGCTACCCCGTCGGCTACACCTGGTGCAACAACGCCAACCCTCAGACCAACATCCAGTTTTTCGTCCAGCTCCAGCCCTACTGCAAGAACTGGCAGCTCTTCGCGTGCCCGAGCTGCCGGGCCAACAACTGCTACAACAGCTCCATCCCGCACCATGCGGTCAACGCTATGATCGACAGCGGCTATGCGCCATCCACGTTCAGCCTGAGCTACGGCTACAGCGAGCACATGTGGAACAGCTGGCGCACCGACACGGGCTGCAGCCGGTTCCCGACCAATCGCTACAAGATGGCCAACGTTCCCCAGCCGGCCGCCACGCCGGTCATCGCCGACTGCTATGGCCTGCTCAACAACGGCGCCCGCATTGGCTGGTCCAATGTCTGCGCCGCCGCGTGCAACGCAGACCGCCAGATCGACGGCAACACGCGCCACAACGGCGGCAGTAACGTCTGCTTCGGCGACGGGCACGTGAAGTTCTTCAACGCCCGCGCGTGCGTCTCCAACTGGGACCAGCGTCAGTGGACCGCGGGCTGCGGCAACTGGGGTAACGGTACCGACGGATAGAGCTCTTTCACCCATCAGTTGGCGCAGTGACGGGGCCGCATCCAGGGGGTGCGGCCCCATCTGCGTCCGCCACCGAAACGGCCGGTGGAGGCTACGCGAGAGCCACGAGAACCGGTGACAGTCACGAATGGCACGCACTTAGGGCTCGGCACCCACGCACACCCAACCGTAGGCGAGGCTTCAGCCTCGCGCGAAGTGGCTCTACAGGCCATTGTGAGCCGAGGCTAAAGCCCCGGCTACAGAGGTGATGCGACATACGCCTCTGGCA
>Ga0116184_10004182_pt1 | contig 11475 bp, 9 predicted proteins | sample AD_JPNNA5_MetaG_FD_89886 | JGI IMG/M metagenome (GOLD analysis project Ga0116184, IMG submission 89886) | Active sludge microbial communities of municipal wastewater-treating anaerobic digesters from Japan - AD_JPNNA5_MetaG | ecosystem: Engineered > Bioreactor > Anaerobic > Digestate | place...
CGGGTTCGGGCTCGGGCTCGGGCTCGGGCTCGGGCTCGGGCTCGGGCTCGGGCTCGGGCTCGGGCTCGGGCTCGGGGGCAGGCTCGTCGTCGTCCGCGAGCATCGTCAACTTCGTCGGGACCGGACCCACGGGGTCATCGAGAGTGGGCAGCGGTGCCTCGTCGAGGTCGGCGACCTCCTCGTCGCCCGTCTCGTGCGGCTCGGTGTCCTGCCCGATGTCCTCGGTCGTGGCCTCCGCGGCAGTCGCGAAGCGCGAGGGCAACTGCCACCCCAGCCGCGGTCCGGCCGGCTCGGGCGCGTGCAACTCGACCGCGCCCGCGACGTCGAACTCACGCCAGGGCTGACGACCTTCGGCGCGCCCCGTGTCGGCGCCCGACACGGCATACGCCTCACCGCGAAGGAGGACGCGCGTCGGCGAGGCCGACGTGTCGGCGATCGCGAAATCGGGCAGGGCCGAGAGGGCCGGGGAGAGGGCCTCCAGGACGGCCACCAGTCCTTCGTGGGCGGCCGCCTCGAGCGTCGGGCGCCGCCCGTCCTCGACCCGAGCGAGCACGTGCAGGTCGCCCTCGGAGACGAAGATCCACCCGTCCCGGGGGGACGAGGTGACCGTCGGGGAACTCATCGGCGATCCTTTGTGCTCGGCGGGGGACCGACGCGCCGGCGGTCTGCTGGGGTCAGTCGATCAGGACAAGTGTGCACGTGGCGCGGTGTCGCCATCGTCGTCGTCATCTTGGTCGGTGTCGACCGCGACGACAACCACGGTCACGTTGTCGCGTCCACCGGCCTTGAGCGCGAGTTCGACCAACTCGTCCGCGGCCGCCTGGGGGTCGTCGTGCTCGCGCAGCGTGACCATGATGTCGCGATCGGTCACCTCGTTGCTCAGCCCGTCACTGCAGATGAGGAAGCGTTCACCCGGGCAGGGCGGGAAGACCCACACGTCGGGGGTCGGGCCCGGATCGGTGCCGAGGGAGCGTGTGATGACATTGCGCAGCGGGTGCTTCTTGGCCTCGTCGACGGTGATGAGGCCCGCGTCGATGAGTTCACGGACCTCGGAGTGGTCGTGGGTCACTTGGCTCATCCGATTGCCGAGGAGGCGGTAGACGCGGGAATCCCCCACGTTGAAGACGCACCAGTGGTCGGCACCCCCCGTGCGCACCACCGTGACTCCCGCCATGGTCGTCCCCATCCCCTCGGTCTCGGGCCTGGAGCCAGCGGACTTGAGGATGCGGCGGTTGGACTCGCGAATGTTGTCGACGATGTCGTCCGGCCGCAGGGGGTGGTTGCCCCCGAGATCTCGCAACGTGAGCACGGCAATCTGACTGGCCACCTCACCGGCTGCGTGACCGCCCATGCCGTCCGCCACGGCATACACATAGCCCTCGGCGACGAAGGAGTCCTCGTTGAGTTGACGCACGCGACCGACGTGGCTGCGGGCTCCGACACGGATCCGGGTGTCGGCGGTGGTGATCGAGGCGTAGTGCGTGGGACTCATGCCACCTCCGTGCCGTCGACAAGGACCTCGACGGTCTCCATCATCCGCTGAAGCACGGCGTACTCGTCCTCGATCTCAGCACCCGCGGCGCGACCGGTCAGGATGACGACCTGACGGACCGGGCCGCGGTCGACCGCGGTCGCCAGGTGCACCTCGACCCACGGGGGCGAGTCCGGTCCGCCGGGTCCGGAAACGTTGACCCCGGTCCACTGGCGGTCACCGAAGGCCACTGCGAAACTCGGATCGACCACAACTCCGGACCCCTCAGCGATCCCCGCGAGCACGACGTCCTCGACAGCGGCCTCGAGTGGCTCGGTCCGGACCCTGACGGTGAGCATCGGGGGTGGACCTCCCGCCGGCCGGCCGACGGCCCGGAGCAGGGCATCACCTGCGGGCACTGCACTCCACCCATCAACGAGTTCCAGGCTGACCTGCGGCAGGGCGGGGGCCAGTGGACCGGGATGACTCAAGGGGGGCATCGGAAGACCTTCAAGGGAGGACGGACGATCCACGCAACCCTAGTCTTCACCGGTCGGGACGCCCATGGGGAGAACTCCCCATCCCTTCCGCGTCGCGATCCGGCCCCACCCGAATCCTGACCTCACAGAGTGAGGGGAGGCAACACCCAGACGAGCACGGCTCCGAGCGCCATCGCGGGTCCGAAGGGCATCGCGGTCTTGCGATCAGCGCGTCCCAAGAGGAGCAACGCAGCCGCGAAGACTCCTCCCGCGATGAAGGCCGCGGCAGTGCCGATCAGCACACTCGACCAGGACAACTGGCCCAGCAGCATGCCAAGAGTGGGTGCGAGCTTGACGTCCCCCATGCCCATCCCCGTCGCACCGCCGAGGAAGGCGAGGACGAGATAGACCACGCCGAGGAGCAGGCCGGCCAGGAGGGCTCGGCGCCAACTCGCCCAGTCCCCGGTGAGGGCCGCGAGTGCGGTGAGCACCACGGCCGTGCCCAGCGCCATGGGCCGAGTGAACGAGTTCGGGAGGCGGTGGACATCGATGTCGATGGCCGACAGGACTCCGAGCAGGCCGACCATGACCACGAGCAGGATCACCAGCAGCACGTGGGCGCTGTGGGTGGACCTCTCCAAGGCGACGAGGGCGCCGAACACCACGGTGGTCGGGACCAGCCAAGCATTCCGCGGTGGGGGAGTCGTGACCTCATCGTCGACACGACGGTGATCCCCTCGGCGCAACCGGGCCAGGGCCAGGAGGGCAATCCCGCCGGCCAGGAGACCGCCGACGAGCAGTGCGACCCACGGCGCCGATGTCACTCGTTCCTCGACCCACCGTCGTGGCCACCCGGCCCCGATTCGGGCTGGTCGGCCCACCACGCGAGCAGCCGCTCCCGCGCGACCTCGGGTCCTACCGGGCCCTCATCGAGGCGCACCGACAACAGGTACTTGTAGGCCCGTCCCAGCACCGGACCAGGTGCGATGCCGAGGACCTGCGCGATGTCGTTGCCGTCCAAGTCCGGGCGGACCTTGCCCAACTCCTCGGCCGCCAGGAGACGACCGATCCGCGCCTCCAGGTCGTCATAGGTCGCCGCGAGCTGCCGGGCCTTGCGGACGTTCCGGGTGGTGCAGTCCGCGCGGGTCAGCCGGTGCAGCCTCCCCAGCAAGCCGCCGGCGTCGGTGACATAGCGTCGCACCGCCGAGTCGGTCCACTGGCCCTGCCCGTAACCGTGGAAGCGCAGGTGCAATTCGACCAGTCTGGCCACCGCCTTGGTCGTGTCCTTGTCGAAGCGCAGCGCTCGCATCCGCTTGGCCGCAAGTTTGGCGCCGACGACCTCGTGATGGTGGAAGGAGACTCCGCCACCGGCCTCGAAGCGCCGTGTCGCGGGCTTGCCGATGTCGTGAAGGAGGGCCGCGAGGCGAAGGACGAGGTCGGGCCCGGGCACGTCGTCGCCCTCGAGAGCGATCGCCTGCTCGAGCACGGTGAGGCTGTGCTCGTAGACGTCCTTGTGGCGGTGGTGTTCGTCGACCTCCAGCGCGAGCGCGGGCAACTCGGGCAGCATGTGCGCAGCGAGGCCGGTCCGGACGAGGACCTCAAGACCGGCGCGCGGGTGAGCGCCCAGGAGCAGCTTGACCAACTCGTCACGGATCCGCTCGGCGGAGACGATGTCCAACGATGACGCCATGGCCGTCATCGCCTCGACCACCTCTGGGGCCGGGGCGACCCCCAGTTGCGCCACGAACCGTGCCGCCCGCATCATCCGCAGCGGATCATCACCGAAGGACACCTCGGGTGGACCGGGCGTCCGCAGGGTCCGCTCGGTGAGGGCGACCAGCCCGGCATACGGATCGACGAAGGTGAGGTCAGGCAGGCGCAGGGCCATGGCATTCATCGTGAAGTCGCGGCGGAACAGGTCCTCCTCGAGTGAGGTTCCGAAGGCCACGACCGGCTTGCGGGTGACCCCGTCGTAGGCGTCCGCGCGATAGGTCGTCACCTCGACGACCGTCGCCCCCAGACGCGCCCCGATCGTGCCGAAGTCCCGTCCCATGTCCCAGACGGCACTGCCCCAGGCGGACAGGATCTTCTCGATGGCGTCCGGGTGTGCGCTCGTGGTGAAGTCGAGGTCGGGAGAGGTCCGCCCGAGGAAGGCGTCGCGCACGGGTCCGCCGACGAGGGCGAGTTCGTGTCCGGCCGCCGCGAATCGTCCGCCGAGGTCGGTGAGCAGGGGCAGCACCGGGGCGAGGTGGGCGACGGCCGTGCGCATGGCGGCGGTCGTGACACCGGTCGTGGCGCCGGTCGCCGCGCCGGTGCTCTCGCCGGTCGTGCGTTCGGTCGGGTTCGCGGGGGGCACGAGCACCAAGCGTAGGCGGCGCGGACGTGGCCCAGACGACGTCGGTCCGTGCCGGGTCGGTGCACGGGCCTCGGCAACCTCGCTGGCTACAGTGGCCATCATGAGCCACGCCGCCGCCGAGCCCCCCCGGGTGCATCGTCGGCTGCCCTCCGTCGAGGAGCGATCCGCGGGAGGGGTGGTCGTCGACGTCCATGACGGCATGGCCCGGATCGCCGTGATCGCTCGCCGCAACCGCGCCGGACGGATCGAGTGGTGCCTGCCCAAGGGACACATCGAAGGTGAGGAGACCCTGCCCCAGACCGCGGCCCGTGAGGTGGCCGAGGAGACCGGCATCGTCGGCAAGGTCCTCATCGAACTCGGGACCATCGATTACTGGTTCGCCGTGGGGGACCGTCGGATCCACAAATATGTGCACCACTACCTGCTCGAGGCGGTCGGTGGGGAGCTCACGATCGAGAACGACCCCGATCAGGAAGCCATCGACGTCGCGTGGCTGCCCCTGCGCGAAGCCCACCGTCATCTCACCTTCCCCAATGAGCGGCGGATCGCGCGGGTCGCCTGGCAGCGACTCGCCGGAGATCCCTGATGGCCGATCGCCCTCGCGGCCGGATCGCCGCGCTGGCGCTCTGCCTCACCTTGGCCCTCCTCACCGCGCTCGCGGCCTCGGTCGTGACCACGATCGGCGGCGCCCCGCGAGCCTTCGCGAGCGCACGATCCGCCAGCGTGGACGGCCTCCAGATCCGCCTCACGGCGATCACGCCGATCGTGGCGGGGCCCACGGACTCCCCCACGGTCAGTGGCACCGTGCTCAACGGTGGCGCCACGGCCTCGCCGGCCGGGGAGTTGCGAGTCATGCGTGGCCTGGCCGACCTCTCGGACACGGCCGGCGTGAACGCCTGGTCAACCTCGGCGACCACCGGCGGAGGTGTGCTGCTCGGGCGGACCGCGCTACCCGGCATACCTGCGGGTGAATCCGCGACGTTCAGCCTCACCCTCCCCGCCGCGGGTGGCCTCACGCGAGAGCCCTACGACGTGCTGCCGATCACTCTCGAGTTCGGCGACGCGATCACCCACACCTTTCTCGGCATCCAACGGGCGCGCGAGTACGAGCCCCTCGCGCTGGCGTGGGTCGTCCCGCTCACCATCGACCCCGATCCGGCCCTCTTCGCGACTCCGTCCGCCGATCGGGTCGCGGCCTGGGAGAAGACCGTGGGACCACAGTCCCGGATCGCCCGGCTGGTGTCCTCGTTCACCGGGACGGGCATCGGCTATGCCGTGGATGCCGACCTGATCGCACCGCAGCCCCTGACCGTCGGCGGCGCGCCGAGCGGCCCCTCCGACCAGTCGGCGAGCCCGACGGCCACGCCGAGCGCCAGCCCGTCCCCGTCCGCCCCATCGACCGCTCCATCGAATGCCCCGTCGACCGCTCCGAGTGCCAGTCCGTCTCCGTCCCCGTCCGCCACGAACACCCCTCCCGAGACCGCCCCCGATCTCTCCGGGCTCACGCCCTTGGCGGCCGAGCAGGCCGTGCGAGCGGCCGCGGGACGCCGACTCGTCAGCCAGTTGAGTGCCAGTTCACCGTGGGTCCTGCCCGCGGGTGACCCCGACCTCGCGGCCCTGCCCGCCGGCGTGCGACCCACCGGGCGCCTCGAATCGGCGGAGGCCGCCGCACGCTTGGTGTCCGGACGTGCCGACGTCGTCTGGCCGGCGGAGTCGGCCTGGTCCCCCGAGGCGAGTGAGCGGTATGCCGGGCAGTTGGGTGCCGCTCCGGGTGCGGTCATCGTCGGGCGGGGTGGACTGGCCTGGAATGTCGCCCAGGGCGATGCCGGTCGTCGAGCCGTGGACGGGACGCCCCTGCTCGCCAACTCCGAGCGCCTCGTCGCGGCCGTTGATCGCGCGGTGCGCGTCGAGACCGCCGGGGTCGGCAGGCAGGAGTTCCTCGCCCTGACCATGGCCCACCTCCGGGAGTCCCCCGGCCTCGCGCGCACGGTCCTGCTGGCCCTACCTCGTGGACTCGACCCCGACCCTGCCTCGGTCAAGGCCCTCCTGACGAGTGCCGACCAGATCCCTTGGCTGGGGCACACCACTCCCACCGCTGTGTTGGCCCAGGCCGGATCTGCGCCCGCGCGCACTGAGCCGGTGAGCGATGTCGCCGCCGACCCTCTCCCCTCGCCCCTGGGCGACTCGACGTGGAAGGCCCTCACCAGCCTGCAGGAGCGGGCGAACGGGGCAGCCCAGATCCGCGCGGACCGCGACCTGGTGCTCGGCGACTGGGAACGTCGCCTCGCCGCGCTGGACTCGACGCGCTGGCGGGGCCGGGCCGACGCCTTCGACCAGGTCCTCGTCGGCGTCGACGCCGAGGTCGCGAACTCGGTGCGGTCGGTGCGCGTCGCGCCCCAGACGATCAATTTCCTCGCCGATCGCGGTCGCCTCCAGGTCACCGTGTTCAACGATCTCGCCGTCGAGGTCGAGGGGGTCCGGGTCCAACTCGTGCCCGACAACCCGCGGCTGCGGATCACCACCCCCGTCAAGGAGGTCACCATCGGCGCGCTCAGCCGGACGACCGTCACCTATGAGGCGTCGGCTCTCGCCGCAGGGCCGGTGCGTGTCGAGGCCCGGGTGACCGGGCCGTCCGGGGTGAGCGTGGGTCCGACGACCATGATGGACGTGCGGGTTTCTCCCACCGGGAACTGGATCTACGTCCTCCTCGGCGGACTGGCGGTCCTCGCGCTCGCGCTCGGTCTCTGGCGCAGCCGCGCGGCGGCCCGCCGCCGGATCGCCGACGGCGAACTCCCCCCGAATGCGATCCAGGTCGATGAGACTGGGACAGTGATGGAGCGCGCTCCCGAGGGCGGATCCGCCCGAGGCTGGGACTCGTGAGCAGCGACAGGCCGTCGCCGGGCGGGGGCGCGACAGTCGCCCGCTCCGGCGTGATCATGGCGGCCGGAACCCTCACCAGCCGCATCCTCGGCGTGGTCCGGGTGTCGCTTCTGGCCGGGATCATCGGCACGACGGGTCTCTCCGCAGACGCCTTCGGCGTGGCCAACACCCTGCCCAACCAGTTCTATCTGATCGTCGCCGGCGGCGTGCTCAACGCCGTCCTCGTCCCTCAGATCGTCAAGGCGATGAAGCACCCGGACGGGGGGCAGGAGTTCGTCAACCGGATCGTCACTCTCGCGCTCGCCTTCCTCCTCGCGGCCACCGTCCTGGTGACGGTCGCCGCACCCCTGCTCGTCAGCGCCTACTCCAAGGTCAAGGCCGGAGACGCCTTCACCCTGGCCGTCGCCTTCGCCTTCATCTGCCTGCCCCAGGTCTTCTTCTACGGCCTCTACACCCTGCTCGGCCAGATCCTCACCGCCAACAATCGCTTCGCCGCGTACATGTGGGCCCCGGTCGTCGCCAACATCGTCTCCTTGGGTGGCCTCCTCCTCTTCCTGTTCTCCGGGCAGCCGCGGATGGCCGGGCCGAGCGAGTGGACGCCGACGATGATCTGGATCCTCGGCGGATCCAGCACGCTGTCGATCGCCATGCAGGCCCTGTGCCTCATCGTCCCGCTGCGTCGCATGGGCTTTCGCTATCGGCCGGTCTGGGGCTTCCGGGGAGTGGGTCTGGGCTCGGCCTCGAAGGTCGCGGGGTGGACTTTTGCCGCAGTCCTTGTGGCCCAACTCGGCTTCATCATCACCTCGAAGGTGCTCACCCGTGCCACCGACCTGCTCGCGGACCAGGGCGCCATCGGTCCGGGCCGGGCGACCTTCGACAACGCCTACCTCCTCTTCATGCTCCCCCACTCGCTCGTCACCGTCTCCCTCGTCACCGCCCTCTTCACCCGGATGGCCACGAGCGTGCAGGCCCGGAACCGGCAACACCTCGCCGCCGACCTGCTCCGCGGCCTGCGCATGCCAGCTGTCATCCTCGTCCCGGGGGTCCTCTTCGTCATCGCCTTCGCCGACGTCATCACCCGGGTTCTCTTCCCCGGCAATTCCTACCCCCAGACCCATGCCGTCGCCGTCGTCGTCATGGCCCTCTACTGCGGCGTGATCCCGTTCGGCTGGTTCTACCTCTCTGAACGCTTCTTCTACGCCCACGAGGACGCCCGCACCCCGTTCTTCATCCAACTCGTGGTGACCGCCATCTCTCAGACCGGCGCGTTGATCGGCGCCACCCTGGACCCGCGTCACACCGCCATTGCGGTGGGGCTGGGACAGTCGATTGCGTATGCCGTGGGCGGACTCATCGGTTTCGCCCTCATCCGGAGACGGCTGGGGAGGTTGGGGCTGGGAGGTGCCCTCACGGCATACGCCCGCCTGGGCATCCCCGCCCTCGCGTCGGCGGCCCTCCTCTGGCTCCTGCTGAAGCAGGTCGCACCGGACCTCTGGGAAGGCGGCCCGCTCCTCTGCCTGGCCTGGCTCGCCGTCGCGGGCCCGATCCACCTACTGGTGACACTCGGTGCCGCCCACCTGCTCAAGGTGCGCGAGGTCCAGGACCTCGTCGGCCCGCTCGTCCGGCGGCTCCGCCGAGGCTGAGCAGCCAGCACCTACTATGGGTCACGCCTGAGCAGGCCCGGGCGACGCGGACTCGACGCACACAGGATCGACGAACCCAAGAACGACGAACCCAAGAACGACGCACACAGAAGAGGAGACCCTCGCGTGGAAGGTGTGGGACCCGGCACGACGCTCGGTGGGCGCTACACCGCCACGGCCCGACTCGAGCAGGCAGACGGCACCGAGCGTTGGCGTGCGTCCGAGCCCGAGCTCGCCAGATCGGTGTCCATCTTGTGCCTTCCGGCGACGGACCCACGCGTGCCCGCCGTGCTCGATGCTGCCCGGGTCGCCGCGGGCCTGGAGATCCCCGCGACGGTGCGTGTGCTCGACATCGGCACCGAGGGTCCGATCGCCTATGTCGTCGAGGAGTCCCTGGATGACGCCGAATCCGTGGCCCAGCTCGTGCGGTCGGGTGGCCTGCCCGGCGACGAGGTGCGCCGCATCTCAGGTGAGGTGGCGACGGCGCTTGCCGCCGCCGGTGCCCGCGGTGTCCACCACTTGCGCCTCACCCCTGAGTCGGTGTTCCGGACCTCCGAGGGCACCGTCAAGGTGCGCGGACTGGCCACCGCTGCGGCGCTGCATCAGGTCGATCTCGGGGGGGCGGAGGCCGCCCAAAGGGACGCCCGTGGGGTGGTTGCCCTCGCGTATGCCGGGTTGACCGGCCGTTGGCCGCTCACCGAGGTGCCCTCCTCCCTTGATCCGGCCCCCCGTTCCTTCGGTGGGGCCGCGGCGCCGTCCGAGATCGCAGCGGGCGTGCCGCGTGACCTCGACGGTCTGTGCCGGATGACCCTGAGTGGTCGCGGTGGTCCGACCAGCCCCGGCGACTACGCCCGTCAGGTGGCGCCCTGGTCCAGCCGGCCGATCGTGGGGCGGCCCACGCCCGTGACGATCCCGGACCCCACGCGCGCCGACCCCGCCTCCCCGGCTGGGTCCGCCCCGGGTGCGTCCCAGGCGGTCACCTCGAGCCCTGAGGCAGCCGAGAGACGCGATCAAATGGCCGGCGGAGCAGCGGGTTCCGGTGCGGCGGCAGTCGGTGCGGCGGCTGCGGGCGTGGCTGGTGTTGCTGAGGCGACGGCCGCGGCCAGCACCTTCTCCAGTGCGGCGAGCACCACCATGCCCACCACCACGCCCACGCCCACCACCACGCCCACGGCTGCGGTCGGGACGGCGCCCGCCGCTTCCACCTCGAGTGCACCTCCCGGGCGTCCACCCGCCCCGGCCCCCCGGAGCATCGATGTGGGCGAGTTGGAGCCACCCCTGCCGGGTGCTCCCGCGGAGCCACTGAGCCGACAACAGTCCAAGCTCGCCCTGGGCCTGGTGGCGGGCTTCGTCATCCTCGCCCTCATCGTCGGCATCAACGGCGTGCGCAAGATCGGCTCCCAGACCGACCTCGACTTCGGTGCTGCTGCGGCAGCCAGCCCGAGCCCGTCGCCGTCAGCGACCGCCGCTGAGGGGCCCCAACCGAAGGCCATCCTCAGTGCCGACGGCTTCGACCCGCTCGGTGACAACAGCGAGAACGGCGATCTGGCTCCGCGTGTCTTCGACGGGAATCCGGACACGGAGTGGCTGAGCGAGGGCTATCGCACGGCCAACCTCGGTGGCATCAAGCCTGGCGTCGGGGTGATCGTCGACCTCGGGCCCGCGGTCACGCCCACGCTCGTCCGCCTCAACCTCAAGACGCCCGCCGATGTGACCATCCTGCTCTCCGCGAGCCGCTCCCTCGACGGCGCGATCACCGCGGGCCAACTGTCCGGCGCCAACGGGCAGGTCGACGTCGCGGTGCCGCCGGAGACCGGAGCCCAGCAGTACGTCATCGTGTGGTTCACCAATCTCTCCCAGGACGGGGACGGCTTCTTCCGTGCCCACTTGGGTGAGGTCACCGTCCTGGGCTGACGCCCGGACCACGCGCCATGGAAGCCGACGACAAGGAACTCCTGAGGCGCCATGTCGCCGGTGATCCCGACGCCTTCGGCGAGATCTTTCGGCGCCATCGTGACCGGATGTGGGCCGTGGCCACCCGCACGGTGGGCGGTGATCGGGAACTGGCGGCCGACTGCGTCCAGGACGCCTTCGTGTCGGCCTTTCGCCATGCCGCGAAGTATCGCGGGGACGCGGCGGTCACGACCTGGCTGCACCGGATCACGGTCAACGCCTGCATGGATCGGCTGCGGCGCGAACGTCACGTCCTCCGGCGGGCCGGTGATCTCTCGGAGATCGACCTCCCTGACGAGGGCGACGACCACGCGAGCACCGAAGCCGTGCTCGACGTCCGGGCGGCACTCGCACAATTGCCAGAGGGCCAGCGGATGGCCCTGGTCCTCGTGGACATGCACGGCGTGTCCGTCGCCGAGGCCGCACAGATCCTCGAGGTCGCCGAGGGCACGGTGAAATCCCGTTGCTTCCGGGGCCGAGAGGCCCTCGCCGCGCTGCTCCGAGTCCCCGCGGGAACCACCGAGGCAGCTGGCGCGTCAGAACCATTGGGTCGCGCACCTGCGTCGACCGCTGCACCCAACAGCAATGCCACGGTCACGGGCCCGGTGACCACCACGACCCGAGGGGAGGACCGATGATCGAGAAGTCAGGCGATGCGGACCGTCCCGTCGAGGACGACCCGACGGGCATGAG
>Ga0116184_10004183_pt1 | contig 11472 bp, 9 predicted proteins | sample AD_JPNNA5_MetaG_FD_89886 | JGI IMG/M metagenome (GOLD analysis project Ga0116184, IMG submission 89886) | Active sludge microbial communities of municipal wastewater-treating anaerobic digesters from Japan - AD_JPNNA5_MetaG | ecosystem: Engineered > Bioreactor > Anaerobic > Digestate | place...
ACCGGCTTGATCATTGCCGCCGCCCTGATGCATCCCTCTAAGAAACTGAAAGCGGTTGATCTAAACTTTTTGAAGCGCCGTTTTAAGGAAAAGGGTTTTGCTCGCGGGGCCAGAAGAGAAGAAATAGAAAAATGCGTCAATCTTGGCTTGACTCTGGATGAGTTCCTGGGTATCTGTCTTGAGGCCATGCAGGCTATTGACGGGGAGCTGGGCTTAGCCTGATAGCATGTAAGATAAGATCTAAAAGATAAAGACGATAGATATTCGCTTTCAATTTTGGTGACTGGAGGAAACATGGATCCAATCATCAGTCTGAATTTGATCGATTACCTCATTCTGGCAGCTTATGTAGTTATAACCATTGTTGTTGGCTATGCTCTGAAAAAATATATGAAGACCAGCGAGGATTTTTTCCTTTCTGGTCGGTCTTTGCCCAGCTGGATAACCAGTCTGGCCTTCCTCTCAGCCAACCTGGGTGCCCTGGAAGTAATCGGGATGGTAGCCAATTCCGCCAAATATGGCATTTTAACCGTCCACTTCTACTGGATTGGGGCCATACCGGCCATGGTTTTCCTGGGTATCTTCATGATGCCTTTTTATTACAATACCAGGGTCAGAAGTGTCCCCGAATATCTTAAGCTGAGATATAACGAAGCCACCCGCGGACTCAATGCTTTTTCATTCGCCATTATGACCCTTCTGATGAGTGGCATCAGCATGTATGCGATGGCTTTGATTTTTAGAATGATGCTCGGCTGGTCACTGACTGCCAGTATTCTCCTGTCAGCCGGCGTGGTCTTAATTTATGTTTTCTTCGGCGGACTATCTTCTTCTATTTATAACGAGGTGATCCAGTTCTTTCTGATCTGGTTAGGACTGTTGCCTGCCGTCTATGTTGGTCTCAAAGCGGTCGGTGGCTTCTCCGGTCTGGCGGCTAAACTGCCTGACACCTTTCTTCATGCCTGGAAGAACATGGGCAGTGCGGCAGCTAATCCAATGGGAGTTGACTGGATGGGAGTGGTGCTGGGACTCGGTTTTGTTCTGTCTTTTGGTTACTGGACAACAGATTTTCTGGTGGTGCAGAGGACTCTGGCTTCAGAAAACATCAATGCCGCCCGCCGGACACCGATTATGGCTGCCTTTCCCAAGATGCTGGTCCCTTTAATTGTGGTTGTGCCGGGGCTGATAGCGGTGGCTATTTTGCCTGAATATTCAGTCGCTCTTCAGGGCTCAGCGACTCCCGATTATAATTCGGCCTTAATACTTTTGCTGGCCCACTATCTACCCAACGGTGTTCTGGGTCTGGCTATCACCGGTCTTTTAGCCAGTTTTATGTCAGGCATGGCGGGCAATGTCACCGCTTTTAATACTGTCTGGACTTATGACATTTACGGCACCTACATCAAGAAGAACATGCCTGATGAACATTATCTGATGATGGGGAAACTGGCCACGATCTTTGGCGTTTTGTTCAGCATTGGCACTGCCTATATTGTCCAGTCGTTTCCCAATCTGATGGATTATATGCAGCTCATATTTTCCTTTTTCAATGCGCCGCTTTTTGCTACTTTCCTGTTAGGTATGTTCTGGAAAAAAGCTACTCCCTGGGGCGGCTTTTTTGGCTTGCTCTCGGGAATCGTGGCGGCGGCCAGTCATTATCTGCTTTATAAGCTAAATGTCATCCACTACTCGAGTGAAATGGCGGCTAACTTTTTCCAGGCCTGGTGGGCCTGGCTGACCGATTTTGTCGTGACGATTGTGGTCAGCTTGTTTACCAGGAAGAAGGCTGAATCGGAGTTGAAGGGCCTGGTTTACAGTCTGACGCCCAGGACGAAAGGCTCGGAGATGTTCTGGCGGAGGCCTGAGGTCTGGGGTTCTGTTGCCCTGATTGTTATGGTTATTTTGAATATAATATTCTGGTAATTTACAATTAAATAAAATGGCTGTAAAAAGGAAGTGATAGCATGGCTGAAAAAAAGAGCGGGTCCCATTTTTTTGATTTGAAAATTCCTCTGGGCAGCCTTTTAAGCTTTTATGGTTTAATTCTGGTGCTTTATGGACTTTTTGGTCCGCGCCGCATTTATGAAAAATCTCTTGGTCTCAATGTCAATTTAATCTGGGGAGTAGTTATTATGGTGGTCGGGGCCTTATTTCTGGGTTTTGCTCATTTCCGCCGGCGGGCCTCTAATTAGTCCGGACTCACCTGAAAAGCCGGCTGATTTTCATTTTATGGGTGCCGCGTCAGTGAAGACAACCAACCTGTCTAAAAATTTTTTTCTCGCGGCAGTTATTTCTATTATTTGCCTGATAGCAGCCTGGCCGGTGGCCAGCGGTCTGGAGTCAAAATATCTCAGGGGGAGACAGAAGGTGACCGAGCACGAATCTCTCGATAAATACCTTTCCGGTCTGGTTTCCAAGGATGAACCGGGCCTGGCGGCAGCGGTCATAAAAAACGGCCAGCCGGCCGTGATTTATACGGCAGGAGTGACTGACATTAAGACCCTCCAGCCAATTACTGCTAAAACCAACTTTCGTCTGGCTTCAGTGACGAAACAATTTACAGCCTGTGCAGTTATGCTTTTAGCCAGAGATGGGCGGCTGCAGTATGATCAAAGCTTAAGAGATTATTTTCCTGATTTCCCGGCTTATGGTCAGGCCATTACCATCAGGCATCTTTTGACCCATACCTCAGGTCTACCTGATTATGAGGATCTGCTTCCGCCAGCTGATCCCGCCAGAACAATTGAAGAACAGCAAATAACTGATAACCAGGTGTTGGAGCTGCTGAAACAACAGAGAAGGGGGAAGTTCAGGGCCGGGGAGGAGTGGCGTTACAGTAACTCCGGCTATGTCCTGCTCGGGCTCATCATCGAAAAAGCCTCAGGGCAATCCTTTGATGAGTTTTTACACCACAGGATTTTCGCCCCGCTGGGGATGGAAACCACAGTCCTTTATGAACGAAATAAAAATACTGTGCAGAATCGGGCTTACGGCCATACCAGAGTGGCCGGCCGCTGGGAAATTCAGGATCAGAGCCTGACCTCCGCTACCAGAGGCGATGGCCGGATATATTCTTCAGTTGAGGATCTTATCAAATGGGATGAAGCCTGGCGGGATGAAACACTACTGTCGGCTGAGGAAAAGAAGCTGGCCCTGACGCCCGTCAAGGTCAGGGGGAAAGGTCCGGTTGATCCTGATGGCCGCCCGGCCGCTTATGGCTTCGGCTGGTTCCTTAATCCCTGGGAAGGGCACCCAAGAGCCTGGCACTATGGTGAAACGACCGGTTTTAGAACAACTATTCAGCGATTCTATCAAGATAGTCTGACCGTTATCATCCTGGCCAATAGGGATGACCTTGACCCTTCCTCCCTAGCTCTTCGGCTGGCCAGAAGTTTTTTATCATCGAAAAATAGATAGAATTTTTTTACTTCTTGATAATGATAGGTGGTCCCTCGGGGACAAAGGGCTTATAGACCACGCCCTTTCTTTTCTGCTCGAACTCTTCTTTCATGGCCTGGATATATTTTGGGTTTTCATATAGATCAACCATGGTGGTGGCCAGAACCCGGGCAGCATAAATCAGTCCCTTATGCCCGATGGACATCCCGCCACAGGCTACTACCGGCCAGGCATGCCAGGGTGTGTCCAGCGGGGCAGTGGTCACATTAAAACTTAAAGTCGGTACCTGCCAGCTGACATCGCCCACATCGGTAGAGCCCCCATCCGGGTCAGGTTTGGGTTCGGCCCAGGGTTCAACCTTGCCATCCAGTCCTTTGGGGTCAACCCCCAGCGATTTCTGGATCTCCTTGGCAAATTCCTGCTCATCCAGAGTGAAATTTATCGGCCCAAGCCAGTTCATATTATTGAAAATTAGTTTTTCACCGGTCAGATTAACCAGAGTTTCCCAGTTACCGCCGTGAACAGTCAGTTTCTGTTCGACTTCAGCCATGATAGCTGCTCCCTCAGCCAGGTGCTGGGCTCTCGCTAGAAGCTGCTGGACTCCGGTTCCTTTGGAATCACGAAGCCAGCACCACAGTCGGGCATAGGCGGGGACAACATTCGGAACATCTCCGCCATTAAGAATTGAATAATGCATCCGGACAGTCGGTCGGACAAATTCGCGCATCCGGTTGAGGCCGGCAGTGTATAATTCCAGGGCGGCTACCGCACTCCTCCCATCCCATGGATCGCCGGCCGCATGGGCTGTTCGTCCAAAAAACTCGATAATAAATTCAACGATAGCCTGGGAACTATCCACAGCCACCTTGGTTTTTGCTCCTGGATGCCAGGTCAGGCAGGCATCAAGGTCATTAAATAAGCCAGCCCGGACCATATAGACCTTACCGCCAGTAGCTTCCTCAGCCGGCGTGCCATAAAAGCGGATGGTGCCTTTAAGCTTTCCTGATTCGATTAACTCCTTAATAGCCAGAGCCGAGGATAAAGCGGCTGTTCCCAGTAAATTATGCCCGCAGCCGTGGCCGGCTGCTCCCGGCTGCAGAGCTTCTTTGACTGGCTGGGCTTTTTGAGACAGGCCGGGAAGAGCATCATACTCACCCAGAACGCCAATTACCGGCCGGCCCTGGCCATAAGTAGCGATGAAAGCGGTCGGCAGGCCAGCCACTCCCCGTTCAACTTTAAAACCCTGAGCCTCAGCATAGTCCGCCAGGAGTTTAGAGGACTGAGTTTCCTCGAGGGCAGTTTCGGCCAGCTGCCAGATCCGGTCACTCAGAGCGATAATCTCAGCTTGATGCTTGTCGATAGAAGCCAGCGCTTCTTTTTTCTTTTTATCAGTTGGAGTGGCTCCAGGGGAAAAAGTGGAGATTAAAAAAGTAGCGACAATAATCAGGATAAAAACCGAAAAGATTGAATTTTTTCTTTCACTCATTATCGCCTCTCCTTTCTGGCCGTTGAAGCTAATAAAGTAAATTTCTTATAGATAATATAATTTAAGCCGCCTTTTATTCAATTATTTTATACATAGCCACTTAAGGTCTTATAATTTCAAAACAATATGGCGGATATTCAGAGTGTCGCCGCTGGACCCGGTCACTTTCAACCAGAAAATAGAAGTTTATCAAATAGAATATCTAAAGGATTAGATCAGGACCCTGAATTTGAATCCCTGCTGCTCTTGAGATAAAATTAAGTCTAAATTTTTAGCTCCTGGCAAGCAGGCTGGAGCCCGAGAGATACAAATGGCAACTGACCAAGCGAGGCTCGAAACAGCGTGGCCTCTCACTGGGAAAAGGAGTTTGAAATGAAATTCTGGTGGCCAGCTTTTCAAGGCAAAAGTCTGGCCTTTTTATATCTGATAATTACTGCGAAGGATGGCTGAAGAAAGGGCTGAGGGCAAGAGAGGATAAGGCTTGAACGACAATGGAAAATAGAGAACACTTTTATAATCAGGAAGAAAATAAGAAAGCCGAGCAAAATGGCCAGAAGCACTGCCGGCGGGTTTATTATTTTCTTATTTTGATTCTCCTTTTATCTTTCTTCACCTACAAAGTGATCCAGAAGTCAGATACTTCTAATAAACCAGAAGCCGCCGCTTCAGAAGAAAAGAAGCCTGGCTCGGTGGCCGTTTCCTCCCGCGATCTTATTGTTGCCACGACAACCAGCCTACAGGATAGCGGTTTACTTGATGTTCTTGTTCCTGTTTTTGAGAAATCTGCTGGCTATAAAGTTAAAGTCATCGCGGTGGGGAGCGGAGAAACCCTCGAAATGGGCAAACGTCAGTCGGCTGATGTTCTTCTGGTTCATGCTCCGGAACTTGAAGAAAAATTTATGGCTGAAGGGTATGGGGAAGAGCGCCGCGAAATAATGTCCAGTGATTTCATTCTGGCCGGGCCGCCGGCTGACCCGGCTGGAGTTAAAGGAAAAACATTTCCTGAAGCTTTCAGGCTGATTGCCAGTCAGGAGCAGCCTTTTGTCAGCCGGGCTGATAATTCGGGAACGCATAATCTCGAAAAAAGAATCTGGAAAGAAATAGGCGTGGAGCCAGCTGGCCGCTGGTATATTGAAGCAGGCCAGGGAATGGGGGAATGCCTGCTCATAGCTTCCGAAAAGAGGGCTTATATCCTTTCTGATTTTCCAACTTTCTATAAAATGAGTAAAAAAGGCCGGCTGGAGCTTATTGTCCTCACCTCTGATGACAACTACAAGAATATCTATTCGGTTATCACTTTAAAAAATCGTGGCGGCCGGCTTAATGAGGCCGGAGCCAGAGCTTTCAGTGATTTTCTGATTTCGCCGGAGGCCCAGCAATTAATCAGGGATTTTGGACAGGAGCCAGGTTCTGCTGCAGCTGATCAAAACGAGACCGAATTTCTTCATTTGTTTACGCCGCTCAGATTAAACAGCCAGGGCCAGTCAGATTAAGATCAAAAAAATGATTCTGTTTCTGGAGTCAAAAGTTAGAATTTATATAGTAAGGTAAGAATTCAAAAAAATATTAAAGGTCTTTATACATAGAAGTATTAGGTATTAGAGCCGGCTTGACTGCCGAAAAATAAAATATTAAAGGATAGAAAGCTTTAAGTCAGAGGAGTAGATAAGTAAGTAGCAGAAAAGCTATTATAATAACTGGTGGCACTAAAGACGGCAGATGATAGCAAAATCAGATCATAGCCAAATAAAGAAGGAGCGTAGATAGTGTCCTTAGCTGAGATTCTCCAGATTACCTGGCTCAGCCTGACTGTCTCTGGCCTGGCCGTCCTGCTGGCTTTTCTGACTGGTTTGCCTTCAGCCATTTGGCTGTATTTAAGAGAGTTTCGGGGGAAAAGATTTATTATTTCGCTGATTAACACCGGCATGGGATTGCCGCCGGTAGTCATTGGCTTGTTTATTGCCCTCCTTTTCTGGCGGAATGGGCCTCTTGGTTTTCTTCAATTAATCTATACGCCAGCAGCTATGGTCATTGCCCAGTTTATCATCGCCTTTCCAGTAGTGGCCGGCCTGTCATTTGTAGCCTTCGAGCAGGTTGAAAAGGAGCTTCTTCTTCAGGCCCGGGCTTTAGGGGCTTCCCGCCTCCAGATGATTAAAATTCTCATCAATGAGTCCCGCCTGGGGCAGCTGGCTGCCCTGATAGCCGCTTTTGGCGGAGTCATTTCTGAAGTTGGAGCAGTCATGATGGTTGGCGGGAACCTCAAAGGCTATACCCGGGTCCTGACCACTTCCATTGTTCAGGAAACAAGAATGGGTAATTTCAGGGCTGCCATTTATTTGAGCCTGGTTCTTTTAGCTCTGAGTTTTACTGTTAACTGGCTTCTGACTTCGATCCAGCATCGCGGAGAAACAAAGTGGAAAAGACCGAACTGGAAGTAAAAGGTCTGAGACTGACCCGGGGCTCTAACTGGACTCTTAATGTTCCGTCTTTTGAACTAAGAAAAGGAGAGTGTCTGGTTCTATTCGGACCAAATGGAGCCGGAAAAAGCACTTTTCTGAGGGTAGTTGCCCTGCTGGAGGAAGCCGACAGCGGTGAGATATATTATCAAGGTCTGCTGGTAACAGACAACAACCGGACGGAGCTTGGCCGCCGGGCAGTTTATTTGCTGCAGAAGCCAGTTTTTTTCAAAGGAACGGTCAGAGACAATTTATTGCTGGGGCTTAAATTCCGCCGCTTTGAACCCTCTGAACAGCTAAAAAGACTGGAGACAATTTCCGCGCTTTTTCAGCTTGAACCTTATCTTGACCGTTCGCCCTTTGAACTTTCTGGCGGCGAAAAACAGCGGGTTCATTTAGCCCGGGCTTTCATTATTCAGCCAGACTTTCTTTTTCTGGACGAGCCGTTTAACGGCCTGGATGTGGACCTAAAAGATCTTCTCCTGGAGGATTTTTCCCGCATCAGGAAATCAATCGGCACGACCACCATCCTGGTGACTCATAACCGCGATGAAGCTGCCTTTTTGGCGGACCGGATCATGGTCATGATTGATGGGCAAATAGTTCAGGCCGGGCCGGTGGAGGAAGTCTTCTCCAGGCCAATCACGCCTGAGGTCTCCAGACTGATTGGTCACGAGACTCTGGTGGAAGGAATTGCGGTTGGAGAAGAGCAGGGCCTGCTTAAAATTTCAGCTCACGGGCAGACTATCCAGGCTTATGGTTTGGCTCAACCGGGCCAGCGGGTAATTTTAACCTTCAGGCCGGAGGAAGTCATTCTTACCAGGGAAAAGCCCAGAACAAGTGTCAGAAACTGGTTTTATGGCCCGGTCGAAGAAATTAAGTCTTTTGACCGGATGATCCTGGTCAGCGTTAATTGTGGGTTTAACCTGAAGGCGCTTATCTCCAGAGCCTCTCTGGAAGAGCTTAATCTCCAGCCCGGAGAACAGGTTTGGGCCGGAATCAAGGCCTCAGCTCTGACGGTGGCGGCGCCCTGAGCTGGTGGGCTAAGGAAGCCAGTATGTCAGTTACTGGTTTCGAAAGAATAAGATGAAAAGAATAAAAAATAAATATGAAGAAAGATGAAGGGTAACAAGAATGATAGCTTATGAACAAGCCAGGAAACTGGTCATAGAAAAAGCGGCGGTTCTGGGACAGGAAGTAGTCACCCTTGATGAAGCTTTTGGGCGGGTGGCAGCCAGGGACATCAGGTCGAAAATGAGTGTTCCACCCTTCAGAAATTCAGCCATGGATGGCTATGCTCTCCGCAGCGAAGATATGAAACAAGCAAAAGGGGAGAATTATGTAAGTCTGAAGCTGGTGGCAGCTCAACCAGCCGGCGATTATTTTAGAAAAAAGATTAAGAACGGGGAGACGGTTAAAGTCATGACCGGTGCCCCGGTGCCAGCCGGAGCCGATGCGGTTGTGCCTCTGGAAGAGGTAGAGCAACGGGGCGAGCAAATCTTGATTAAAAGAGAAATCAACCCAGGGGAAAATATCAGAGAGGCGGGTGAGGACATAAAGAAAGGGGAAATTATTGTCAGGAAGGGGAGTAGGCTAAAGACGCCAGAGCTCGGTCTTTTAGCCGCCTGTGGTTTTAGCCAGGTGAATGTTTGCCGGCTGCCCCAGGTAGCAGTCATAATCACTGGTAATGAATTGTGTGAGCCAGGGGAGAAACTCCTGCCCGGGAAAATCTATAATTCAAATGCGGTCATTCTTAAGGCTTTATTAAAGTCAAGTGGGGTTGAACTGGTCAGCCTGGAAAAAGTGGAAGACAACCTCAAATCTTTGATCTCCGCTTTGAAGCGGGCGGTAAAAAAGGCTGACCTGATTATCACCACTGGCGGAGTTTCGGTTGGAGATTATGACCTGGTAAAAGAGGCAATGGAAAAAATTTCGGCCAAAAAAATTTTCTGGCAGGTGGCTCAGAAACCGGCCAAACCCTTAGCTTTCTATTTTCTCCGCCAGGGTCAGAAGCCGCGCTGGCTCTTTGGCTTGCCCGGCAATCCAGGAGCAGTCATGATTGCCTTTGAAGAATATGTCAGGCCCCTGATTAAAAAAGTTTCAGGACAGGAAGATTTCTGGCCAGTTGAAATTGAAGCCGGCCTGACCGGACCCGTTAAGAAAAAAGCCGGGCGGCTGAACTTTTTAAGGGTGAATCTCGAGAACAAAAACGGCCAGTGGCTGGCCAGGCCCCTGGACAAACAGGAATCAGGTATGATAGCCAGCTTTCGAATGACCATGGGACTGGCCCTTATTCCGGCTGAAGCTAAATTCTTACCGGCCGGGACCAAAATCAAAGTTCATCTGGTGGAGTGGTAGAGTATCAGGTGGAGAAGAGGAGATAGAAATCAGGAAATCAGGAATAAAGGATGGCATTTAGTAGATCCTCGAGAGGCGCTTATCTGTTTAGCTGAACATTTTTATTTTATTATAAATGGTCTTTCCATTATGAAAATGTGGCTCTGGTAGGGGATGCTAACGGATAGAAATAGTTCGACAATACTTTTCGGATTCGGGGTTAGCCTTACGTGAGAGAGCTTATATAAAGCGCCCGACTTGGAGTATAGTAATAAGACAGTTTGAGGTCTGGACAGATGCTCGATGGATATAATCGACAGATAAATTACCTCAGAATTTCACTGACTGATAGATGCAATCTGCGCTGCTTCTATTGCCGCGTAGTAAGTGATTTTAGTTTCATTGACCATGGTGAAATCTTAACCTACGAGGAATTCTTACATCTGGCCAGACTGGCCTTGAAGCTGGGAGTTGACCGTTTTCGCCTGACCGGTGGTGAACCGCTGGTCAGAAAAGGTGTCCCCTGGTTTATCAGCCAGATAAATTCTCTTCCTGGTGTCAAGGACGTTTCTCTTACCACCAATGGAATTCTTCTTGAAAGATACATTGGCGAGTTAAAAGAAGGCGGGTTGCGGCGGATAAACATTTCTCTTGATACTCTTGACCGGGAGAAATATCAGAAAATTACCGGCTACAACGGTTTGAGTCGGGTTTTAAGCGGCCTCGAGCTGGCAGTCCAGGCAGGTTTTGATCCAGTCAAGGTCAATACCGTTATTCTTAAAGACTTTAATGATGACCGGGAGAGCCTGAGTCGATTTATTAATTTAGCCTTTAAGTTGCCAGTTCATCTCAGGTTTATTGAACTGATGGATTTTTCACCGGTTAAAGGTCTATTTGTTTCAGCTACAGAGATCTTTAAGAAACTTAAGGGCAGCGGTCTGATTAGAGAAGCTGAACTTGAACCGGTTTTTGTCGAGGGCTCGGGCCCGGCTGCCCATTACTACCAGTTGCCTGGCATGAAAGGGAGTTTTGGTTTTATTGCTCCCTACAGTCATCATTTTTGTGGGACCTGTAACCGCTTAAGGCTAACTGCTGATGGACAGCTTCGAACTTGCCTCTTTTCTACCAGGTCTTATGATATAAAAGAGGTGCTAAGGCGTGGGGCCGGTGATGAGGAAGTTATCGCTCTTCTGAAGAAGGCTCTGGCGGAGAAGCCAGGTAGCTGGCAGGAAGCCGATGGCCAGATGAATGGTAAGGGATTAAGAAATGTCGGAGGGTAAGTGGCAAATTTCAGTCAAGGTGATAAACCTTTAAAAAAATTATTTTAATACAATGCAGTCTGTAAATTCAGATGAAAAAGGAGAATCAGGAGAAAGCAATGAGCAGGAAAAAAGAAGGGCGGATAGAAAATAAAAATTTACCTGAGACCAGAATAATCAAGATGGTGGAGGTGGCGGAAAAACCAGAAACTCTTCGCCAGGCTGAAGCCAGAGGCGAAGTTAAGGTTTCGGCTGAGGTTATGGGGTTAATCACCGAAAATAGACTACCCAAGGGTGACGTTCTGACTGCTGCCCGCCTGGCCGGCATTCAGGCAGCTAAAAAGACCTCCGAATTAATTCCGCTCTGCCACCCTTTGAGAATTACTTCAGTTGAAGTCGAAGTTAATCCCCGGCCGGTGAGAAATTTGGTCGAGGTTAAAAGCTTGGTACGAGCTGTAGATAGAACCGGCGTCGAAATGGAAGCTCTGACCGCCGTGGCTGTTGCCTGCCTGACTGTCTATGATATGTGTAAGGC
>Ga0116184_10004188_pt1 | contig 11463 bp, 7 predicted proteins | sample AD_JPNNA5_MetaG_FD_89886 | JGI IMG/M metagenome (GOLD analysis project Ga0116184, IMG submission 89886) | Active sludge microbial communities of municipal wastewater-treating anaerobic digesters from Japan - AD_JPNNA5_MetaG | ecosystem: Engineered > Bioreactor > Anaerobic > Digestate | place...
AGTTCAGACACCATTCCCCGGGCTCGTCGATGGCCTCGAGCGTGTTCTCGACCCGAAATGGATCCCCGGGCGCGAAGTTGTAGTAGGCCATGGACTTGAGCACGGCCAGCGAATGCGCCTCATCGACCGACTCGAGCGATGAGATGAAGTTGGCATAGCGGAACGATGGCAGGCTGTTGATCTCGACATCGAGCGTGTTCTCGCACCGCGGGATTGTCCCGGGCGGGAAGTAGAACTGGCGGCTCCCCATGCCTTCGGGCGCATCGGGCTCGGGCTCTCCTCCTCGGGTCACCCGGAACCACTGCGCCCAGACATCGGTGTCGGGTTCGCGGGAGCGCGTCTGCTTCTCGCCGTTCACGAACAGCCGGGTGAAGTACCATCCACGGGGCACCTTGGCCATCCATAGACCCCCGCCCGCGCGGTGCCAGCCGGCGATGCGGCGGCCGCCACTGATGACGGGATGCTCGTTGGGGAACGCCTGGTAGACGACAGGGGCAGCTTCGGAGCCCGAGTCCTCGGGCGAGAGGGCCAGCGGCTCGCTGAGCACGTATGTGCCACCGCGGACCAGGACGGTGACCGGGCCGAGGCGACGATTCGCGCGCAGCGCGCGCAGCCGGTCCCGCGCACCGGCGAGCGTGGCCAGCGGTCCGTCGGTCCGCGCCGGGTTCGGGGCCGCCAGGCGACCGGTCCAGGTGTCCCGCCCGTCGGGAGAGACGAAGAGACTCACTGGTGGCTCCGAGGCGGGCGCAACGGCGGTAAGGGCGGCCAGAGCGAGGAGGTTTCCGAGGGCTCGTGTCATGGGGGGCCTCCGGAGTGAGTGAGTCGAGAACCGCTTCCGAGGAAGGCGGTATCTCGCAATCCGTTTGCCTTTCCGCGAAGCGGGCTGCTTCTCCTGCGGCGACGCGCCCGGCGGGTTCGCCATGCCGCCTGATCGGCCGAGGCGAGTTCCGGGGCCCACCGCCCTCCGTCACGCGGCTGGAACGCCGCGTTTCCCGGACGCTGGGACTGGGGGATACGCGACCGCGGGCGACAGAGCTCGTCTCCGGCGGGCTTGCCGAGTGCCCGAGGAGGCGCGGGCGCCGCGCCCAGGCCTTGGTCCGGCGGCGAGGCCCAGGGGCCAAGGCGGTGCAGGGCCGTGTGGCGAAGCACGTGAGGACGATCCGATGGATGGGGGCCGGGTGCGGATGGCAGGCATGGTTGACTTCGCGGCCCACAATGAGGATGTCCGCGAGGTCTGGCGTCGCTATCACGAAGGCAATCCGAGCCGGGTGCCGATGATCATCGGCACGTCGGTGCGTTTCACACTGCTCGACCGGAGCATCAATGAGACCGGCGCCGACTTCGAGCGGTTCTTCAACGACCCCGACGTCATGTTCGAGCGGCATCTGTTCCACCAGTGGTGGATCCGTCATCATCTACCACAAGATGCGGAGATGGGGCTGCCCGAGGCGTGGACGGTCAGCGTGGACTTTCAGAACTCGTACGAAGCCATGTGGTTCGGCGCGCCGATCCGCTACTTCGCCGATGACGTGCCCGACTGCCCACCGATCGTGACCGACGAGAACAAGTGGACCTTCATCGACCACGGCCCACCCGAACCGTTCTCCGGTTGGATGGGGCGGGCGTGGGAGTACTGGGAATACTTCCGCGAGAAGGCCAGAAGCTACGAGTACCGCGGGCGGCCGGTCCATGTGGGCGGTGTACCGGGTTGTGGCACAGACGGACCATTCACCACCGCTTGCGCGCTGCGCGGGGCGACTGAGATCTGCCTGGACATGTACGCCGACCCCGACTTCTACCACGCGCTGATGACGCTCATCGTCGACGCGACCATCGGGCGGATGAGGGCCTTCCGCAAACGCCTCGGGGTGCCTGTGGATTCGACCGTCTGGGGCTTCGCCGATGACAGCATTCAACTCCTGTCCACGAGGACCTACGAGGAGCTTGTGCTGCCCTACCATGAACGCCTGACGGCGGAGTTCGGGGCAGAGGGGCCAAACTCGGTTCATCTGTGCGGTGACGCGACACGGCACTTCCGTGTGATCCGCGACCGGCTGAAAGTGAACTCCTTCGATACGGGTTTCCCGGTGGACTTTGGTGCTCTGCGGGCTGACCTGGGCCCCGATGTGCAGATCTACGGCGGGCCGCCAGTTGCCCTGCTGCTCTCCGGGACGCCGCAGGCTATCCGCCAGGAGGTGCGCCGCATCCTCGGCACCGGCGTGACCGAGGGCGGCAGGTTCGTGCTGCGCGAGGCCAACAACCTGGCCCCGGGGACTCCCATGGCGAACGTGGCTGCGATGTACGATGCATGCAAGGAGTTCGGGAGGTACGAGTAGGCGCTGAGTCGGTTGTCATGGGGGCGGGGGTGAACCATCGGTCCGACGGCCCGGAGTGTCCTGACGGCTCGCAGCCACCGCCTACTCACGCCGACTCCCCCCGCTCTCGATGAACCGGGGGTATTCGTCATGCCGATCGTGGTATTCGCTCCGGCGCGAGCGGTCGGTATCGCTGGCCTGCCTGGCTGCGGGGCGGATTCCCCGAACCAGCATTTGGGGCAGGACCGTCCCGTTCCACTCGTTGGCCTGGGCGGAGAAGCACATCTCGACCGTGTCGCCCACGTGGAACTCTTCGGCGAGGTCGCCCATGGAGAAGGCAATGCCCTCGACCAGCATGGATGAGGTGGGACCCGATACACGCAGCTTGAGGTGTGAGCCATCGCCCACGCGCTTGAGCAGCTCGATGCGGGCCTGGCGGCAGAGGAACACGGGTTCGGGGTTGCCGGTCCCAAAGGGTGCGAGGCGTGCCAGTTCGTTGCAGAGCCGCAGGCTGACATCCTCGGGGTTGAGCTCGCCATCCACTGTCCGGACGGGGCGCAGGAGCTCGTCGGGCATCGTTTGCCGGGCGTAGGCGTTGATCTCCTGGCGGAATCGGTCGAGGAGCTCGAGCCGGAGTTCGAGGCCGGCCGCCATGGCGTGGCCGCCGTGGCGGAGCAGCAGGCCCCGGGTCGAGTCCAGCGCGGCGGAGATGTCAAAGCCTTCGATTGAGCGGCAAGATCCCTTCGCGATGCCCTCGAGTTCGACCAGCACGATAGCCGGACGGTAGACGCGCTCACGGACGCGTGAGGCGACGATGCCCACCACGCCCGGGTGCCAGTCCGGGGCGCTCACGACCACGATGCGCTCCTGATCGAGGTCGATCCGGTCGTCCACCTGGGCCAGGGCCTGTTCGGTGGTGCGCTGCTCCTCCTGCCGCCTCTCGTAGTTCACCTCGTCGAGCTGACGCGCCAGGCCATCGGCCTCGGTGCGGTCCTGGGTGAGCAGCAGCCGGAGGGCCGTCTCCCCGGTGTCGAGGCGGCCCACCGCGTTCAGGCGGGGCCCGAGGCCGAAGCCGACGGCGAAGGCATCGATGGCCTTGTTCTCGTAGCCCGCCACGCGGATGAGCGCCCGCAGGCCCGTCTTTCGCGTGTGCCTGAGGCAGTCGAGGCCGTAACGGACCAGGACGCGGTTCTCGCCGAGCACCGGGACTACGTCGGCTACCGTGCCCAGAGCGACGAGATCGAGATAGCCGCGGAAGAAGCTGGTGAGCGGGAGCCCACGCTTCTCGACGAGTGCTTGGGCGAGCTTCATGGCGACGCCGACACCGGCCAGGTCGCGGAAGGGGTAGGCGGAATCGTGTCGCTTGGGGTTCAGCACCGCCAGGGCGGGAGGGAGCGACTGTCCCGGCTCGTGGTGGTCGGTGACGATCACATCGATCCCGGCCGCACGGGCCTGCGAGATGGCGTGGGCGTCGCGGGTGCCACAATCGACCGTGATGATCAGGCGGATGCCGCTCTCCTTGGCCTGCCGAATCGCCGTGGTCCCCAGGCCATAGCCCTCCTCGATGCGGTGGGGTATGTACTGTGAGACATCGGCATCGAGGCGTGTCAGGAATCCGGTGAGTAACGCCGTAGCCGAGAGGCCATCGACGTCGTAGTCGCCGTGTATGAGGATGGGCTCGCGGGAATCGATCGCTTGGCCCACCCGCTCGACGGCTGGGGCCATGTCGGGGATGCGCCACGGCGAGTGGAGTGCACTGAGGGGCGTGTCGACGAACTCAGAGGCCTGATCGGCAGTCCGGACGCCGCGCTGCACCAGCACCCTCACGGTTGGTTCGAGGAGACCGGTCTCGGCCGTCAGCCGCCGTACGGCTCCTTCGTCACAAGCGCGAGGCACCCAGTCCTCGCGAAGCCGAGCACGCATGCAGAACCCCTTCCGCCCCTCAAGCAACCCTCAGGTTATACTCTCGGCGTCTGGTTTTCCCCTCGGAGAAGGGGTGAGGAGCCCTAGTTCTCCCCCTTTCCCTTGCATCGGGAGTGTGAGTGTCTTGAGGTGCGTACTGGCGGCAGCGCTGGCCGCCTGTGTGGTCGGCGCGGCCCCGTGTGGGGCGAATGGTGAGGCACCACCCGGGGCGGCGTCCCAGCCTTCGGGTACTGAGGCGGTCGTTCGCGCCTGCTACGCCAAGGCGGCCGTGGCGCTCTCCTCGGGGAAAGCTGACGAGTTCGCCCGGTTCCTGGCCGCCGACTACATCGGGCCGGGAGGGGCGACTCGGCAAGCGTTGCAGGAGGAGCTCGCGGCGCTGTTGGCGAGGCTTGTGGAGCCCGAAGCGGTGTTCACGGTGGAGAGCGTGCTCGCGACGGAGCAGGACGCGCTCGCGGTGGTGCGGCTCGTGCTGACGGGTTTTGACACGACGCTGGCGCTGCCTGTCGAACGGGTGTGGCATGAGCTGCACCGTTGGCAGCCCATCGATGGGGGATGGACCCTCGTGCGGGCGTCTGCTCTGGCCGGTTCGCCGGTGTCCGGGGCTCAGGGAGCCGTGTACTCGGACGCCTCGACCGGGATGCGCGTTCCCGTGCCACCTGGATGGACCGCGTTCCCGTGTGCGCTGACTGCGGGTAGTCAGGTGACACTGGTCTCTCCCGACCTCGCCGTCGACTTTGACGTCATGGCGACGAAGTTGCCGCAAGAGATGGAGCCTGGCTACGTGGCACTGATCGGTGCCCGAGCCATGCGCGAGGCCATCCCCGGCTATGAGCTTCAGGACATGGCCCAGACCCAGCTGGGTCAGTGGCCAGCCGTGCGGACGCGATCCGTCTACACACGGGGGGGCCGCATGGTGCAGGCCGACGGTCTACTGGCCGTTCACGGCCGCCAGCTCTATAGCGTCGGCGTGGCGACTTGCCCGGCGGAGCGGGCTCGTGACTATCGGGCTCAGACCGACCAGGCGACGGCGGCGATCCAGTGGGGTACGCCCCGCACCGGACCACTGCCGGATCCGCGCGGCCTCATCAACGATGTCCGGTTCTCGCACGAGGGGCTGGGGCTCAGCGTTCCGATCCCCGAGGGCTGGAAGGCGGCTGCCGGCCCGTTCTGGTCGGCCGAGGTGGTCTTCGAGGGGTACGAGGGTCAGGCACGCATCGTGCTCGGGTGCCGTGAGCGCTCCGGCGCCGCTACGGCGGAGGACGTGCTCAACGAGCTCGACGACGCCGTGCGGCGTCAGGCGTCTGCGTTCCGTCAACTGTCGGTCGAGGACACAAGCTTGGGCGAGATCTCCGCTGTACAGAGCCTGGGTGAGTTCACTGTGGGGGACACATCGCGCAAGCGAATCCTGACGTGCGCCGTTACCGGGGACGTGCAGGTGTTTGTGGCCTGCGACGCCGCTCCGGCGAAGGCGTTTGATCGGATCGAGCCGGCGTTCCGCGAGCTGCTCAAGCGCGTGCAGCTGAAGGCGCAGGCGGAGTGACCGTGGGGCGCGGGTAGCACACGTCGGGGTTGCGGAGGGGTGCCATGGGGCGAACCACGCGGGTTCCCAGCGTGGTGGGCCCCCAACGCGCCCGAAGTTGCCCGTGTGGGCCTGCGGCCGACCGGGTCCTCCGACAGGCTCAGGGCAGGGGCCCCGCGCCGGCGCTCGCCATGGCAGATGGCTCGGTCTCCGTCGCACTGAACCGGTCATCAGTCGGGCAGCGTGATGCCGCGCTCCGCCAGGAAGGTCGCGACCTCGGCGAGGGTCGGAATGCCCCGTCTTCCGCCGAGGCGGGTGCACTTGATCGCCGAGACAGCGGTGGCGAACTGGGCCGCCAGACGGGGCTCCCAGGCGCGCAGGAGCGCCACCGCGTAGGCACCGTGGAACACGTCGCCCGCGCCGGTGGTGTCGGCGACCGGAACCGTGAAGGCCGGGGTATGGAAGTCACCTTCGGCTGTGATGGTGGTGCTTCCGTTGGCCCCGTCGGTCTCCACAACGAGACGCGGGCCCAGAGCCAGCGCCTGGCGGCCGGCCCGGCGCACGTCGGGCTCACCTGTCAGGCAGCGCAGGAAGCCTGAGCCGCTGATGAGCACGTCGGTCAGACCGAGCAGTTCCAGCAAGTCGGGCGCCACAGGCCCGGGGCTGCTGGTCCGCGAGCAGTCGATGCACACCGTCCTCCCCGCCTCACGCATCCACCGGGCGGCCTGCAGCGCCGCCGCGCGGTTGAACTCGTCGAGGTGCAGGATCTGGGCCGAGGTGATGTAGTCGCGGTCGAGAGCCTCGGGCTGCACGTCGTACCGCGCAAACCCGGTGAGCGGGGAAAAGATCCGCTCACCCGTGGCTTCGTCGACGTAGACGATCATCACGTTGGGCTCGGGGCCGGGGCGGACGACGAGCCGGCTCAGATCGACGCCGCACTCGACGAAGGACCGCAGCTTCATCTGCGCCGAGAGGTCATCGCCCGCCGTGCCGATGAAGCCCACGCTGGCCCCCAGCCGGGCCGCGGCGCAGCACGCGGTGCCGACCATCCCGCCGCCGTCGAGGCCAAAGGATGTGACCCAGGCTGGATCGTCCCATGTGGCCATCCGCGGCACGCGGAGAAGCACATCGAGGGTTGCCAGACCCAAGCCGACGATATCGGGAGGCGCCGAGCTCACGGCCTCAGCCGACCCGTACCGGCCTGATGCCCAGGAACTTGCAGGCGAGCATCAGGGCCTGGACATGATCGCCATGGGCCATGCTGGCATGGTGGATGAAACCCTCCTCGACCAGCACGCGGTAGAGCCGGTCGTGATCGGGCACGCGTACCCACGCCCAAGTGCCGGCGAGCGTCTCGTCCGACGGGACGATCTCGCCCGCGGCGATCAGCATCTTCCACTCGCCCTCGTACTCCACCAGCCGGCAGATGGTGACCGGCCCGGGCTTGAGCTGGAACTGGGCCAGTCCGGCCATGTGGTCTCCCGGCTCGACTGGGAGCTCGCCGGTCATGTTGGCACGCGAGCGGAGCGCTCGCTCGCCAGGTGTGCGCGCGAGGCATGGCGGCGCATTGCCGCAGTGCCACGCCAGCAGGCAGTTGGGATCCTCGCGGTGGCGGATGGTCCAGTCGATGAAATGGGGCACGGTCTCGCCCATGGCGGCCAGATCGCTAACGAGCATCGACACGGCGCCGAGCACATCGGTCTCGCATGCTGTCAGAAGATGCTGTTGCGTGAGGCGGCCATAGATGGCGCACAGCGAGATGCCGAGCGTGCGGAAGACCGTGGGCCAGCACTGCACGCCCATGGCGACGATCCGGTTTTCCTCGGCGAAGGCCAGTAGCGCCGTCTCGAGCTTGGCGGCCTTCAGCAGGTAGTCGTCGGCCACGGTGATGTGAGGGATCGTCTGCCGGATATCCGCGATCACAGCCCGTACCTTTGGGTCGTCGTCGGCCATGGCCTTGGCGTCATCGACAATGTCCTCGAGGTTGACCGGGACCACCGTCTGACCGAACTTGCGGGCCATGGCGATCTCGTCGTAGGCGACCGTCTCGAATGCGGCCGGGCGCGTGCCCACGTGGCCAATGCGGGCGTTCCGCAGGCCCTTGGCCACCGCCACGGCGCGCGCGAACGCGTCGAGATCGGCCGCGAGTTCGGGCTCGGTGGGAAAGTAGAGGCCGGCGTAGTGGAAGGCGATGCGCCGCCGCAGCAGGCCCGCCGCGATGGACAGCGTGCCGCAGTACGAGTCTGAGACTCTCTCGAGTGAGGCGCTCGGAGGCGCCGGCGGCTCCTTGGTGGCCAGCAGGAGTGTCGGCACCTGCAGGAGCTCGGCCACCTTGCACGCCGACCGCTCATCGCCAAAGTCGGTCGGGCAGATGACCAGGCCGTCGATCTTCTGTTGGGCGAAATACCCGGCTACGGCCTCGGCCTGATCGAGCGTCTGGACGGCGCCGTAGGGTGTGATCCCGGCTCCCGCGTCTGCTCGGCCATCGGTCGATGGCGATGGCACCACGACCTCAACGCCACGCGTGGCCGCCATGACCGCCAGGGTCTCATCCCTCATCTGCTGGGTCCACGGCGTCCACGTAAAGCGGAACGATGGCACGAGGCCCAGTCTCACGTTCGTCGGCATTGCGCTTGCCTCACATTCCGTTCGCGAAGTCAGTGGGGACGAGCCGGTGGTCGCGCGGCCGCACGCCGCGCTTGTGGCCACCCAAACCGATGGGCGTCGGCTCGTAGCGGCCGACCAGCGCCACATCCGCGCGAGTCGGGATCTGCTCCTCGAGCCCGACCGCCCAGTAGACGGCGTTCACCAGGAGCCGGCGGAACCCCTCGCTGACCAGGTCGCCGGCATGCCCCATGGTCGTGGTGAACACACGGCTCGGCTTCCCCTGGGTACCGGTGTAGGTCTTCGTCCACGCCACGGGCACCAGCTGTCTGTCCGGGTTGGGTGGATCGGCCGGGTCCATACCCGTGAGCACCTGGCCCATGATGACCGGCTCGCTGTCGCCAGTGAGTGTGGTGATCTGGTAGACGTCCGAAGGCCCCCAGATGTCCTCACAGCCCCGCACGATAGGATGGCCCTCCATCCCGGGCGCTACGAGGCCGCGCGTGCTCTCCTTCTGGTGGACGCCGTAGTGGTTGACCCAGGTCTCGCCGAGCACCTGACGGCCGTAGCCGCCGTCGAAGTCGCCCGTGGCTCGGAAGCTCCAGCAGGCGTAAGGGCTGTCGAGGTGCTTGGTGTAGTTGAATGGGTGTGTTGCGGTGCGTAGCGCGATGATGGGCCGGCCCGAGTTCGTGTAGTCGATGATGTGCCTCATCTGCTCGTCCGGAAGCTCGCGGAATCGCGTGAACAGCACCATCAGGTCGGCGGAGTCCAGTGCCTCCAGCCCCGGGATGTGGTCGACGACCGTGGGGTCGATCTCACCCGTCTCCGGGGTCACGGCGAACAGCACGGTGCATCGGAAACCGTGCCGAGCGGCCAGGATTCGAGCGAGCTGGGGCATCGACTCCTCCGAACGGTACTCCTCGTCGCCGGTGATGAGAACGACATGCCTGCCCTCTCCGGGCCCCTGGAAGCCGTCGAAAGTCACCCAGGGCTCGTCGGCACCCCAGGCGACGACTGAACTCAGGATCGCCACGGCGATCAGCTCCTTGTGCACCGCGATCACCTCACGCGGCCCCACCATGCAGCATGACCTTGCGGGGACCGCCTGTTCCGGAGTTACGTTGCGGCGACCTGCCCGTGCTGGCGAGGATAACGGGCGCAGGTTCCGGAATCGCTGGCGGGGGTGGGTCATGGTTCTCCCCATGCTCACGAACGTCGTGTCGGTGATCGGTCTGGCCATTCTGGTCGTCTGCATCACACAACGGCTGCGCGCGCCGTCGATCGTCGGGTATCTGCTTACTGGAGTTCTGGTCGGCTCAGGCGGGTTGGGGATAGTTCAGTCGCACAAGGACGTCGAGTTCCTGGCCGAGATGGGCGTGGTTGCGCTCCTCTTCACCATCGGCCTCGAGTTCTCGGTGGCCCGCCTGTGGGAGATGCGACGGTCCCTGCTGATCTCGGGCGGGGCCCAGGTGGCTCTGACCGCTGCCGGGGTGGCGCTTATCGTCTGGCGCCTGGGTATGGGGCCCCGGTCGGCTCTCTTCGTGGGGTTCGCCGTGGCGCTCAGCAGCACCGCGGTGGTCTTGTCGCTCCTCGAGCGGCGAGCCGAAGTTCACACGCCACACGGCCGCGTTATCCTCGGCGCGCTGCTGTTTCAGGATGTGGCCGTGGTGCCCATGATGCTGGCCGTGCCGCTCTTGGCCGGCCAGCGCGATGAGGCATCGCCAGCCCTTCTGCCCCTGCTGGCCAAGGGATTGGCGGTGCTGGCGCTGTTCATCATCGCCGGCCGCTGGTTCGTGCCTCCGCTGCTCTACCGGGTCGCACGCTCGCGCGAGCGCGAGCTCTTCATGCTCACCGTGATCTTCCTGGCCCTCGGTGTCGCTTGGCTGACATCGCAGGCCGGGTTGTCGTTGGCTCTTGGCGCATTTCTGGCCGGGCTCATCGTCTCAGAGTCGGAGTACAGTCAGAGGGCGCTGGGCAGCATCATGCCGCTGCGCGACGTCTTCACCAGCTTCTTTTTCATCTCCGTGGGCATGTTGCTCGATGTGTCCGTGATCCTCCAGTACCCGTGGCTTGTGCTGGGGCTGACTGTTGGAGTCATCGGGCTCAAGTCGGCCCTGGCGGGCGTCGGCGTGGCCCTGCTTGGGTTGCCTCTCCGCACTCTCATCCTCAGTGGCATGGCTCTCGCGCAGATCGGCGAGTTCTCCTTCGTGCTCTACAGTGCCGGCATGGCGTATGGGCTCCTCGACGAGGTCCAGGGGGCCATCTTCCTCGCGGTGGCTGTCGGCACTCTGGTGTTGACTCCCGCGTGCATATCGGTAGCACCCTGGGTGGCCTCGCTGGCCCAGCGGCTGCCCCTGCCGGCCCGCTGGCAGGGCGTGCATGCCCCCGAGTACGATGGTCCCCCCGGGGCCCTCTCGGACCACTTGGTCATCATCGGGTTCGGCTTCAACGGCGCGCATCTGGCTCAGGTCGCGCAGGAGGCGGGTATCGCCTACGTTGTCCTCGAGATGAACCCGGACACCGTGCGGCGTGAACGCCAGCGCGGCCTTCCCATCACACTGGGGGATGCCACCCAGGAGGCGACGCTGCGGCACCTCCACATCGAGAGGGCTCGCATGGTGGTCGTGGCCATCTCGGACGCCGCGGCCAGTCGGCGCGCTACCGAGCTGGCCCGCCGCCTGAGCCCGGGCTGCCGCCTCGTTGTCCGCACCCGGTTCCTGGGGGATGTGGACACATTGAAGCAGCTCGGGGCCGACGAGGTGATCCCCGCCGAGTTCGAGACCGCCGTCGCCATCTTTCGCCGCGTGCTCGAGTGCTACTGCGTGCCGGAGGAGCGCATTACGAGCCTGGTTGCGCATATCCGGGCCGACAACTACCACCTGCTGCGCTCGGACCAGCCCTTGGCGCCTCCGCGGTAGCTGCCCCGGGCCCCTGCGAGGCCATTGTCGGCGACTCAGAGCTCGAGCAGCCCCTGGGCCCGGTTGGGGAGGGGCGCCATGGGCATTGGCGGTAACTGAGGGCTCCCGTGGCCCATCAGCCTGGTTGCGGAGGGGCGCCATGGGGGGAACCACGCGTCTCCCAGCGTGGTGGGCCCCCAACGCG
>Ga0116184_10004190_pt1 | contig 11460 bp, 8 predicted proteins | sample AD_JPNNA5_MetaG_FD_89886 | JGI IMG/M metagenome (GOLD analysis project Ga0116184, IMG submission 89886) | Active sludge microbial communities of municipal wastewater-treating anaerobic digesters from Japan - AD_JPNNA5_MetaG | ecosystem: Engineered > Bioreactor > Anaerobic > Digestate | place...
CCGGGGCGGTCTACGGGGCATACCGCGGTGCGCGGAAGATGCTCCCCTCGGGTACGGACATCGCGGGGTACCGGGCTCCTTCGGCGAGCCGCATTTACGCGTCGGATGGACAGCTCCTGGCCGTGGTATTCGACCAGGACGAGGGCTACCGGGAGCTGGTGCCGCTCGAGGCGATTCCCGAGCATGTTCGCGAAGCCCACATCGCCATTGAGGATCGGCGCTTCTACCAGCACCAGGGCGTGGACATGCCCCGCATCCTTCGCGTGGCGTACCAAAACTACCGCAGCGGGAGGATCGAAGCCGGAGCCAGCACCCTCACCCAGCAGCTTGCCCGTGCCATCTTCCTCTCGGCCCGGGCCTCCTATGGCCGCAAGGCTCAGGAGGCGCTGCTGGCGATCCAGATCGAGCGCGAGTTCTCCAAGGACGAGATCCTTGAGATGTACCTCAACCAGGTCTGCTATGGTCATCCGGCCTATGGGATCCAGGCGGCCTCGCGTCTGTACTTCGACAAGGATGTGGGCCAGTTGTCGGTGGCCGAGGGTGCCCTGCTGGCGGGCATCGTCTGGAAGCCCACCGAGGTCTCGCCCTGGGTGAACCGGGACGCCGCGCTGCGACGGCGAAGTCTGGTGCTGGCGGCCATGGCCCGCGACGGGTACATCACGCAGGCGGAGGCCAAGAGGGCCGACGACGAGCTGCTACGACTCGCCCCGCGGCGACCTAGTGGCCTGTTCTCATACCGCCACCCGTATTTCGTCACCCAGGCCATCTCGGAACTGGTCCAGCGCTATGGCCCTGACGCGGTCTATCGGAGCGGCCTGCGGGTCTATACGACCATGAACGAGAAGGTGCAGTCCCACTGTGAGGAAGCCATCCGCCGTGGGGTGCAGCGTGCTCGCTACATGAACTGTACTCAGGCCGCCACCGTGATGATGGAGCCCAACACGGGCCGCATTCTGGCCATAGTTGGGGGCACTGGATTTGGTCCTTCCGACCAGAACAACCGTGCCACCAACGCGCTCCGGCAACCTGGGAGCTCGTTCAAGGCCTTCGTCTACACTGCGGCCATCGAGAAGGGTTACACGCCGCAGACGGGTATCAGCGGCTCGACGGTGACGATCAAGGCGGGGCCAGGCGAGTATTGGACGGTGAAGTCGAACGGGGGGTCATCCCTGTCGCTGGCCAGTGCGCTGGCCGCATCGGTCAACCCCGCATCGGCGCGCCTGGTGGCCGCCCTGGGTCCGAGCCGGGTGGTCGAGGTGGCGCACCGGATGGGGATCCGCACCGAACTGGAGCCTGTCTACTCGATCGCGCTGGGCACGGAGGAGGTCACGCTCCTCGAGATGACCACGGCCTACTGCGGCTTCGCCAATGGCGGCTACCGGGTCGAGCCCACCACCATTGATCGCGTATACGACCATGACGGCGTGCTGTTGGACGAGCCCGCCCCCCGGCGCGTGCGCGCCATCTCGATGCAGACCGCCTACGTGATGAACGGCATGCTCCAAGGGGTCGTGCGTCACGGGACCGGCACCGCGGCTTCAGGGCTCGGCGTGCCGACCGCGGGCAAGACGGGGACGACCGATGACAACAAGGATGCCTGGTTTGTGGGCCTTACGCCGCAGATCGTCTGCGGGGTCTGGGCCGGCAACGACGCACGACCCATGTCGGGCTCGGCGTTCGGGGGGCGTGTCTGCGCGCCGATGTTCAAGGACATGGTCGGATACGCACTGGACGTGATCGGCAAGAGGAAGGACCTGGAGTTTCCGGGCCCTGGCGACGAGCGCGCCCGCGCCGCGATCCGGTTCGACTCCGCTCTATTCTCCGGCGCTCAGAAAGAGGAGTCCAAGGAGACCAAGCCGCTTCAGCGAGACCTCATCGACCTTACGGGTGGCGGAGGCGGTGGGGGCAGGGGTGGTGCCGTGCCGCGGGCTCGGGCGCCCTCGCCATCGGTGCCATCGTACGTCCGCACCCCCTAGCGCCACATCCGGCCACCAAAGAAAGGAGGGCGACCGATCGGTTGTACCGATTGATCGCCCCCGGCCCTGGCTGCCAACCCAACAACGAGCCGGTGTCCCGCCCGGTTCATGCACTCCCGAGCCAGTGGGCGCCCGATCGCCGAGCGGTTCCCTCGTTCGATGCGGGGCCGGCGGAGCTTCGGGCGCCAAGGGTCGTTGGCTCCCGTCTCCCGCTTGGTCCGGCGCCGGCGCCACAACGGGCAGCTACAGGCCCCGGATCATGTATGCCTGCAGAAGCCCCGATTCATCGGAGTTGAAGAAGGCCATCCGCCCATCGGGTGACAGGAATGGGTGGATGTGGGCGCCCTTCTCGCACGACGAACGGGGGCTCAGAAGGTACGTCAGCTCTCGCGCGGGCTCGATGCCCGGCTCGCCCAGCTTCATTAGCACGATCTGCGCATCGCGGTCGAAGGAGCCCGCATCCGAGACGAGGCGCGTACCTCGGATGTCCGTGCCGAAGTGGTAGAAGTGCGGATTGGTGAAGTTGCGGGAGAGGTCGTTCCGCACACCTCCCGGGGTCTCAGAACCCACGTGCCCCACGTGCGGAGCCGCCCGGCCCTCGATGAGCTGTGCTTCGGCCGGGGACCGCGAGTCCGTGCTCGTGATCGCCCAAGCGCTCCGGCCTCGCCAGCACTGGTGCCCCTGGCACTGCTCATTCCCGTCGCGGCCCCAGGGCATGTCACGGAGGTGCGTGCCGTCATCCCGGATGACGTGAATATCGGCCCCGGCGCCGCTAACCAGGACCGTGGTCTCCCCGCGGGCGTCGGTCACGTTGCCGTGATTCTCCTGAACCAGGATGTCGCGCCGCTGGTCATGGTCGGCTGACCGGGAGTACTGGGCGTGCATGTTGCACCATGTGGGTCCCTCGAGGACGAGGTCGGCGCTGCCCTTCTGTACATCGAATACCAGCAGGCCGAAGGGGGCGTTGGGCGTCTGACCGTCGCCCAGGAAGGCCGATATTGCGACGCGGCGTCCGTCCGACGAGATGGTGGAGAGGCAATAGAGCAGCGAGGGACGGTAGCGAGTGCCCGGCAGTGCCGTGTCGATGACGGTGATTGTCTCCCGCCCGGACCCGTCGAGACGGACTCGCTTCAGGCGGAGGGAGCCTTCGTTCACGCGGGTGCGGTCCAGGAAGTAGTAGACCCACTGGCCATCCGGGCTGACGGATGCGGCCGTGCAGCCCAGTTCGTCGATGATCGTTGTGAGCCGGCCGCCGTCCTCCAGGTCGCACAGCAGGTAGTGGTGCTCTGGGTCCGTGACGTTTCCCCCGTGCGGTGTGGCGGAGCGGTGGAGGATGAAACGCTTCGAGTCTGGCGTGAAAACCTGGGCCTCCATGTAGAGGTGTGAGTAGGGCACCCCGGCTTCGTTGCTGAGCTGGAACACCTCGATGGTCCTCGGGGACCGCTCGTCGAGCAAGTCGGGCCTCGGCTTCATGCGGGTCGACCTCCCCGTGCGGGCACTCGGACGCGACCAGGCCGCCGTGGTTCCGATGGCAGCGGCGGCGCCGGCCATGCCGGCCGCCCTTTGGAGAAACCCACGCCGCGTGGTCAGAGGGTTCCAGCCGCTAGTCCTCGGCGGCGAGCTCATCGGCATGCTCCTCGAGCTTGTGAATGGCGTAGAGAATGTCGTCCACGTCGCTCTGCGGTCCCACGAATAGCCGGTGAGGGAACCAGACAGCCTCGTCGCGCGCAGCCCGTTCGGCGTTCGGGCATGTTCGCTTGTAGTGCGCGAAGTTGGGCGCCTTCCCCACACGGCAGCAGTTCACCGGGCAGGAGCCCTTCAGAAACCGTTGCTCGCGGAAGAGTGGCGTGGCGTAGATCGGCTCGTCGTACCCGCATGAGCAGGGGATTCCCTCGGCCTGCAGTGCCCGGACGAAGCGGTTGCGGTGGGCCCCGGCGAACGCTCCCGGCTCGTAGCGGAGGATCACGTCGCGGTAGCATCGGAACCCTTCGGGCTCGGGCGGGGTGGTCATCTCGAGGCCGCCAATGAGTTGGATGGCTTCGTAGAAGTACTTCACATTCGCATGGCGGCGCTCGTTGAGACCCTCCAAGCGCGGCAGCTGGGCCCGGAGCAGAGCCGCCTGAAGCTCGGTCATGCGGGCCGATGTGCCGAAGGCCACATTGCGCGGCTGGCACTCTACCAGCTCGAGCCCATGGTCGTGCAGCACGCGGACTTGCTGGTCGAGGACTGGGTCGGAGGTGACGATGAGGCCTCCCTCGCCAGCGGTCAGGATGCTGGACGGTCCGAAGCTGAACGCGGATGCCCGGCCGAAGGTGCCCGCCGCGCGACCGTCGGCTCGCCGGCTGCCCATGGCGTGACGCGCGTCTTCGACCACCGCCAGGCCCCGCTCGTCACCCAGCCTGCCGATGACGTCCATGTCGCAGATGCGTCCCCCGACATGGCACACCACGATGGCCCGGGTGCGAGGGGTGATGCAGCGCGCGATCGCCTTGGGGGCGATGGTGTACGTATGCGGGTCGATGTCCGCGAACACGGGGATGGCGTTGCTTTCGAGCACACAAGTCGCGGTGCCGATGGAGGCATAGGCGGGCACGATGACTTCGTCGCCGGGGCCGATCCCCAGGGCCCGCATGACCAGATCCATGGCCACGGTGCCGGATGAGACCGCCAGCGCGTGGCTCACGCCGATGAACTCGGCGACCTCGCGCTCGAACAGATCCGTCTGCCACGGTGAGGCCGGGTCACCCGTCGCCACCAGGCCATCGGGGTCGCGCAGCAGATGGCGGCTCCACCGCCCGCTCTGGATCACCTGCGCTACTGCCTCGACCTGTTCGCGCGTCTGCAGGGGCCACGCATGGAACGGCCGACTTCGCACGGGTGTTCCGCCCGCGATGGCGAGCTGGGGCACGTCGGCTCCCTCTTCCCTGGGGCTGGATGCTGGGCCGGGGCGCACCCCGGCCCAGCCATGGCTTCCACTAGAGGGCCACGGTCACCGCTCGAGTTGCCGACTCGACTTCGGCGAACGCAATCTGGATGTCGAGGGCGGTCTCCTGCAGCGGTACCCGGGTCGGGCGCTCCCCCCGTTCGATGCAGCCCACAAGGTAATCGATCTCGAGGAAGTACCCACCCATGTCGGAGATGTTGCCCGTGGTGGCCCCGCTGGTCGCCTGGACCTTGGGCAGCTCCGGGTGCTCGACCTCGGATGTACCGGCCCGCGCCACCGTGAGTGTCGGACTGGAAGCGACGTTGTACGTGATCGCCCCGCCTTCGAGGCCGATGCAGAAGGACATGTTGAAGGCGAACCCGGGCGGATAGTCCCATGCACCTTCGGCGAAGGCGACGGCGCCATCGTATTCATAGGTCGCGAAGACATGGTCCCAGCCGGTGGTGGGGTCGTTCACGCCCCGAGCGGTTACCCTGTGCGGCTTGCCCAACAGGTACACGATGAAGTCGATGTCGTGAACGTGCAGGTCCAGGAGGGCTGAACCCGACTTCTCCGGTTGCTGGAGCCAGTTCTCCCACGACCATGTGGGCCGTGGGCTCACGCGGCGGCACGAGACGTGTTTGACTCTGCCGAGTTCGCCGCTATCGACGATACGTTTCGCCGCCGCGTACTCGGGCCAGAAACGCAGGCACTGAGCGATCATCAGGAAGCCCTCGGCGCGCTCGGCCGCGTCGATCATGGCCTGGGCCTCATTCGGGCTGAGGGCCATGGGTTTCTCGCACAGCACGTGCTTCCCCGCAGCCAATGCGGCTACCGTCGCTTCCTTGTGCATGTATGTGGGGAGGCAGATGTCGATCAGGGCGATGGAGGGGTCGTCGAGCACGCTCTCCAGCTGGCTCACGGTCGCGACGCCATGGTCGGCCTTGGCCTTCTCTTGCTTCTCCGTCACCGGATCGACAACCACTGCTAGTTCGGCATTCGGCAGGGCTGCATAGGCGTTGCAGTGCATCTGGCCCATGAACCCATATCCCACAACCGCTACTCTCTGCATGGGGTCTCCTCCCAGGCCCAGACTCCGTCCCCGAGCCGGAAGGGTGTGCCGGCCGGGGGCGTGCCGGCCCGTGCTCTGGTGGCCCGGCTGCCGGCGAGCTCACCCGACGCGACTTCGACCATCTGGTCGTCCGCCCCTTCACTCGCCGGAACCCTCGCGGCGGTTGATTGACCCTCCTCGATGGCGCCCGTATCATCCAGGCGTCGCCATGTCTGCCTCCTGTGTCCCCCCTGCTGTGCGGCGCTCGATGGCCTGGTCCCTGGCCGGTGCCGCCTGTGTCGGCCTGCAGTGGGTGCAACCGGCGGCATCCGTTGGGTGCGTCCGGGCGTTGGGCGCCGTCCTGCTGGTTGCCTCCGGTGCGCTCATATGCCTTCCGATGTCCACATGGCTTCCGCTGTCCGCCGTTGCCCTGCTGACACTCGCCTCGGCCCTGAGTGGCGCCGGGCCGGAGGCGGCATGGCTGGGCGTCGCGGCATGCTTGGCGTGGTTGGCGTTGGCCGAGGGATGGACCCGCCAAGGCCTTCCGCTGCAGGGGTGGGCGACCGCGCTGCGCGCCGCGGGGTCGGCGACGGCGGTGGGCCTGTTGGTGGCTGTCGCTCGTGGGGAGTGGCCAGCCGTGGCGTGGTACCGCGAACTGGGGTACGGCCAGCGGCCCTGGGATGTGCCGTGGGTTCCTGGTCAGCCTGCCGCACTTGCTCTGGTTGCGGTCGCCCTGCCGCTGGCCGTGGACTCGTGGGCGACCGCGGGTGCGGCCTCGGCGCGCCGGCTCGGGTGGCTCGAGCTGGCGGTGAGTACGGCGGCCTTGATGCTTGCCGGTGGATGGCTCGGCTGGCTGGCGCTTGGCGCGGCGATAGTAGCGAGTGCGGGTTGGCGCGCGTGCTGGCGGTGGCCGCAGGTGGGCATCGGCGTCGGCGCCCTGGTGCTGGTCTGCGTGGCGGCGCTGCCTGTGCGGCACTCGTGGATGCCGCATGTCCAGCCGCTCCTGGCTTCGATCCGCGAGGAGGTCCAGCTCCGGGTCTACGCCGGTCACGCGGCCTGGCGTCTGTTGTCCCAGCGGCCCGGTCTGGGTTGGGGGCCGGGTTCGTTTGGCGCGGTCTATGGGCCGGCACGGCCAGGGCCCATTGCCGAACCGTTTCAGGCCGTTGAACGGCCCGCGACGGCCCCGAGCGACCTGCTGCTGTGCCTGGTGGAGACGGGTGTCCCGGCCACGCTGCTGGTGGTGGCCCTGTGCGTGCCGGCCTGCGCGGGTTGCCGGGGGCATGGCGGACCCCACGTGCCGCGCGGATGGCGGGCGGCCCTGGTCTCGTCTCTGGGGGTCTCGGCAATCGGTGGTGGCGCCGCGTGGCCTTTGGCCGCCGCCTCCGTGATGGTCACCGTGGGCGTGATTCGAGGGATGCGGCAGGGAAGGTCACGGTCTGGTCCGCGAGTTCACTGCTCGTGGCCTCGCCTCGGACTTGCTGCGGTGGTGGGCCTCGTGATGGCCATGTCTCCGGCCGCCGAGTGGGCTTCGCCGGCGCGGCGCGGCAGCGGGACCGGGGACCCACGCTCGCCCGAGATGCTGCTGGATCGTGCCTGCGCGGTGGCCCCGCGGAATCCGGAGGCCGCGCGCTCGCTTCTCCTTGAGGCACTGCGCGTGTTCCCGCTGCGTGAGGAAGCGGCTCGCCGCGCGGGGCGGGGTGATCGCCAACGGTGGGGTGAGGTGCGGCTTGCCCACATCGCGGCCGCCGACGAAATGGCCGTGTTGAGCGCCTCGCTGGGGGCATCTGAAGCCGGGAGGGCCTACGCTTCGCTGGCGCGCCAGCTCCGTGCGGATCTGTTGCGCGAACGTTAGGTGCGTTCGGAGGGAGGTGACTCGCCGCCGAGCGCGAAAGCACGGGCAATGAGATGTCGCATCGTACTGCGCCGGACGGAGGTCGACAGCGCAGAGGCGACGAACACGGCAACAGCTCTGCGCCGACGCGGAGCGGCACTCGGCTGGCCGGGGATCCGGTCCAGTCGCGTTTTGGCATGGTTGTCGGCGGGTGGTCGTGCGAGACCAGGGGGTTTCTGCCATGGCGAGGCGCGGGTTCACGCTGGTCGAACTACTCGTGGTGGTGGCGATTATTGCCATCCTCGTGGCCATCCTGTTTCCCGTGTTCGCCCGGGTGCGGGAGAAGGCCCGGCAGACCTCGTGCCTGAACAACCTCAAGCAGATCGGAATGGCGCTCGAGCAATACACGGCGGACAGCGGGGGCCGGTGGCCACAGAACGACCCGCTCAGCCCCAACGACGCCCGGGCCTTTCGTTACAACTGCACGTACCCCGGATGGATCATCAACGCGCCTCTCGAGCCGTACGAGCGAAGCCCGGAGATCTATCACTGCCCGACGCGCTCCAATGGCATGTTCAACAACTGGCGGAACAACCTGAAGCCCATCAGTTACGGCTATAACTATGTGGGCCTTTACGGCGAATCCGAGCAGTCGATCTACCAGCCTGTGAAGTTTCTGGTGATGTGGGACAGCTCCAACCCGTGGGCCGATTCGTTCATGTCGATTTGGAGCCGGGACGTGGCCTGGTTCCTCAACGATACCTTCCGCAACACCTCGTGGCACAACGGCGTCAACAACTACCTGTTCAGCGACGGGCACGCGAAGGCCATGAAATGGTCCCAGGTGACGTGGGATCAGATCTGGAACTCCAGGTATGTGGGCCTGAATCACCCGGACTGGGGACGCCCGGTAACTCAGGCCATGGTGAACCCGCCTTACTGAAGTGGGGTGGGCGATGGAGGCGACACAGGAGGGGGTGAGAGCCCTCCTAGCCGGGTCGGTTGACGGGCGCGTGGCGCCCGGCGTCGCGGCCCACCAACAGCCACGCCTGATGAGGTGACGGGACGTGAAAAAGGGATTTACCCTGGTCGAGTTGCTCGTCGTCATCGCGATCATCGCGGTTCTTATCGCTATTCTCTTCCCGGTCTTCGCGAAGGCCAGGGAGAAGGCGAAGCAGACGACCTGTGAGAGCAACCTCAAGCAGATAGGCCTCTCCCTTCAGCAGTATCTGGCGGATCATGACGGCACATTCCCGACTCGGGATACCACGCAGTGGAACGCGACGTACGTGGATCCCGGCTGGCCGGGCTGGATCAGCAACGTGCTGTGGAACTATGAGCGATCGGCCGAGTTGTATGTGTGTCCCACGGGCCGCAATCGAGGCTGGTGGGTTAACTGGCGCAATAACGACCGGGTTAGCTATGCCTACAACTACATTGCGTGTGCCAGTTATGTGGACCGTTCGGGCAGCTATCCGGTCGTCTGCACGGTGACGGATGGCGACCTCATCGAGCCCGCTAAAGCCCTGGTGATGTGGGACAGCCAGAACCAATGGGTGGACTCGCATGATGCCATTTGGTCCCGCGATATCACGTGGGTTGCCAACCAGTACTTCCGCCGGACCCACTGGCACAATAACCGCGCGAACTTCCTGTATGCGGACGGACACGTCAAGAACGACACACTGCTCAACATGCGTTGGGGTCAGATCTACGCGGCCCAGCTGGAGCCCCGCGATACCAACTACAATGTGCAGCTGACCACGAATATCACCCCGCCGCCCTACTAGGGTCAGCTGGCGATCGGCCTGACCGGCGCGCGGCGTCCCTAGGGGCGTCGCGCGCTGTTGTTTTCAGGGAGGACGCAACGTGAGGGCAGCTCAGTTTGTGGATCAGCACCGGATTGTCATCGAGGAGGTGCCGGAGCCTCGGGTGCGGCCGGGCGCGGTGAAGGTGCGGGTCGTGTGGTCGGCGATCTGCGGGTCCGATCAGGGGCTCTGGAAGTCGCCCGGCGCCAAGCCAGGTATCCACGGGCACGAGGCCGCCGGCACGATCGTCGAGGTCGGCGAGGGAGTGACACGCCGCCAGGTGGGAGAGGAGGTTCTCGTCTACGACGTCATCGGGTGTGGGACCTGCGGGTACTGCCAGCGCCGGGAGTATACACGGTGCTCCCATCGCCAAGGCGGCGTGGGTGGGGGCTTTGGTCAGTACCTGGTGGCGCCCGAGAGCAACGTCTTGCCCATCGCCCCCGGCATCGGACTCGAGCGCGGATGTGTCCTGTCGGACTGCCTTTGCACACCTCTGAAGGCCGTGGAGTCCGCCCAGGTGCTCGCCGACGAGTGGGTCGTCGTCTTCGGCGGCGGGCCGATCGGGCTGAACGCCGTGCAGTGTGTCCGGGCGATGGGGGGCCGTCCGCTTCACATCGAGCCCCTGGCCTACCGCCGCGAAGCGGGTGTGCGCGTGGGGGCCCAGGCGAGCCTGGATCCCACCGAGGGAGATCTTGGCGCCCGCATCCGTGAGATCACCGGGCCCGAGGGCGCGCCCTGTGTCGTCGAGTGCACGGGTGTTCCAGAAGCACAACGGGCCACGTTCGGCGCGGTGGCGCCCGGTGGCCGGATTGTGTTCGTTGGGGAGAACGCATCGGGACTGAGCATCAATGTGTCCGAGGATCTGATCCGGCGCGATATTCGGGTGCAGGGTTCGTGGTATTTCTTCCCTTCCCATGTGGAACTGGCATCGACGCTGTTCGCACAGGGGCGTCTGGACCCACTGGCCGTGGTGAGTCACCGGGTGACGCTCGAGACGATTGCCGACGGGTTCCGTATGTTTTGTGACCGCAGCGACGGGTGCACCAAGGTCATTGTGCGGATGGATGGTGAGTAGGGGCAGCAGGATTCACGATTCGACGAAGGAATCTGTGGGGTCTAGGACCTAATACGGATAGCAAGTCGTGTCCAAACTGAAACAGTGCGGCTTTTCGTCGTTCCGTCAGGTGGGGTTGCGGCAACACTCTCGCAGCTGGGAGAGCTTGATGCACGGTTGGCTCCCAGTTTGTTTGTAGTTGGGTGGGTCGTGGCAGGAGTGGAGGCTTAGGAACCGGTGGCAGACCTGAACTTTGTGGTGCTCACGGGTATCTCGACCAAAGAGGCTACACTCCGCCCCAAGACCTCTGGGCAGCTCAAAGCGGAGTTCAGCCTTCAGGTGGACCGACCGTTCACGCGTCCCGATGGAGTCGCCGTCTCGGACCTGTTCCTGGTGGACTCCTGGGGAGGCCTGGCCAAGTGGGCGTACGACCATGTGAGGATCGGGACCCGGGTTCTAGTCGTCGGGACGCTGAACAAGGAGAGCTACATCACTCGAGGCGGCGGCAAGGAGCATTTGACGGTCATCAAGGCGAAGATGCTCGAGGTGATCGGGGCGGAGTCCCGCACCAATGGGCTCGACGTCGAGCAAGTGCGGCGAGACGACTGGACACCGGAGGTCGTTGCCCAGCACATCCGGTGCATCTCGGACACGATCTCGTCGCTATCGTGAGGTTCTCGCGACGAATGGGGTATCCGCCGACCCCCTCGTTCGGCGGCTCTGGTAGTATGTCTTCAGGGCGGAACCTGGTCTGACCAACTCGCTTTCCCCCTGCGCGGAGGACCGGTATCGACTTCACTACCGTCGGCGCGATCAC
>Ga0116184_10004191_pt1 | contig 11456 bp, 9 predicted proteins | sample AD_JPNNA5_MetaG_FD_89886 | JGI IMG/M metagenome (GOLD analysis project Ga0116184, IMG submission 89886) | Active sludge microbial communities of municipal wastewater-treating anaerobic digesters from Japan - AD_JPNNA5_MetaG | ecosystem: Engineered > Bioreactor > Anaerobic > Digestate | place...
GGCCAGGAGGAGCATGACTGCCTATTTGTGGATATGGGCAGCACCACCACGGATATCATACCCATCATTTCCGGACGGGCAGCTGCAGCCAAGACCGACTTTCTCCGCCTGGCGGCAGGGGAGCTGGTCTACATGGGCCTTCTTCGGACAAGGCTCGATGCCATTCTTCCCGCGGCCAGGATCGGGGGCAGAATCTTACCTTTGGCCCCGGAACTCTTCTCTATAATGGCCGACGCCCGCCTGGCTCTGGGCCAGATCTCGGAAGAGCGCTACTCCTGCGACACCGCCGATGGGGCGGGAAAGGACCGGCAGTCGGCACTGCGCCGGTTGGCGCGCTGTGTCTGTGCCGATCTGGAGGAGATCGGAGAAAGAGCGGCAATGGCCATTGCCGGACAGGCTTGCAGCCGGCAGAAGGAGATACTTGTGGCGGCCATATCCAGGCAGGCGGAAGAGCACGGCCTGGACAAGGTGGTGGCAGCTGGAACGGGCGAGGGACTGATCGCCGAGGCGGCTGCATTCCTGGGGATGGAGTGCGTGCGCATATCGGAGAGGTATGGGAGAGAGATATCGAATGTCTTTCCAGCCTATGCCGTGGCCCGGCTGGGGGAGATGGCGGATTAGAAACGCAGTGCAATCTTGGAGCCGGAGAGCCGGTATAACCGCTGGTTGGTGGGCTGCATCCGCTTGGGCAAGAGCAATATTTCTGCACGTTCTAAGAATTGATATTAAAGCACACAGTATGCCTCAAAGAGGAAACAGCCAAATAGCCGAACGAACACATATTATTGAGAACATGAAGCTAAAGATAAAGATTGCCGGCACCAGGGTGCATGATGTAGGATATCGCGTATTCCTGCTTAAGAATGCCATGAACCTAGCCCTGCCAGGGCTCTCGACATACAACTGGGATGAGGACGGCGGGCAGGAGGTAATCGCTTTAGTGGAAGGAGACGAGGCCAGAGTTGCCAGCTTCTTGAAGACCATCGAGAAGAATAAGCCGGAGATGGCTATTGTCTCCAGTGTGACTTTCGAGGACTATGACGGTGATGTAGGCAGGGCGAGCGAAGTTGCCATGTTCTGCACTTTTGTTCAATTGGACAAGGCCATACCGCTCCTGCTGAATATGAGAGATGATCTGAAAGCTGTCAGAGAGAATACGGATATGATCCCCCAGATCAGCGAAGACATCAAAGCGGTGCGCAAGACAACAGATGCGACCTTGGACGAGATCAAAGCAGTGCGCAAAACCACAGATTCAACTCTGGACGAGATCAAGGGCATGAGAGAGGACATCCAGCCGGGATACGCCATGCAATTCCGGCAGGTGCATTCAGATGTCCGTGCCATTAAGGACCGTCTGGGAATGCCCTGAAATCTGAAATCAATATCTTCTTGCTTTACATTCCTGGCCAGAGAACGCATTTGGGAAATGCAAGGGCTGCCGTAGTGTAGTTTGCGGCCAGGACCGACTTTCTTCGCCTGGCGGCAGGAGAGCTGGTTTGCATGGGCCTGCTGCGGACCCGGCTTGACGCCCTCCTCCCCCATGGCCCGGATCAGTGGGTTCAAGGTGCCCCTTGCCCCGGAGTTCTTCGCTTAAACAGATTCGCGCAGCTGAGAGCTTCCTTCCACAAGCCTCCAGGATTTATGGGGCGATACCCAGTTGAGGTAAGCGGATACAAAAGCGGTTCGTGTTTTAGTTCGCAATAATTTTATAAAATATTTCTTCTAAAAAATTAGGAGGGAAGGAGCCCTTGTGGGTTCCATCCCTCAAATATTCTTCAGTGTGTCCTCATGCGATAGAGATATCCTGCCAAAGATATTCCTATCGCTGCGAAGAGCGCATTGAAACCAGGTTGCTGCATCGAATCGGTTTTAGCACTCTCACTTTGTTGGGAGCTAGCTGCCTTTGCATCCGACTCGATCCATATTGTGCCCTCAGGCATGGCGATGATTTTCCTGTTCGCAGTGGCAGGATCATCATAATCTACCTGAGACAATGCCCTGGGACTGTTTTCAGGCTCTACAACGTTAGCCTGCAACTTCCAACAGAAGACCGCCTGAAATGTCGTGCTCCAACATCTTCCATATTGCAGAGATGGAATTGACCAAGCCAAAGAATTGGTCCTCCAATTGACTCCATCTTCATTTACTTGAAGAACTCCTGGCTTTGTTCCTTTGTCTAAAGGTCGCAAATAAGCCGGTAGAGTATCGTCGATCTTGATGTCGTTGACTGAGCCATTGGCGATCAAGCTGGTCCTTGATAGGGATAACAATGCCGAAGCTATCTGAGAGGATTCATCAACCTGGATCACCTTGCCATTAAACCTACTCGCTGTGCTGCTCAACATTTCATAGGTTTCATTGACCTGTGGTTTGTTTAGGAGCAGCACGTAGATCGTGTACTTAGTGGGATCTGGATACTTTAAAAATGGCTCATACTCATTTCGAGCATCGGTGATGAATACTATCACTTTGCGGGCACCTTCCCTTGGTGATGCATCGAAAGCTTCTAATGTGCCATTCATGCCCACATGATACATTGTGAGCTCTTGGATATTTGCCCTGAGCTTTCCTGAAGCATTCAAGACCTCATCGTAGTTCAGGGTAGGCTTAATGGTATCATCGATATTGCTATCCCAGCTCACCAGACCGATTCTGAGGTCTGAGCTTTGGGATTTCTTCATAGACTCTACAAATCCCGATATTCCTGAATTGATGCTGTTGAGTACAGTCTTATCTCCTTCGATTACACTTCCCGATGTATCCACAGCCAGAATCAAATCAGTGGGCCCGATTTTAGGTTTGGCGCAGACAGTTATGGTGTAATTAATCAACGCCCCCTTCATCATATCATGATCTGTCAACGATAGCACGTATGGATCAATTGACTTCTTCACGACGAGATTTTCATCCTCTGCTGTTAAGGTCAGATTTCCTGGAGAGGGCTTATATCTGTATTCACAATTGCCTGAAACACAGGGATAGCTGCCAAAGTTGACAGTCTTATTCTCGTTTACTCCCAATGAAACCTTGCTTGTGATCTCTCCATTGGTACACCAATTGGAGAGCAGCATCTGTTCCGCTTTATAGGTGCCAGCAGCTGACAGATATTCAATGTCACCTTTGCTGTCTGTAGTAATCGCGTTTGATGGACCAGATGGATCATCAAGATTAGTGATCTGCATCTCTCTATTGGGCAGCCCCGGCTCTCCAGAATCAAATACACCATTACGATTGGTGTCGTTATAGGCATGTATCCTTATCGCTGACCTTGTATCCGGGGGCGTTTGTATGGCATAATCGCCAAATAAGACCTCAGTGACATCCTTGGATGGATCTATCTGGACCATAACCTCAAGTGGTGTGGAGTTAAGCCAATTCACAGGCAGCGATTCGCTTACAAGATATTCTTTGTTGGCCTTCACACTAAACTTGGCGATGCCTTTTGAATCGGTAAATGCTTGCCCCGCCTGGTCGCTTACCTGGAACTCCCAGCCTTCCAGCCCAGGCTCATTTTCTTTGTATTTGCCGTCTCTGTTCAGGTCGTTGAACTTGAAGACGTTGAGGGTGCGATACTTATCGTTTCCGAAATTAGCGCCAGGACCTGGAACCTTTACTGATTGTGTCACTGGGGTGGTATTGTACCAGGCAGCATCAATGAGTTTTTCAGTTACTGCATAATCTCCCGGTGGTAGATCATTGATGTTTATCTGGCCGTTGGCATCGGTTGTTTTTGTGGTTGTCACAGGGCCTTTGATATCAAAGGTCCAGCCCGCGAGGCCTTTTTCTCCTGCATCCATTGCTCCATTGGCGTTTCTGTCTTCAAACTTGGTTATGAGCTGTGGCTTCTTGTTCCCGAAGTAAAGCTTCTTCTCTTCTCCTGGATTGATCTTTATGCTCTGCTCAGCCTTTGTGGTGCTGAACCAGCCTGGCTTGATTTTCTCCCGAACAGTGTATGTGCCAGATTTGACGTCTCTAAGAGATATTACACCTCCATCTCCAGTCGTTAAAGGCTCTTGCCCTTCAACGCTGAATTCCCAGTCGGGAAGACCTTCTTCACCCTGATCTTGATCATATACTCCGTTTCCATTCAGATCCTCGAATTTGATGATGGTCAGCACGGAACGAGCCATTCGGAAGTTTCCGAACCTAAGAATGCCTTCCTTGCCTCGCTCCAGGGCAATGCTCTGTTCAGCTGGAGTTGTTGCCTGCCAGTCTTCCGTGGATTTTATAACTTCAGCAACTTTGTAATTACCTGGTTCCACTTCTCTAGATATCGATCCATTGGAGTTAGTTGCAGCCTTGAATGCGCTTGGTCCCTGTATTGAAAACTCCCAATCAGAAACTCCTGTCTCATTAGAGTCTTGAATTTTATTTCGATTCTTATCTTCGTATTTGATGATAAGGATTCTAGCGGGCAGTGGTTGATTGCCGAAAACAACCTTCGCAGTCTCGTCCTTTGTTACCTGGACACTCTGTTGAGTCTCCGTTGTAGGCTTATATCCAGGACGTTCGACTTCATTAACAATATAAGATCCCACGGGAAGAATCTTGAGCTCAATCACACCGTTAGCATCCGTAATTCTAGTATATTTCTCGCTAGCAGGAGTTGCTATGGTGAATTGCCAACCAGATAGGCCTTTTTCGCCTTGATCATAAGCTCCATTTCCGTTAGAATCATTGTACTTGAAGATACGCAGGTTGCCTAAATCGCGAGCCACATCAAAGGCCCTGGAAATTGTATCATGGACTGCTTCACCAGCTTCTACGGTTTTTATTTGCAGCTCTGCCCTATATCGGCCTTCCCTTGTATCTTTTGGAACATTCCATGTAAATGAGCCCTTTAGCGGGCTTTTTTGGCCGGGCGAGGCATCGGAGACATTATATGAGCGCATGATTGCTCCCTTTTCTCCTGATCGAGCTATTATAAGATCATAACCCGTGACGGTGTACTTGTAAGGGTAGTCCCATGATACGATAGCACGATCAGTTCCATTATTCTGCGCAGAACCTGGCAATTCAGGAGATACCTGTATTGGCTGCGATATTCCACAGCCAATCAATGCTGCCAGAACAATGGGTATAACAATAATGATTGAAGCAATTCTAGCTAAATTAGTTAGCCTATTAGGATGTCTAATAATTTTGTTTTTGCCAAATTCTAAGGCTTTAAAAGCAATTAGCCTAAAGTTACCCAAGGCTACAGTACCTCGGATAATTTTGCTTTCCACGCATATCTTCAATGTATTCCCTCCACACATCAGGATCTCGTGATGTTCTCAGAACGCGGCTTTTTGGAGCCACCTTTTTCCGAACATTTGCGATTTTCCTCTATCCAGCTATAGTTTGCCAAAGATATCTGTCCTATAGAGATATATCCCAAAAGAAGTAAAAGCTTTTGGTTCTCTATTGTCAAGCTACTGTTGATGGTTCATATTACCTGCTAATTTCTCCACTAGCCTATTCACATCTCCTTTCCAATAAAAAAATAATAGGATTAATGCAATTATGAGTAGAATCAAAACTTCCCATGATCCGCAATCTCTATATATGCTACATGGCTCGAACAGTGCATAAAAGAAATACAATGCCGCCATAACACAATCCGTCAATATAAAGATAAATCTCATGAGCGAGTCTTTGGGGCCACCTCCTCTAATTCTATGCTCTATAAGCTTTATAAAAATTATGAGTATTACTATTATAAAGTCCTTTAGTATAGAATCCATAATTCTTCCAGAACCACAACATGTTCCATTATAGCACTCATCATATATTCGCCATTTACCTAATATTTTGCTGCATTCATTATCACATCTACCACAATTATCTCTATCTGAGGTAATATTGATGCAAGAGTCATTGCACTCGTCTAATCCATTCGGACATAAACAAATTCCATCTTGGCATCTCTGTTGCTCTAGACATGAATGATTGCATTTTCCACAGTTTTCCGAATCATTCTTAAGATCTACGCACTCATTTCCGCATTTTTTCTGACCATCGGGACACGTGCAAACTCCGTTTTGGCATCTCTGCTGCTCGAGACATAAATGATTGCATTTTCCACAGTTTTCCGAATCGCTTTTAGGGTCTACACACATATTCCCACATTTTATTTGACCATCGGGACATGTGCAAACCCCGTCTTGGCATCTCTGCTGCTCGAGACATAAATGATTGCATTTTCCACAGTTTTCCGAATCGCTTTTAAGATCTACACACTTATCCCCGCATTGTTTCTGACCATCAGGACATGGAATTATTTTGCATTCTCCGCCAACACATCTCTCATTATCAGGACAGATATTACCACATGACCCACAATGTTCTGGATTTGTATTTAGGTCTACACAATCATTATTACATTTTTCCAGGCCTTCGGGGCAAGAGACACATTGAGCCAAAATCTTCCCCTGAAAATCATGGAGCCTTATTTTAACTATTTCAATATTTAAGTCATTTTTATTTATTATTCTAGCAGATTTACCATTTGTCTCTTTTGCGAAAATCGCCAGAGTAGGTTTATTGTATTCGATATCTGCATTTTCAAGAAATCCTTCTAGCTCCAAAGAACCATCAAAAAAATCTGGTATGTTTAATTCAATTTCGGCAACCTCTATGTCTTCTAAACAATTAATACGAATTATAGGGTATCCTGATTCTATTTCTTCCACTGCATTATAACATCCTTCCTCCTGTGAAAAGGAAACAACTATGCTCATAATGAGAAAAATTAATATTAATAATATATTTTTCATATTAAAAAACTCACCTAAACATAGCAAATTGTTCTTGCAGATCGTTCATATCTTCGCGTACTGCAGAAACGCAAACATCATTTGAGTTTAATGACCATTTACAATTGAAGAGAGAGGGATGTTGGTACTCATCATTTACAATCAACTTTATAACTTGGATAGAGTGCCTACCATGCGGTACATTGTTAAACCATAGTTTGATCTCTGCAGAATCTACATTCATAGAATTTTTTTGAACTATTGTAAGTATATCTTTTTCATGTTTTAGTGTCGCCCCATAAAAAAAACCTAATGTAGAATAATTATAAATATTTATTCCTTGAGGCATAGTAAGTTCTAGCTGAGCAGAATGGACCATATCTATATTATCCAGTTTAATGTAGATTATTTTATCATCATTCAATTCGCAATCCGCGGGGTATATATCAAACTCAGTAATATTACAGCCCTTGTATTCTATGATTAAATCATCTAAATATCCAATATCCGATAAATTTGTTAACAGCCAATCAATCTCACCGCAAGGAACATCTAATTGTACTTTTTCCCAACTTGAATTCCCGCACTTAGAGTGATACTCGATAGGCTTTTCGATATTTGAGGCCAAAAATACAAGCTTTCCTAAGTCTTCCGGAAGGTCGTGTCGCCATCTAAACGCAACAAATGCATCTTCATCCAATTTTGCTTTAATCTGGTTATTGGTGGAAGGACCAAATTGGACAAAACTGTTATTATCGATTTTGCGAATCTCAAAAGACCCTGAACTAAATTTTGGGTGCATTCCATCATCGAAAGGATACAATCTTCCATCAACACAACTTAATAAAAATAAAATAAAAACAATAATAATTATAAATATTTTAAATTTAACGATGCAAAATCGAGCGTTTAGTTTATTTATCATAAGTATTTCCCTCCGAGTTGGAGATGACTGGTTGAAATATAAAAGGTTATGTGCTGGTCCTAACCTAAATCAGCTTATAACCATATCTATATTATAAATCAGATAATATCAATATCATTTAAAGCTGAACTTAAACCGCTAGATATCATCTACTCCATGTATCTCACCATCCCCTCCCACTTCTCTTCCCCAAAATTCGCGAAGATCCCCGCCTCCCCCTTCGCGACAGTCACATTCCCCTCGAACAGATCCCCTTGCGCCTCCAGCTTTGTCCACTCCTTCCCGCACACCACCGCCACCTCCGCCGCCCCGGGCACCCTGACCCGAAAATGGTAGCTCTGCCCGGCCTGGAGACTTCTCTCCATGGGGCTGTAAAGATGCGCCCCTACCTCCCCGAACCTGCCGAAGGTCAGGGGAAAGCCGCTCTCCACTCCGGATGAGGCATTGATGTTGTACTGCATCACCGACTTGTACACGCCGGGATCATCTTTCTTTTTGGCATAAGCCCGGAGAGCATAGCTTCCCGCCTGGGGAAGTCGGGCACGGATCTCATATCGCTCTCCTTCCCTCTGGCAGAGCGTCCGGCCCTCCAGCGCCCCGGCCTCCGACTCCAGCCCGGCCATCATCACCACATCCTTTGGGGCATAAACTGATAGACTGACCTCTCCCTCTGCGGAGATGCTCCCATTCCGCTCTATCACCTTCAGGCCCAGGTTGAAGAAGTCCGACTCCGCATAGACCAGGTCCTCGAACTGTGCCTGGGAAAGTGGCTGTTCAAGCAGCTGCCAGCTCTCCTCTTCCGGCAGGTGGTCGTAAATGAACTGATCGGGCGGCGTCATGAAGTAGTGATCATCAAACCAGCGATGGTACTTCCCATCTCTTCCCAGGTATCCCGCTCCCCAGGTAGAATCCATAAGACGCCAGGAGCCGTTAATCTTGACCGCATTCCAGGCGTGATTAAAGGGCCCGGAGAACTTCTGCCCCGGTCGGTAGCTGTAGCCTTTTCCGTAGCCCCGGATCTCTACTGTCTCCAGCCCCGCCTCCCCGCACAGGGCGGAGAAGAGATCGGAATAGCCGGAGCAGACCGAGCTTCTGCTCTTCAGGACATCGGTGGAGTTGGTCGAGTTGAGCGTTCCCGCGAAATAAGCCCCCAGATCATAATCTATGTTCTGGCAGATCCAGCGGAATATAGCCCTGGTCTTCTCTTGCTCGTTTTTCGCCGGCTCTATGAGATAGGCGGCCAGGCTTTCTACCGATTGCTCCGCCGAGGCCGGCGCTGCCAGGGCATGAGCGTCGATCTTATCATAATTGTAGCTCTCACTATAGCTGTGACTTTGGATGGCTTCACCACCCAGGGCAGCAAGAGACTTAGATTGATTGCCTTGTCCATCTGCCGGGGTATAAAAGAAGAAAGAATGAAAATAGAGGAGAGAAATATCACCTTCAAAATAGCCATCCTGCGCCGAATCATTGCCGTCTCCATTGCCTAGAGCACAATCTCCATCATATCATGCCCCAGCGGCCACTTCTTTAAGGCTATCTCATGAGGCGGATAAAGATGGCTGCAATGGGTGAGCAGCAGCCTCTTGGCTTCCAGTTTCTCCCCCAGTAGTATGGCCTCATCAGCGGTCATATGCTTGCTGATGGTGTAGCCGGGCGGGGTGATGGCATCGGCCAGCATCAGATCGGCCCCTTTCATCAACTCCAGGCTTCTCTCAGCAATCTCCATCTTGGTGTCGCTGGTTATGACAACCACCTTCTTGCCGTCGTCAATCCTCACCCCTACCGTCTCCAGAGGGGGGTGATTGACCGGAAAGAGGGTAAACTCCATTCCCGCTATCTCGAAGGGCTGATAGGCCGCCACATCATGCCGGACCGGGGAGAGGAAGTAGAGGTAGTTGAGGATATAGTCCATGGTCTCCTTGAGGGCATAGACATCCACATGGCTCTGCACCCGATGAAAGTCACCGAAGCCGGCATAATGATCGTAATGGGCGTGGGTCCAGATCACTCCGTCCACGCTGGCTATATCCTTTTTAAGGAGCTGCCAGCGCAGGTCGGGGCTGCTGTCCACTAAGAATCTGCCGTCCTCCTCATCCGACTCGATCAGTACGGAAAACCTCATCCTCCGGCTGCGCCCTCCCCGCAGTGCATCCATGCAGGTCGGGCACTTACATCCGATCTTGGGCGTTCCTATGGCGTCTCCCGTCCCCAAAAGAGTGATCTTCATTTATCTCCCGTGGATATGGAAAGCCGGACTGCTTGATTCAGCAATGCCTCTCATGCCGCCACGCTTCTCTTATAGTCGGATATCCGGCGCCGGAACTCTCCCACAGATCTTTCCAGATCCTCCTGGCACAGCTTCTTGCGGTCCTCCAGCAGGGCATTGAGCACCGCCTCACGGATCACCAGGCGCAGGTCCGATCCAGAGTAGCCCTCGGTCATCTCTGCCAGCTTCGCCGTGTCCGCCTGGACATCTATAGGCAAGAGGACCTTGTCCAGTATCATCCGCCTCATGGCCAGATCCGGTAGGGGGAAGGTCAACACCTTGTCAAACCGCCTCCAGGCGGCATAATCCAGAAGCTGGGGGTGATTGGTTGCTGCCAGGAGCAAGACTCCGTGCTCCACCAGACTGATCTCATCAATGGCCTTGAGCAGGGAGTTGACCGCTCTCTTCATGGTTCCGTGCTCGTCGGAGGTCCTGGTCTTGGCTACAAAGTCGAACTCATCTATGAGCAGGATGCAGGGAGAGAGCCTCTTGGCCAGCTCGAAAACCTTGTCGATGTTCTTGGAGGTCTCACCCAGATACTGGCTGGTGATCATGGAAAGCCGCACCTCCACTATGGGCAGGGAGAACCTTTTGGAGAGGGCTCTGGCGGTGGAGGTCTTGCCCGTGCCCGGCGGGCCGACAAAGAGGAGCTTTCCTATCTCATACAGGCCTATCTCCTCCAGATACTTGCGGTTCTTGATGGCTTTCCCCATCTTTTCTATCTCCGCTTTCTGTTCTTCATTGAGCACCAGTCCGGCCATGCCTCCATCCTTCCCGCGGCCAGGATCGGGAGCAGATCTGTTCCCCTGGCCCCGGAGCTCTTCTCTATAATGGCCGATGCCCGACTGGTCCTGGGCCAGATATCTCCGGAGCGTTACTCCTGCGATACCGCTGATGGGGCGGGAAAGGACAGGCAGGCTGCACTGCGCCGTCTGACGTGGTCTGTCTGCGCCGATCTGGAGGAGATAGGTGAAGGCGCAGCAATGGCCATTGCCGAGCAGGCCTGCAGCCGGCAGAAAAAGATCCTGGTGGCAGCAATATCCAGGCAGGCGACAGAGCACGGCCTGGAGAAGGTAGTGGCGGCGGGGACGGGCGAGGGCCTGATCGCCGAAGCCGCCGCATTTCTGGGAATGGAGTGCCTGCGCATATCGGAGAGGTATGGGGCCGGGATATCGGATGTCTTTCCCGGCCTATGCCGTGGCCCGGCTGGCGGAGTGAATGGCAAAAGATATTCCTTTCATCCCAATTCCGGGAGCCTGCCGCCGGACCGAAAAGGATTAAGTCCATCCTGTGCCATAGCCATGGCCGCAAAATGATTCATCCGTGAGATCGCCTTCCATGAAATCGATTATCGTAAAAGGTGCCCGCGAGCACAATTTAAAGGAGATCACCGTGGAGTTGCCCCGGGACCGGTTCATAGTCATCACCGGCGTCTCCGGCTCGGGCAAGTCCACCCTGGCCTTCGACACCATCTATGCCGAGGGGCAGCGTCGATATGTCGAGTCCCTATCCGCCTATGCCC
>Ga0116184_10004192_pt1 | contig 11456 bp, 13 predicted proteins | sample AD_JPNNA5_MetaG_FD_89886 | JGI IMG/M metagenome (GOLD analysis project Ga0116184, IMG submission 89886) | Active sludge microbial communities of municipal wastewater-treating anaerobic digesters from Japan - AD_JPNNA5_MetaG | ecosystem: Engineered > Bioreactor > Anaerobic > Digestate | place...
ATCACAAAAAACAAAAAAAGTGGCCTGGATTTTTAAACTGGTTATCTTTTTTATTGCCGAAACAAAAACAAAAAATGTAGAGCTATCTCATGAGCATATTGGTTTTTTGTGGTTGCCTTTTGAGGAAGCTTTAAAAAAAATAACATATAAAAATTCCAAGGAATTATTAAAAGAGGCCAACAGTTATATTTTGAACAAAAAACCGCCCTTTTAAAGCTTAAGGCGGTTTTTATTTATTTTTCAGTTTTTACCTCTTCTACTATCTTTGAAAATATTTCAGGATAATTTTTTGCAATTTCAGATAATATCTTTCTGTCTAATTCTATTTTCTTTTTCTTTAATCCGTTTATAAGCTTGCTATATGTTATTCCGCTTTGGCGGGCTAATGCATTTATTTGCAAATTCCACAAGTTTCTAAAAGTTCTTTTTTTTGCTTTTCTGTCTCTGTATGCATAAGTTAAAGCATGCCTTAACGCGTCTTTTGCTAATTTGAATTTTGATTTTCTTCCGTACTTAAAACCCTTAGTTTGTTTTAAAACATTTTTTCTATGCTTTCTGGCTTGTACGGCTCTTTTTATTCTGCTCATTTTTTTAGTTTATACCGATAAGTATTTTTTAAGGTGTTGAGCCTCTGTCTTTGAGAGCATAACCCATTTGCGACCTTTTCTTTTTCTTTCGCCGGTTTTCTTTGATCTGTAGTGATTTTGTCCGGACATCCTTCTCATTATCTTGCCGTTTTTAGTAATTTTAAACCTTTTTACTAAGGCTTTCTTTGTTTTGTTCATGTTAGTATTATGCTTTGGAAACTATCATTGTGAAACCTCTGGGTTCACGCTTAAGCTCCCTTTCTGTTTTAATTGGTATTAATAAATTTAAAGTTTCTAGATATTTTTTTACTTTTTCTGCTGCAAACGCTCCCATTGCTTTTTCTCTTCCGCGAAGCGCCATATTTATTTTTACTTTGTTTCCTTCTTCTAAGAATTTTTTTGCCTGATTGGCGCGTACTTCCATATCGTGTTGGGATATTCCAAAGGTTAGCCTTATTTCTTTTAGCTCTCCCCCTTTGGGTTTTGCCATTTTGCGCTCTTTTTTCTGCTGAGAATAAAGATATTTTCCGTAATCGGCAATTCTGCAAACAGGAGGGTCAACTTTTTCTGTTACTTGTATTAAATCCAAGTTTTTTGACCTTGCCAAGTTAATTGCGTCAAACGTATTCATTATTCCAAGCTGTTCGCCTGTTTCTGAAATAACCCTGACTTCTCTTGATCTTATAAAGTTGTTAGTTAAAATTTTATCCAAAGTTTTTTATGTGGAGATGGCGATATTGAAATCGCGTCTGAAAAGTTTTTTAAAATAATTCTACAAGTTTAGTCATTTTTGATGTTCGGGCGCTAAATAAAAAAGTAACAAAATTTTTAACGCCTTATCCCCTTAGTTTTAAAAGCTTTCCGAGGATTAAAGCTTTCTATCCTGATAATATAACACCCTCACTCCACCTATCAGGAGTCAATGGCAAGGATGCCGCATTAAGCGTATGCTAACGCGGGTTGCTTATTAAATAAATTAGCAATTATGTTTTTTCTCAGTTTTATTAACGAGCCCCAAGAAAGCTCAACTTGCCTTATTTTAAAGAACAATTCATCAAAACAATCATCCCCGTAATGCGGAATTATTCCGATAATTCGCGATTAACCTCGCGCTCATTGTCGCGCTTTTTAATTTTCTCTTTTTTGTCGTATTTTTTCTTTCCTTTGGCTAATCCAAATTCAAGCTTTATTCTACCATTATTCTCATATATTTTCAAGGGTATTAAGGAAAAACCTTTAATTTTTGTCTTTCCTATCAGATAATCTATCTCTTTTTTGTTTAAGAGCAGTTTTCTTTCCCTGGAGTCATTATAGTCTGATCCTATGTTGTTTGGCTGGTATGGAGGCACTTTTATGCCTACCAAAAACGGTTCTGCGTTTTTTAATGTAACAAAAGACCCGGATAAGTTTATATGGCCTGTTTTTATTGATTTTACTTCTTGCCCAAACAAAACCATCCCCGCTTCAAATTTTTCGAGGACATTATAATCAAACCCTGCTTTTCTGTTTTCGCTTAAAACCTTCATATGTTTATGATAGCATAATAACATTTTTTACTAACATTGACAAGCAAAATTTGGTGTGATACCATGATTGCAGTTCTAACTAGTCGCATAACCCCATTTTGGAGGCAATTCAATGCCCGTGTTTACAGTTAACGGCATACCAGACAGCACCGATAGGGTACTGTTGGACAGCCTAATCGGACTTATCCAGCGGGCTGCGGCCAAGCCGTTGGCGCTTCAGCCCGGCGATGTGTCAGTTTTTTTTCCGACTGATCTTGTTCAGATGGGGCTCGGAGAAGAGCTGGTTTGCCTGGTGGATGGGCTTTTTGTAAAGCCTGAGCGTACCACTGAGGTTCGGCAACGGGTGTTTGACGCTGTTAAAGATGTGCTTCGCGGTTTCGCGGAGCGTCATCTTTCAAAATGCAAGAAGGTGGAGGTCATTCCCAGTTGCTTTGACCAAAACAGAGACGGCTTCGCTGTGTGGGAGCGACAGAAGTAGGCTTGGGCATCTTTGGCTCATGACGCAATGTCCCCGAGTGAGTGATTAAGTTCACCGCTCGGGGAGTTTTTTTGCCTCAAAGCTTTAATTTTTGGGCAAAATAGGTTAAACTGAATAAAAAAATGGAAATAGTAAAAGATAAAATTTTGGTTCAAAAATTACAGGAAATGTCTGAAAAAATGTTTGGCAGTCTTGTTAAAGCAATGGTTGATGTCAAAAAAGAAATTATGGCGATTGACGCTCCTATGCACGCTGACCTGCTTGAACTTTTAATTGAAAAAGAAAATTCAGAACCGCAAAATTTGTGGGGCATAAATTTGTATCCAGAAAAGTTTGAGCAAGATAATTTTATTGAGTTTGATTCTATTATGAATTTAAAACCCGGTATGGGAAATAAAACTCGGGGGGTGGAAGACGAAAGTACAAGAAAAAAAATAATTGAAATTGTAAAAAAACGTGTTTTTTCATAAAGATTTAACAAAAGAAAAATGGTTCAGCCTTGATTTTTTTGCGCAGATGGCAAACATTGGAGCTGAAATTGGCAGGGCCATAAACTGGAAAAAAAAAGACAAGAATTTGAGTTACGCGGCTTTTTGCAGGGGGCTTGAGTTGTTGGATTTGACCATTGAAGATAAAAAAAACAAAAATAAATTAAAGGAGCTTTGCCGTTTGCGTGAAATTGTTGCCGATTATTTTTGCTTTGAAAACATTTACCGGTCAACAGATGTAGAATTAAATAATTATTTTAATTTGTTTAGCGTAGCTTTTTTGCAAAAACAATATGCCAAGCAATAAAAAAACAGTCATAATTTCTTTGGGAGGGAGTTTGGTGGTGCCAGGAGATATAGATGTTGGGTTTTTAAAAAGCTTTAAACATTCTCTACAAAAATATTTAAAGCAAAATAAATTTTTTATAATTGTTGGTGGGGGCAAGGTGTGCAGGGTTTATCAAAAAGCTTTAACAGAATTTGGAGCCAAATTAACAGACCGCGATTGGATGGGGGTTAAAATTTCCAGGTTAAACGCAGAAATTATAAAACATTTGTTTTTTGGGAGTTCTTTTCCGCAAGTAGTTCAAAATCCAACAGAAAGAGTAAAAACAAGCAAAGATATAATTGTGGGAGCAGGCTGGAAGCCCGGCTGGTCAACAGATTACGTTGCAGTTCAAATTGCAAAAACTTATGGTATTAAAACAATAATTAATCTTACAAACATTGATTATGTTTTTGACAAAGACCCTGCAAAATTTCCAGACGCCAAGCCTATAAAAGAAATTGATTGGAAAAGTTTTAAGAATATTGTGGGAGACAAATGGATTCCGGGGTTGTCTATGCCTTTTGACCCACGCGCTTCAAAATTGGCAGAAAGGCTAAAGTTTAAGGTTGCAATAATAAACGGAAAAAATTTGGAAAGGCTTGAGGATTTTTTAAATAATAAGCCATTTATTGGCACAATTATTAAATAAAAATAATATGAAAAAAGCCATGTTAATTTATTTATTAGTTTTTGCCTTTGTTACAGTTTCTTTTTTGATTATATTTTCTAAAAAATGTATTACTTATTTAGATAAAGACGGCAACAGAAGCGGAGGGTGTTTTTGGATTTGGGAAAAGGGATATTGGGGCGCTCGCGAAAAAGAAAAATATAATGTAGTACAAACTAAAACTTTTTCTGAAATTTCGGGGTTTAGTTTTCAGTACCCAGAGTTTAAAGGCTGGGAAGTGGATTACGTAGAAAAAGTCAGTAGCGACGAATTTGTTATTTATTTTAACAACCCAAACACAGTTGCATTTGAATATCCCCCCTCAATGAGAGTTGTAAAAGATAACTATTCTTATAGTGGGCCAAATGGTTCAAAAATAGAAAACAACCCAAATATAAAGACAAGCCAAAATAATGTAAAATATTATGCAAGTTACGAAAATCCGGCAGAAAATAAAGATGTCCTCCCATATGTTAATTTCTATGCAGATAAGTTTATAATAACTGTTCGCCCATTTATGCATGAGGGCGACGGCTACTCGGGGAGGGCAATGGCAGACAAAATTATTGAGACATTTAAATTTGAATAATGATTTTAGAAGAAATTAAAAAAATAATTAGGCAGGCTGTTGGCAAGAGTGACATTGATTTTTTGGTTGAGGTGCCGGCTGAAAAAACCCACGGGGACTATTCGAGCAACGTTGCTTTGGTTTTATCAAAAACTCTGCAAAAAAATCCCAGAGAGGTTGCAGAAGAAATAAAACAAAAAATTAACTCAGACATATTTTCAAAAATAGAAATTGCCGGTCCGGGATTTCTTAACTTTTTTGTTGCAGATAAAGTTTTTGTCAAAGAAATAAAAAGTTCAGTTAAGGCAAATCATGATTGGTTTGGTCAAAAAATAATTATAGACTATACAGACCCCAATATATTAAAAGACTTTCATATAGGGCACTTAATGAGCAATGCCATAGGAGAATCTCTTTCAAGGCTTTTTGAATTTGAAGGCAAAAAAGTAAAAAGGGTTTGCTATCAGTCTGATGTGGGTATGGGTATTGCAAAGGCAATTTGGGGCAAAATTAAGAACGCCAATTTTAAATGGGGTCAGGCTTATGCCTTTGGTGCCCAAAAATATGAAGAAGACGAAACCTCAAAAAAAGAAATAATAGAATTAAACAAAAAAATATATCAGAGGTCAGATAAAAATATAAATAATCTTTATGACCAGGGGAAAAAAGAGTCATTGGATTATTTTGATAAAATTTATAAAAAGCTTGGCACAAAGTTTGATTATTTTATTTTTGAATCCCAGGTTGGGCCAGTTGGAAAAAAGATAGTTGAAAAAAATTTAGGAAAAGTTTTTGACAAAGGAGAAAATGGCGCAATAATTTTTAAAGGAGAAAAGTATGGTTTGCATACAAGAGTTTTTATAAACTCAGAAGGCTTGCCTACTTATGAAGCAAAAGATTTAGGGCTGGCTCAAAAAAAATATGATAAATATGCTTATGATAAATCCGTAATAATTACAGGAAACGAGGTTAATGATTATTTTAAGGTTATGCTGTGCGCCATGAAAAAAACAAATCCAAGGTTGGCTAAAAAAACAAAGCATATAGGACATGGCATGTTAAGATTGCCAGAAGGAAAAATGTCTTCAAGAACAGGCAAGGTTATAACAGGAGAGTTTTTAATAGAAAAAGTTGAGGAATTGATAAAAAATAAAATAAAAGACAGACAATTTACCAATAATGAAAAAAATAATATAGCAGAAAAGGTGGCCATTGGAGCAATAAAATATTCTATTTTAAAACAAGCCATAGGGTCTGATATTATTTTTGATTTTGACAAATCAATTTCATTTGAAGGAGATTCCGGGCCATATTTGCAGTATTCTTATGCAAGAGCTTTATCTGTTTTAGAAAAAGCCAAAAAAGAAAGAATTAAGGCCAGTTTTAGCAAGGCTCCAAAGGAAGTTGGCCAGCTTGAAAAAAGCATAAGCCGTTTTTCAGAATCTGTTTTAAAAGCAGAAGAGCTTTTTGAGCCACACTTTTTGGTTTTGTATCTGACAAATTTGGCCTCTGAATTTAATTCTTATTATGCAAAAAATAAAATAGCAGATAAAAAAGACACAGAGTCTGCCTATAGGGTGGCTTTAGTAAATTCTTTTGTAAAAGTTATGAAAGAAGGGCTGTGGCTTCTTGGAATAGAAGCATTAAATAAAATGTAATATGAATTTAAACAACAAATATTTTTTATTAAGACATGGACAAACAATTTATCAACAGCAAGGATTAAAAATGAATTATCCTCCAGACTCGCCTTATGAGCTTGAGCTTACAGACGAAGGAAAAAAAATGGTAGAAGATTCCGCTGAAAAGTTGAAAAAAGAAAATGTGGATTTAATTTTAGCTTCCCCATATTTAAGAACAGAGCAAACCGCAAAAATTGCATCACGCGTTTTAGACATTCCAGAAGATAAAATAAATTACGATGACAGAATTGTAGATATTAATTTGGGAAAATTTATGGGCAGACCCATGCAAGAGTCTTGGGATTTTTACGAGGGCGGAGATAAAAAATTTACCAACAGGCCTGAGGGCGGAGAAAGCTGGGGAGATATATTAGAAAGAGTAAAAAGCTTTCTTGATGATATTGAAAAGAAATATAAAGATAAAAATATTTTAATTGTCAGTCACGCAGACCCCATTTGGATTATGGCAGGATATCTGCGAGGCTATAAAACAGAAGATGAATTTATGAGAGCCAGAAATGACCGTGAAAATTCATATCCAAAATTGGCGCAATTAATTAAAGTATAAACATGTTGAATTATTCAGAAAACGAAGAAAAAATACTAAAATTTTGGAAAGAAAACGAGATTTTTGAAAAATCTTTAAAAAAGGATAAAGGCAAAAAAACTTTTGTGTTTTTTGACGGACCTCCTTTTGCTACAGGAACTCCTCATTACGGGCACTTATTGCAGTCGGCGGTAAAAGACGCAATTCCAAGATACAAAACTATGCGTGGTTTTTGCGTGCCCAGGCAATGGGGCTGGGATTGCCATGGTTTGCCCATAGAAAATATAGTTGAAAAAGAGTTAGGAACCAAAAGCAAAAAAGAAATTGTTGCTATGGGTGTTGAAAAATTTAATAACCTATGCCGCGATAAAATTTTTACATTTATACATGAATGGGAAACAATAATACCAAGGTTTGGCAGATGGGCTGATATGGCGCACCCTTTTCGTACAATGGATTTTGAATATATGCAGTCTGAATGGTGGGCGTTTAAAGAGCTATATAAAAAGGGGCTAATTTACGAAGACTATAGGTCAATGCATATTTGTCCAAGGTGTGAAACAACATTAAGCCAGGGCGAAGTGTCCGAGGGCTATAAAGACATAAAAGATTTGTCTGCCACAGCAAAGTTTAAGGTAGTCTTTCGACAGGCTCAGGACAATTATATAAGCTTTCCGGAAAAAACTTATATAATTGCATGGACTACTACTCCCTGGACTTTGCCCGGGAACGCGGCCTTGGCTGTAGGAGAAAAAATAAAATATGTGTTAATTTCTGCCAACGGAGAAAAATATATTTTAGCTGCAGAAAGATTAAAAGAAATTTTTAAAGATAAAGAATATAAAGTTGAAAAAGAATTTTTAGGAAAAGATTTGCTTGGCATAGAATATGAACCGCTATTTAACAGTTACGCCAAGCAAGAAAATTTAAAAAATAGAGAAAACGGATGGAAGGTTTATGCAGCTGACTTTGTAACAACAGAAGACGGCACCGGCGTGGTGCACATTGCGCCTGCTTTTGGCGCTGACGATATGATGCTTGGTAAAAGAAAGAACCTGCCTTTTATACAGCATGTAAAAATGGACGGAACATTAAAAGAAGAGGTAACCGAGTTTGCAGGAATTGATTTAAAGCCACGAGCAAAAAACAGACCAGAAGAAATAAGAGAAGCCGATTTGGCGGTTGTAAAATTTTTGGAAAAAAATAATTTGCTTTTTTCTTATGAAAAATATCAGCACAGTTACCCGCATTGCTGGAGGTGCGATACTGCATTGTTAAATTACGCAACAAGCTCTTGGTTTGTGGCAGTAGAAAAAATAAAACCACAATTGTTAAAAACAGCAAAAAAAATAAACTGGTCACCTGCTCATATAAAAGAGGGTAGATTTGGGCAGTGGCTTTCTGGGGCAAGAGATTGGTCTATTTCTCGTCAGAGGTTTTGGGCAAATACAATTCCTGTTTGGAGATGTAAAAATTGCACAAAAGAAATGGTTTTTGGTTCTGCAAAAGATTTAGAAAAGGTTAGCGGTGTTAATGTTAGAGATTTGCATAAAGATTTTGTAGATAAAATAACTTTTAATTGCAGTTGTGGAGGAAAAATGCAAAGGGTTCCTGATGTTTTAGACACGTGGTTTGATTCGGGGTCTGTGCCTTTTGCCACAAAGCGCCCAATCCCCGCAGACTTTATAGGGGAGGCGCAAGATCAAACAAGGGCATGGTTTTATTATATGCATGTTTTAGTCGGCGCTTTATTCAATAAAGAAGCTTTTAAAAACTGTATTGTAACGGGAATTATTTTGGCTGAAGACGGAAAAAAGATGTCAAAAAAATTAAGAAATTACCCGGATCCATCCGAAGTTATGAAAAAATACGGAGCTGATGCAATGAGATTTTATATGCTTAGTGCTCCGGTTGTGCAGGCAGATAACTTTTCTTTTTCAGAAAAAGGAGTTGCAGAGATTGCTCAAAAAAATATAGGCAGATTATATAATGTGCTGGCCTTTTACCAACTTTATGAAGATGGTACCAAACCAAATGCCATTAGCAAAAACGTTTTAGATGCCTGGATATTATCCAGATTAAATCAACTAATAGAAGACGTAACAAAAGGTTACGAAAACTACAGATTAGATTTGGCAACAAGACCTTTGACCGGATTTATTGATGATTTTTCAGCGTGGTATCTCAGAAGGAGCAGAGAACGTTTTAAAGATGGTAGCCAAGACAAAAATAATGCTTTCGCCGTCTTGAGATATGTTTTATATAACACATCTTTAATTATGGCGCCGGCAATGCCATTTTTTGCCGAAACCATTTATCAAGCCGTAAGGTTGCCAAAATCTCCGGAATCTGTGCATTTATGCAACTGGCCAAAACCAGATAAAAAGAAAATAAAAAAAGATCTCCAAGAAAAAATGGATCAGGTAAGGTCTTTTGTAAACTTGGCTTTAGCAGAAAGAATCTTGTCTGGTATTAAAGTAAAACAGCCGTTATCTTTTTTAAAAATAAAAGGCAAAAAATCAGAGATTAAATTGAGCGATGATTTATTGTCTCTGATAAAAGACGAAATAAATGTTAAAGATATTTTATTTGATAAAACAATTGAAAAAGATGTGCAGTTGGATACAACCTTAACAGACGAATTAAAACAAGAAGGTTTTTTAAGAGACTTAATTAGGCAGGTTCAGGAAAAAAGAAAAGAATTAAAATTAATTCCTCAAGACAAGATATCAATTAAGTTATGCGCTAATTTAGAAGACAAAAATATTATAGAAAACAATAAAGATTTTTTGGCAAAAGAATTAAAGGCGGTTGAAATAATTGTTGAAGAATCAACAGAAAAAAAAGAAATTAAAATTGTTAAGATAAGCTAATGGATTTTTCTTCGCTAAAAAATATAGATTTTAAAAATAAGGATACGGTCTTATTTTTAATAATATTTTCCGTTTTTGTTTTAGCGGTCATTTTTGTAGTTTTTTATTTTTTAGCTAAGATATTATCTTTAATAGTAAATCTTTTTAGAGTTAAAAAAGGGCCCCGCAGTTTTACGGCACAAGGCGCATTATCAGATGAGCCTGCAAAACACACGCCAGACATAGGAACGTTTAAACCAAAAGTTCAAGAACCGTTTTTTGAGGCCAATTTTAAAGAAGGGGAAAATTTACAAGATAAGCAGAAAAATGCAGTTGAGGCTCAAAAGAAAAAAATGGCGCAAAAAATAGCAGAAGGGCTTTCAAAATTAAAATCATCGGCAGGCAAAGAAAAAGAGCAAGAACAAAAAAAGACGCTACAAGACAGAATGCCATCTTTAAACGGAGATAAAACAGACGAGCCATCTCAAGAGATACACATACCAAGAGCCAAAAAATTTAGCAGTAATGGATCTGTTATTTCAGATAACGGCTCTGATGACTCATCTCAAGGAATACACATTTCAAGAGCCAAAAAGTTTGACAGCAATAATGAGCAGGTTGTATTAGACGATAAACAACCTTCAGCGCCCGTTAATTTAAAAGATGCCGTGAGCGTTTTAGGGCCGTCTAAGGCGGCTACAGCAACAAATCGTGGTGTGCTGCAGCCAGAAAATATTTTTCAAGATCAGGTTCATATTGATGCGCCCGCAGAAAATAAAAAAGATAATATTCTTACTCCTGAAAAACCGGCAGAAAAAGATATTTTTGGCGCACCCATATTAAAAAAAGAAGAACCCAAAAGAGTTCAACAAGATAATACTATTTTTGGCGGAAAAGATGAAATTTCAAGAATATCTTTAAGGTACAAATTAATGAAGGATCCTTCTGTGGCCAAGGCTCAAAGAGAATTGAGAATGAATTTGTCTCCTGTTGAAAGAGTAAAGTTAGAAAAAGAGCTTTTTGCTCCAGTATATGGAAGAAATATTTCCAAAAAAGATCTTAACCTTACCATTAAAAAAATGGGGAGAAATTGGGCTTCAGCTTCAGACCCAAAGAAAAAAGAAACACTAAGAAAACAAATAAAATTTCTTAAAAAAATTGGAGGAGTCAAATGACGCAAAAACATAAAACAGAGGGGTTTGTTTTTAAAAAAAGCGAGAGCGGAGAATCTGATATAATTTTTTCTGTTTTTACAAAAGATTTTGGAAAGATTGATGTTAAAGGAAAGGCCATCAGAAAAATAAATTCCAAATTAAAATTAGGATTAGATTTGTCTTATTTTTCTGAGATTGAATTTGTTCAGGGGAAGTCTCAAAAAATACTCACAGACGCTACGGCAATTAAAACACCAAAGATTTTTTTGAAAACTCCAAAAAAAACAGAAATAATTTTTCAAATTTGTTCTTTATTAGACGGCTTTATTAAAGGGCAAGAAGAAGATAAAAAAACTTTTGAGTTAATATCTGAAGTTTTTGATAGGTTGTATGACTTTTCACTTAAAGAAGAAAAATATCAGACAATTTATCAGTATTTCTTTTGGAATTTTATTTCTTTGCAGGGGTACTGCTTACAAGTTAAACAGTGTGCAGGTTGCCATGAAAAACTGGATCCTGATAATGTTTACTTTTCAACAAAAGAGGGCGGAACAATATGCCAAAATTGTTTTTTAAATG
>Ga0116184_10004193_pt1 | contig 11455 bp, 10 predicted proteins | sample AD_JPNNA5_MetaG_FD_89886 | JGI IMG/M metagenome (GOLD analysis project Ga0116184, IMG submission 89886) | Active sludge microbial communities of municipal wastewater-treating anaerobic digesters from Japan - AD_JPNNA5_MetaG | ecosystem: Engineered > Bioreactor > Anaerobic > Digestate | place...
AGGGTCAAACCTTCTCACCATCACCTACATGGGTGCCGAGAAGGTGGTGCCGGGTTATGGCCTCATGGGGCCCGTGAAGGCGGATCTGGAGGCCATCGCCCGCTATCTGGCCGCCAGCCTGGGCGCGTACGGCATTCGCGTGAACGCCATCTCGGCGGGGCCGGTGCGCACGTTGGCCGCCCGGGGCATCCCGCGCTTCGGCGGACTGCTGGATGTGGCGGCGACGGCTTCGCCTCTCGGGTGCAACGTGTCGACTCAGTGCATCGGCGATGTGGCCGCATGCCTGTGCTCGCCCATGTTCTGTTCGGTGACGGGCGAGGTGATCCACGTGGACTGCGGATTTCACATCATGGGTGTTCCCGCGCAGCTCGAGGCGTGGAAGGAAGCCGGTCGCGCCGAGGCCCTCAAAGAGCAGGAGGAGCGCGCGTCGGGCGTCCAGTCTGAGGCGGAGTGAGGGGGCCTTGCCAGCCACCGGCTGCTCCGTGTGTGAGGCCAGCACGACCCCACACGAGCCGCCGAGCAGATGATCGTGGAGGCCAACCTCGCCAGCGTCCGGGTTCCTGTCTTCGGGTAGGTACCGGGTCAATGTACGGCCAACTCGCGCCGGGGCGTGGCAGTCCATTGCCGAGTCAGAGCGCGTGGTGCGTGCGCGCCCGGGGGAGCGTGGTCTGCCTTGACACGCATCCTGAACCTGGACAATCATGACGCCCGGCCCCCAGACGCTCCGCCGGGGGAAGAGGTCTGCCTGAGTGGCGGTTGCTGGGCAGACAGAAGGGGGTTGAGTCCGATCGTATTCGACCTCAACGAGGACCAGCAGGCCATCCTGGATGCCGTGCGGGAGTTTTGTGATGATGAACTCGTGCCCAAGGCCGAGGCGACGGATGCGGCGGGCGTCTGGCCCGCGGAGAACGTCGCCAAGCTCGGAGAGCTCGACCTGATGGGCATCACCGTGCCCGAGGAGTACGGCGGCTTGGGCATGGACCAGATCACCTGGACGTTGGTGGCCGAGGAGCTCTCCCGGGCCTGTACCACGACGGGTGCGGCGTTCGGTGCCCACATCCTCTGCGTGGAGCCCATCCGTCTGTTTGGTACGGACGAGCAGAAGAAGAAGTATCTGACGCGCCTGGCCAAGGGCGAATGCGTGGGCGCCTTTGGTTTGACCGAGCCGGGTGCGGGCTCTGACGCGGGTGCCGTTCAGACCCGAGCGGAGCCTGATGGGGACGACTATGTCCTTAACGGCACCAAGATCTTCATTACGAATGCTGGCGAGGCTGAGATTTACGTTATTATTGCTAATATCGACATTGAACGCGGCCCGCGCGGCATGACGGCGTTCATCGTCGAGAAGGGCACCCCGGGCTTCGAGTTCGGCAAGAACGAGAAGAAGATGGGCTTCGGCTCGCTGCCGAATCGTGAGTTGATTTTCACTGACTGCCGGGTCCCCAAGGAGAACATTCTGGGCCGTGAGCGTCGTGGTTTCCGCGTGGCGCTCGAGACCCTGGGCATGGGCCGCATCGGCATGGGCATCGGCGCCGTGGGAGTGGCGCGGGCCGCCTTCGAGGCCGCCTTGCCCTATACCAAGCAGCGGCATCAGTTCGGCAAGCCCATCTCGTCGTTCCAGCTCGTTCAGGCCATGCTGGCGGACATGGCGACCCAGATCGAGGCGGCGCGCCTGCTGTGTCTCAAGGCCGCCTACCTCAAAGACATGGGTCGGCCTTTCGAGAAGGAAGCGGCCATGGCCAAGGTCTATGCCTCCGAGGTGGCCGCCTTTGTGACTTCGAAGGCTGTTCAGTGCCTGGGCGGTTACGGCTACACCAAGGACTTCCCCGTGGAGCGCTACATGCGTGAGGCAAAGCTCTTTGAGATCGTCGAGGGCACCTCAGAGATCCAGCGGCTGGTTATTGCAAACTTGCTGCTGAAGGAGGGCTCCTAGCCCCGTGAACATTGTTGTCTGCGTCAAACAGGTGCCCGACACCACCGACGTGCGTATCGATCCTGAGACCAACTCGCTGATACGCGAGGGCGTCGAGAGCATCCTCAATCCTTTTGACGAGAACGGGGTCGAAGCGGCCCTGCAGCTTCGCGAGCAGCATGGGGGCAAGGTCACCGTCATCACCATGGGCCCGCCTCAGGCCGAGGCGATTCTTCGGCACGCCCTCGCCATGGGGGCAGATGAGGTGTACCTGGTGTGTGACCGCGCCATCCGCGGCAGTGACACCCTGGCCACGAGCTACACACTGGCCAAGGCCATCGAGTACTTGGGCGAGTTCGATCTGGTGATTTGCGGCAAGCAGGCCATCGATGGCGACACGGCTCAGGTGGGTCCCGGCGTGGCCGAGCGCCTGGGGATTCCGCAGGTCTCACTCGCCATCGCGCTCGAGGTCGAGGGCCGCAAGCTACGCGCGAGGCGCCTGTTGGATGATGCCTCCGAGACAGTCGAGGTTCGCCTGCCCGCGCTGGTCACTGTCGTGAAGCAGATCAACGAGCCCCGGCATCCGCCCATGAAGGGTGTACTCAAGGCCAAGAAGGCTCAGATCCCGGTGCTTGATGCCGAGACGCTGGAGCTCGATCCGAAGCTCACGGGTTTCGCGGGGTCACCCACCTTCGTGTGGAAGATCTTCACGCCGCCTCGCCGCGCTCGGGGTCAGATCATCGAGGGGGAGCCCGAGGAAGCGGCCAAGGAGCTGGCGCAGAAGATCCTTGGCCTCAACGTGATTTCCATATCGTGACGAGGTATCCCGGCGAGGGCGCCTGGGGCCGAGTGAGGCCATGGGCCGCCCCGTTGGTCTGACCTGGCTAAGGAATGGTCCATGCTCATCAGAGTCGACCCCGAGAAGTGCAATGGCTGCAGCCAGTGTGTGCGCGTGTGTCCTTATGGCGGGATCGATGTCCATGACGGCAAAGCAGTCATCGATGAGATGTGCAACCTCTGCGGTGCTTGTGTGCAGTCGTGCCGCTTCGGTGCCATCATCATGGAGCTGCCGAGCCGGGATGATATCGACACCTCGGCCTACTCGGGCGTGTGGGTGATTGCGGAGTGCAGTGATGGGGCGCCCAAGAAGTGCACGCTCGAGTTGCTGGGCGAGGGGCGCAAGCTGGCGGATGCGCTGGGCGTGTCACTGGAGGCCGTGGTGCTGGGGGCAGACGTGGGGGGCCTGGGGCCCGTCCTGGCACATCATGGGGCCGACAAGGTCTACCTGTGCGATCATCCCGTGCTGGGCCACTACCGCACTGGTCCCTACGCCGATGTGCTGACGGGCTTGATCAATGACAAGAAGCCCGAGATCGTCTTGGTATCGGCCACGAGTCAGGGGCGTGATCTGGGTCCTCGCGTGGCCGCGCGTATCGGCGCCGGTCTGACGGCCGACTGCACGGGTCTAACGATCGACCTCGACGAGCGGCTTCTCCAGCAGACCCGGCCCGCGTTCGGCGGCAACCTGATGGCGACCATCTTGTGTCGCCAGGCACGGCCGCAGATGGCCACGGTGCGCCCGAACGTGATGAAGAAGGCCGAGCCGGACACAAGGCGGCCTGTGAACATTGAGAGTGTGCCCATTCACCTGGATGAGCGCGGGGTCACGACCAAGATCCTCGAGTTCGTACCGCACAACACAGGCGAGACGGTGAATCTGGTGGATGCTCAGATCATCGTCTCGGGCGGCCGTGGTCTTGGCAAGGCCGAGAACTTTTCGGTGGTTCGCGAGCTGGCGGACACCATCGGCGCAGCGGTGGGCGCTTCCCGGGCGACGGTGGATGCCGGCTGGATTCCCGCCCATCATCAGGTGGGACAGACGGGCAAGACGGTGCAGCCCAAGCTGTACATTGCCTGTGGGATCTCCGGAGCCGTGCAGCATCTGGCCGGGATGGGGTCTTCTGAGGTCATTGTGGCCATCAACAAGGACAAGAACGCGCCCATCTTCGACTTCGCGACCTACGGCATCGTCGGCGACCTGTTCGAGGTGGTCCCAGCGTTGACGCGGGAGCTCAAGAAGGCGCTGTCGTAGGGGAGTGCCCGTGTTCGGCGACCTTGCGAAGTTGCTCAGGCAGGCGGCGACGCTCAAGGCTGAGGCGGCGCGGATGAAGGACGCCCTGGAGGCGCTTCGGATCGAAGCGCTGGGGGCTGGCGGACAGGTGCGTGCCGTTGTCGATGGCTATGGTCGCCTGCAGTCGCTCGATCTGGCGCCCGAACTGGTCGCATCGGGCGATAAGGATCGCCTGGAGGCCGCAGTGATCGAGGCCGTTCAGCAGGCCCAGGATGCAGCCGCCGATGCGCAGCGCAGCCGGGCCGAGGCGCTGACCTCGCCGCTGGGGCTGGATCTGGACAGCCTATCGGGCGCCGCGGGGGATTGAGGGGCGAGGGGCAGTGCTGAACTACGCCGCGCCGCTGGCCAGGCTCATTGAGGAGCTCGGGCGTCTGCCGAGCATTGGTCCCAAGTCGGCCCAGCGGCTGGCGTTTCATCTGCTTCGTCAGCCCCAGGAGCGCGTTGAGGGCCTCGCCGAGGCGATCCTTGACGCCAAGCGCCGGATTCGGGCATGCCGTCAGTGTTTCAACTATACTGACGACGAGCTCTGCCCCATCTGTTCGGATGCGCGGCGTGACTCATCAATCATTTGTGTGGTGGGCCAGCCGCAGGACCTCCTGGCGATGGAGCGGACCCGTGAGTATAATGGGGTCTACCACGTTCTGCAGGGGCTGCTCACCCCGATCGATGGCATCGGCCCAGACGATCTGAGGATCCGCGAGCTCGTCAGCCGGGTTCGTGGCGGCGGTGTTCGCGAGGTGATCCTGGCGACGAGTCCCGTGATCGAGGGGGATGCCACGGCGATGTTCATCGCCGGCCTTCTGGCGGGAGTCGAGGGCCTGACGGTCACCCGTCTGGCCAGCGGCCTGCCGGCAGGGGGCGACCTGGACTATGCGGACGAGGCGACGGTGAGCAAAGCGCTGGAAGGCCGCCGCCCCATTTAGGGGGCGTGCCGCCCGGCGCTCAGGCCCGGACGGCTGGCAGGGAATCGGGAGGTGACTCCGCGCGATGGAGCGTTCCACGTGGCGGACTAAGGTCGGACTGGCGGAGATGCTCAAGGGTGGCGTCATCATGGATGTCACCAGTGCGGAGCAGGCCAAGATCGCGGAGGACGCCGGTGCCGAGGCGGTCATGGCGCTGGAGCGAGTTCCCGCACAGATCCGGGCCGAGGGCGGCGTTGCCCGCATGGCCGATCTCGAGAAGATCGCCGAGATCCAAGAGGCCGTAACCATTCCGGTCATGGCCAAGGCGCGCATCGGCCATTTCGTCGAGGCCCAGATTCTCCAGGCCATGAAGGTGGACTACGTCGACGAGAGCGAGGTGCTCACCCCCGCCGACGAGGAGCACCACATTGACAAGCACGCGTTCGAGGTTCCCTTCGTCTGCGGGGCACGCGACCTGGGCGAGGCGCTGCGCCGGTGCGGCGAGGGAGCGGCCATGATCCGCACCAAGGGCGAGGCGGGGACCGGGAACATCGTCGAGGCCGTTCGCCACATGCGGAAGGTCATGAGCCAGATCCGATGGGTTCAGTCGCTCCGGGCCGACGAGCTCATGGCGGCCTCGAAGCAGCTCCAGGCGCCCTACGAACTCGTTCGCGAGGTGCACGAGTCGGGCCGGCTGCCGGTTCCCAACTTTGCCGCCGGCGGCATTGCGACGCCGGCGGACGCCGCGCTGATGATGCAGCTGGGGGCCGAAGCCGTGTTCGTGGGCTCTGGCATCTTCCTGTCAGAGGATCCGGCCAAGCGCGCCAAGGCCATCGTGGACGCTGTGACGTTCCACGATGACCCCGAGCGGCTTGTGGCCGTCACCAAGGGTCTGGCCGGCGCCATGCCGAGCCTCGACATTCGCAAGCTGGACGAGTCCGAGCTCATGGCGCCCCGCGGCTGGTAGCCTCTCGCTCGACAGTAGAGGAGTGCACTTCGTTGTCCATCGGCGTTCTCGCCCTCCAGGGCGACTACGACGCGCATGCGCGTATGGTGGAGCGTTGTGGCACCACGGCGCAGAGAGTTCGCTGCCCGCAGGAGCTCAAGCGAGTCTCGGGTCTCATCATCCCCGGCGGAGAGAGCACGACCATCGGCAAGCTCATTGACCGCTGGGGCCTTCATGAGCCGCTGCTTGAGCGTGCCCGGCAGGGCATGCCGATCTGGGGCACCTGCGCGGGGCTGATCCTCCTGGCGCGGCGGGTCGAGGGCAGCGATCAGTACCGCATGGGTCTGCTCGACGTGACGGTGCGGCGGAATGCCTTTGGGCGCCAGATCGACAGCTTCGAGACGGACCTGCCCATCCGCGGCTTTCCCGGTGGCCCGATCCGCGCGGTCTTCATCCGCGCGCCCCTGATCATCGAAGTGGGCCCCGAGGCCGAGGCTTTGTGTGAGACGGACGCGGGTGTGGTCATGGTTCGCCAGGGGAATCTATGGGGCACCTCTTTCCATCCCGAACTCACCGATGACTGCCGGATGCACCGGGCTTTCATCGAGCTAGCGCGCGGGTAGGCGAGCCGAAAGGCTCGGGCCCTTTCGCCCCGAGTGCCCGTTAGCCGGCGCCCAGCCTTGGCCTCGGCCTCCTGAGCTTCCGCTCGTAGCGCTCGGCCTCGCTGAAGACGCAGCCACAGTAGGGCTGGCGGTACAGGCCGAGTTCATCCGCAGCCTGTTGCGCCTCCCGGAATCGCGGCCGGAAGTCACGGTAGAGGAAGCGCACACCCGTCTGGAGGGCGAGCGCCTCCCCCAGCTGGCGGATCTCATCGTGGCGCTGGTAGACGCTGATCAGCAGCGTGGTGGAGAACGCCGGGATGCCACGCTGGGCCGCCAGAGAGGCGGTCTCGCGCAGCCTCAGTGCCGCGCAGCGACGGCAGCGTTCGGCGGCCGTTGGGCTGGAGCCCACCTCCGCGAGAAACCGCTCGAGACCGTACTCGGCCCGGATTGTCGCGACGAGTCCGCGCCGTTCCGCCAGCAGCTCGAAGGCTTCGAGGCGCCGTATGAACTCTGTCACCGGGTGGATGTTCGGGTTGCAGAACAGCGCTTCGACCTGCAGCCCTTCGGCAGCCAAGTGGTCGAGGGCCCCGATGGCACACGGCGCGCAGCACGTGTGGAGGAGCACATCGGCAGCAGGCGCGGTCGCGGGGGCGTCACCGCCCATGGGCTCTCGCCATCTCGTCGCGCTTGTCCGCTTCCTGGTCGCGGGCCCGTTTGCGGTTGAGGCGCTCCACCGTGCGGACGTAGCGCACGATTCGCTCCCGGTCGCGCCGGGAGATCTGGGTGAACTGCGCGCCGAAGACGTACCCTCCGCCCCGGCTGGGTCGCATGGTCTGCGCCACGGCCTGGCATTCGGCGGCAATGGCGCCCGCTTGGCCGTCGGGCAGAGCGAAGGTGACCGAGAGGAAGCGGAGCTTGCGCACCGCCATGCCGATCTCGAGGCCAATGCCCGAGCCACTGAGGCTGACCACACGCCCCTCGAGCATGCGTACCCTGGGTCCACCGCGCGCGCCGGACATCCGGAGCTGAACCTGGGCCGGGAAGCGCACCGAGACTCGCAGGTACTCACGCCGCTGGTAGCGCAAGACTCGAGGCGGTGTGGTGATGGTGATCGTCGGGATGCGGCCGGAAGCGCGTTCGAGGACGTTCGTCTCGAACCGGTAGGCGAAGGGGCTCTTGCGCACGACGACACCAATGCGTTGGCCCACGCGCAGCGGGACGGTGACCCCATCCTCCATGGGGGAGGCCACCTCGGCCGTTCCGCCCTCGGCGGACTCGACGACGCTGTGATAGACCCGTTGGGCACCATGCTGCTCGACCTCGAGCGCGATGCGTACGCCGGGGACGAGTAGGTTGGGGAAATGCACCCAGCCGTAGATGCGATCGAGCTTGTTCCCCAGAACGCGCTGCTCCTGGTCGTCCGCCCGCCGCTTGAACCGGAGATACAGCAGGTAGAGGCCGACAGCGATGGTGACAGCGAGGAGGATGATCAGAAAGCCCAGCCAGTTACGGCCGGGCCCCGGGCCGCCCCAGTAGAAGTCCTCCGGGCGCGCCCCAAAGGCCTGGGCCTTTCCCTGGACCTGGGCCAGGCAGGGAACCACCCACCCGGCACACCCGGCCAGGGCTGCCAGGACGAGCTGTCGAGGTCGCCTGTCCGTCATGGTCGTGTGCGGAGCTCCATCGGGCCGGGGCCCGGCGCCAGGTACCGGTGCGAGATGCTTCGCCGGGCCGGTGATGCCATCCTCCAGGCTCGGCGTCCATTCGAGCGCAGAGTGCGTCACAGTCCGCGTGGCTTCACATTGGCCGACACCCTCGGCCGTCAGCCTAGCGGGACGTCGAAGGTGCTGGTGGCACGAGCTGCCGATGCAGCCGGACCGCCTCCTCCAGCGACGTCAAGGCGTAGTCACGCGTCCAGAGAGCCGTCTCGAGGGCGGACTTGCTGTTCTCATCAAGGGCCACCAGAAGGTTCACGAGGGCCTGTGCCGTAAGCCCCGCCGCTGCCACGTATTGGTCGTGCATGGCCGAGGCGCTGGGAGGGGGCTCGACGACACTGAGCATCTTGGTCAGCGAGTCGGCATCGTCGCGAAACGCGGACACCGCCCGATAGAGAGACTCTCTACGTGCGCTGCCCTGGCTCTCATCCGCGCTGCCCAGCAGTGCCCCACGCAGCATTGTCAGCGGTTCGACGGCTCCGTCGAGTGCTGCCACCAGCACTGTCTTCGCCGTCTCCATCAGGGCGTAGTAGGTGGGCGACTCGAGGGCTTGCTGTTCACGCCACGAGGCCGATGCCTTCACGAAGCGCCGGAAGGCCTCCCGATGATCACCTTCGACGGACAAGATGCGGGCCAGTTCCTGGTTGCCGGCCGGGTCTTTGGGCTCCCAGAGCAAGAGTTGCTCGAGTTCGCGCTTGGCGCTGTCGAGGTCCTTCATGCGCGAATACGTCAGCGCGATCTTGCGCTGCACCTCGATGTCCTTGACCAGCAGTTCCTGCAGACGGGAGTACCACCTGAGCGCGGCCGGGAGGTCTGACTGTTTCTCACAGACGTCGGCCAGAGCCCGCAGCAACTCAGGGTTGGATGGGTCAGCCTGAACCATGGCCTCAAGTTGCTCGCGCCCCACATTCGCCAGTGCCCGGCTGGGCTCCGTGGGGTCGGCTTCAAGCTCCGCCAGTTCGCGGGCGAGCGCGACGTTCTTCGGGTCATACTGGAGGGCCGTCTTGTACGCCGCGATGGCCTGTTGCGGTTCACCGATGCGGCGGTACGCACGCCCGGTCTCGATCCAGATGGGCGCGCTGGTTGGATCGATGCGTCGCGCCCGGGCGAGAGTATCGAGCGCCTTCTGGGGCTCATTCTGTTGCGCCAGCGCCAGCGCCTCGAGGTAGAGCGCTTCGGCCTGTGGGTCCGGGCTGGCGGCGTAGGCGGGGGCGGCAGACGCGGGGCCGGGCCCGGGGGCAACCTGCGGCCCGTCGTCGACGGTCACGGTTCCGCTGTCCGGAGGCGTGGTTCCGCCTCCGGCGGGGGGGCTCGCGCCCGGGTCAGCGGTGGGGGCCGGTCCAGACGGTGTTGCGGGCCCAGCTGGTTGCGCCGCGCCCTGCGGTTCGGTCACCGCAGTGGGCCCGGTGCCGCCGCCTCCGGCACCCGCCGCGTTGCCCTCGCGGATCTGGGCCAGTGCGGCGAGCACCTGGCGGCCGATGTCCTCCCCCGTGGTCGACTCGCCCCAGACCGCGTCGAACTGCACCTGATTCGACGAGGCCACATCGACCACATGCAGATGCAGCTTCGCGGTCTGGTCGGGGCCGGGCGAGACCTTGCCGAACACACACGAGTCGACATAGATGAGTGCCCGGGCAATGGCCAAGGCCCTTGCGGGTGCGTTGGGGTCATCGAGCGACATGCGATCCCACTCGCGGAGCTCGCGCGCGGTGATCCGCCGCTCCTCGACAGCCCGCATGGCACTTCCCGATGTGATGTCGTAGTGCCAGAGCCGCTTGGTGGTGAGCTTGTCCAGCGCGGTCATCACGGCGCCGGAATAGGTGAGGGCTTCGGCCTGGTCCATTCCATCGCCGCGCAGGCTGAAGAAGAGCATGAACGTGGCCGTGCCAGGACCTTGGGCGATGGCCGGCCCAGGCCCGAGGCCCCGGAGCGCGCACATCACCACAAGAGCCATGCCCAGTCGCCGGTGGCAGCCGGACCCCACAGATGTCACCTCTGCCGGAGTGTTCGAAGAACGGCATCGCAAGCCTGGGCTCCCGCCCGTCCGCGCTCGCCGCCTTCCTTCAAGTAGAGCTCCTTCGCGCGCTGCAGCTCGTCCGCGGCCTGCTGCGGGCTGGTTCGGGAGAGTTCCAGACCACGCCGCTGGTGCTCGTCGGCTGACGATGCCGAGCCGGACGCTCCCTTTGCTCCGGGGCCCTTGGCGCCGACTCGCGTGACATTGATGACGGGCTTCTTGGCGGATCCCGAGTCACTTGGCGCCACGCGGCCCGCCCCGCCCCCGATGATGTCGCGGAGGCTGCCGCGGACCGCCGGGTTCGTCGACATCGGGACCGATGGCGTGTCGAGGCCGGTCTCGCCGACGATCTGAGCCTTGGGCGCCTGCGAGCCCCCGCCGCCCGCCGGAGGCGTCTGCGCCGCGCCACTGGGCCACCGGGTTGCCGTGCCCGCGGCAGACCACTGGAACTGGGGAGACTGCACCGAGCCGCCGTCGGCCAGAACCATGCCACGTGGGTCAGCGCCGGTGGTTCCGGGAAGCCCGCTCCCGGCCAGGCCGCCCCCGGCGGCCGTCGGGGTTGCCCCCATGGCGGGTGGCACGCCACCGGCGCCTTCGGTACCGGCTGTCGCGGTGGCGACGGCCCCCGCCTGACCGGTGTCGGCAGGTGCGGGCAGCCCCTGGCCTGTCTGGGTCCCCGTCGATGCCGTGCCGTCATCCGTCTTCTCGGCCGTTTTGGTGCTCTGGTCGCCGGAGCCCATGCGGTCAACACACTGGTCGAGCCAGTAGCGCGCTTCCTGGTTGGCGGGATCGGCTGCCAAGGCAAGGCGGAAGAGCCCGGCTGCCCGGGGGTAGTCGCCGGTGTCGAAGATGTCGCGGCCGCGTTGGGTCTGCCCGGCCGACAGGGCGGTCTCGGCCGTGCTGGCCGCCCGCGCCGGCGTCATCAGGCCTGCCGTCGATACACCGAGGTCTGATGGCTGGGATGGGCGGGTCAGCAGCACCGCTCCGGCAGCGATGGCAATCACAAACACGCAGGCGGCCACGGCGACGGGGCTGACGCGGAAGCGCCGCACCGCGCGGGTCGTCTCGTCCCGTGGATGGGGCTGGGCCGCCGGGTCGGGTTGGGGGCTCCGCGCCAGCCGCTCCTGCAGCAGCCGGATCCGGTAGAGGTCCACTCGGTTCGACGGGTCCAGGTCGACGGCCGACTGGTACTCTTCGATCGCCTCACGGTACCGCCCGGCCGACTCATAGAGGTTA
>Ga0116184_10004195_pt1 | contig 11450 bp, 6 predicted proteins | sample AD_JPNNA5_MetaG_FD_89886 | JGI IMG/M metagenome (GOLD analysis project Ga0116184, IMG submission 89886) | Active sludge microbial communities of municipal wastewater-treating anaerobic digesters from Japan - AD_JPNNA5_MetaG | ecosystem: Engineered > Bioreactor > Anaerobic > Digestate | place...
ATTTTCAAGTCAAAGATGGTAAACCGTCTAATGAGGAGCTAATCAATAATGGAACAAAGCTTTCACGTGGTGCTAACTTTAAATGTTTAATGTCAAATTCACCAATTTCAAGTGAATATATCTATAAAGAAGCGAACTCCGGGAGGATGGGAGCCAGACTCATGGCTATAGTTGCTGAAGGAGAAAACGGGCGAATCTATCTTGCGCCCACCAAAGAGATGGAGGATATTGCATTTAAAGCTCGCCCGAGTTCGTCACCTCAACTAGAAATGCCAAATAATCCTCGCTGGTTCTCACCTCCTCTTTATGGACTAAAAACATTCGGAGATCTTTTCACGTCTCGTCAGCTTGTTGTTTTGGAAACTTTTTCTGATCTAGTGAAAGAAGCAAGTGAGAAGGCGCAGCAGGATGCTATTAAGGTGGGCATGTTAACTGACGACAAACCATTGTTTGAAGGTGGCACAGGAGCGAAGGCCTATGCTGATGCTATCGCTTTATATTTAGGCCTATCGGTGAGTAAAACTAGTAATAGAGCCAGCACACTTTGCACATTTAAAATAGCTGTGCAATGTCCCGGTGATACTTTCGGCAGACAAGCGCTTGCAATGTCTTGGGACTATGCAGAAGCCAATACTCTGAGTGGCCCGAGCGGTTCATTTGAAAGCATGGTTAAAAATACTGTTGCTGGATTGCTGTCTATTAATTCGAGGGCAGGAACTGCAGGATTTGCCTGTCAAAGCGATGCATCATCACAGTTGCTAAGCCGTTCCAAGATTATCTCCACTGATCCTCCATATTATGACAATATCGGTTATGCTGATTTGTCCGACTATTTTTATATATGGCTACGGCGATCGTTGAAAGACAATTTCCCTGATATTTTTGCGACGCTTGCAGTCCCCAAAGCAGAGGAGCTTGTTGCTACTCCGTACCGTCACGGTGGCAAGGAAAGCGCTGAGCGATTTTTTCTTCAAGGAATGTCTCAAGCAATGCGGCGTCTCGCTGAGCTGGTTCATCCTGCTTTTCCTGTTACGATCTATTATGCGTTTAAACAATCAGAGAATGATAGCGGTGAAGGGTTGGTCAGTACAGGTTGGGAAACTTTTCTTGATTCGGTCATTCGAGCAGGATTTGGGATAAGTGGCACTTGGCCAGTTCGAACAGAGAGAGAAAATAGAAAAATTAACCAAGGAACCAACGCCCTTGCTTCAAGTATCGTTCTTGTCTGTCGTCCCCAGCCATCGGTTGCCCCTACCACTACCCGCCGCGATTTCGTGGCTGCCCTTAAAACTGAACTTCCCATCGCCCTCGCCCATCTTCAGCGTAGTAATATCGCTCCCGTCGACTTGGCCCAAGCGGCAATTGGTCCGGGTATGGCTATCTATACGAGGTATGCCAAGGTACTGGACGCTAAAGGCAACTCCATGTCTGTACACGAAGCCTTGGCACTTATCAACCAAACTCTCGACGAAGTCCTCGCAGAACAGGAAGGCGATTTTGATGCCGATAGTCGCTGGGCATTGGCTTGGTTCGAGCAATTCGGCTTTTCTGAAGGCGAATACGGAGTAGCCGAGACACTCTCAAAAGCAAAGAATACTAGTGTTGCAGGCATGGTGGAGGCAGGAATTCTTGTCTCCAAAGGGGGCAGAGTCCGTCTGCTGCAGCCAAAAGAACTCCCTTCAGACTGGGATCCTGAACTAGATTCGCGCCTTACAGCTTGGGAGATGGTGCATCAGCTTATACGTGTCTTGGAAAAAGATGGTGAGCGAGCTGCAGCCGACTTGGCTTCTAAGTTGGGATCCAAAGCAGAAATCGCACGAGAACTCTGTTATCGCTTATACACTCTCTGCGAGCGCAAGAAACGTGCTTCCTTAGCACTCGCCTACAATGCCTTGGTTCAGAGCTGGCCAGAAATTATCCGTTTGGCCAAAGAAGGTGGCAAACGAACGACTCAGCAAGCTCAGCTTTTCGAAGAAGAATAAGGAATTGGCATGGCTATTACAAATCACGAGCGTGTTGGCAAGGCCATGGAGCTTCTCCGTCAGGGTTTGGCTCCATTTGTTGAACGAGAGATCAAAACGCTCTCTGATGTAGAATCACGTGCGCTCATCAATCATTTTATTGCTGAAGAGCGCATTCCTGCAAATAAGACGATGCAGCAGTGGGATGTCGCAGCATTGCTGAAATTGATGTGGGACGCTTGGCAAAAACCTTTCAGCAAGACGCTTGGCCATGCCGAGCGGAGCCTGATCAGCGAACTGCGTGATCTGCGTAATAAATGGGCGCATCAAGAGACATTCTCAAGTGACGATGCCTATAGAGCTCTCGATTCTGCAGGAAGGATGCTGACAGCGATCTCAGCACCAAATTCCGATGAAATCGAAAGGATGAAGAATGAACTGCTGCGGCTCCGCTTTGATGAGCAAATGCGCACGGAAAAGCGCAAAGCTTCAGGCGCTGCGATCGAGAGCGCTGCGGCAGGAGGCCTGAAACCATGGCGGGAGGTGGTCACTCCACACAAGGATGTCGCAAGCGGAAAATATCAGCAAGCGGAGTTTGCAGCTGATCTCTGGCAGGTCCATATCGGGGAGGGGACCGATGAGTACCGGGATCCTGCTGAGTTCTTCCGCCGCACATATCTCACAGAAAGCTTGAAATCAATGCTGGTTGGCGCTGTCCAGCGGCTCTCTGGCCTTGGTGGAGATCCCGTCGTGCAGCTCCAAACCAATTTCGGCGGCGGCAAGACTCACTCAATGCTCGCGCTTTTCCATCTCTTCTCTGGTGTATCTCCACAAGAGCTGGCTGGGATAGATGCGGTGATGACTGAAGCGGGAGTAAAAGATCTTCCGGTTATTCGTCGTGTGGTCTTGGTCGGCAATAAAATCTCCCCCGGCAATCCGATCACGAAACCAGATGGCACAGTGGTATGTACGCTCTGGGGAGAACTTGCATGGCAGTTGGGTGGCGCAAAAGCCTTTGCGCGAATTCAAGCCGATGACGAGAAGGCGACCAGCCCGGGCGATGTTTTGCGAGAATTGATTGTCGAGTACGGACCTTGTTTGATCCTAATCGATGAGTGGGTGGCCTATGCCCGGCAGCTTCATGATCAAACAGATCTTCCGGCCGGCAGTTTCGAGACCCAGTTCACCTTTGCCCAATTGCTGACTGAATCAGCCAAGCTGGCAAAGAATTGTCTGCTCGTAATCAGTTTGCCGGCCTCAGACACCTCCGGTTCGCCGCACACACAAGCTGATGACTCTGAAGTCGGTGGTCAGCGCGGCCGTGAAGCGCTTGAGAGGCTAAGAAACGTGGTTGGCAGAGTTGAGTCTTCTTGGCGCCCGGCCAGTGCGGAGGAGGGCTTTGAAATCGTGCGCCGGCGGTTGTTTGAGCCGTTGACAGATCCAGCACAATTTAAGGCTCGTGACGTAGTGGCCCGTGCATTTGCTGAGCTTTACCGGACACAACATCAAGAGTTCCCCTCCGAGTGCCACGAAGCTGAATACGAAAAACGTATTCGGGCTGCTTACCCCATTCACCCGGAGATCTTCGACCGGCTTTACGGAGACTGGTCAACCCTCATCAAGTTTCAGCGTACCCGCGGTGTGTTGCGCTTGATGGCTGCAGTAATCCATAGTCTCTGGGAGAAAGGCGATAAAAATCCCCTGATTCTTCCTGCCAACATAGCGATTGACGAACCTCGCGTGCAGTTTGAGCTGACACGATATCTGTCAGACAATTGGGCTCCGGTCATTGAAAAAGATGTTGATGGCCCGAACTCCCTGCCTCTCCGGATGGATGGAGAGATACCCAATCTTGGCAAATTCGCGGCTTGTCGGCGAGTGGCGAGAGCGATTTATTTGGGCTCTGCGCCGACATCGGCAGCCGCCCATCGAGGCATCGAGGATCGTCGGATCAAACTTGGTTGTGTGATGCCGGGAGAGTCCCCCGCGGTCTTTGGTGATGCCCTACGCCGCCTCGCGGCTGCTGCGACTTATCTCTACCAAGATGGCTCACGTTATTGGTACTCAACCCAGCCAACAGTCACCAAGCTTGCTGAGGACCGGGCGGAACAGCTTACGCGTGATATCGACAAAGTAACTCACGAATTGGAAGAGCGCCTGCGCCAAGAGTTGCGACGAATGGGCGATTTCAACCGCATCCACACTTTGCCCCAGTCCAATCAAGATATCCCCGATGACCTTGAAGCACGATTGGTTGTCCTTGGCTTTCAGTATCCGTATAGCAAGGAGCCCAATAGTGCTGCAGAAGATCAGGCGAAGTCCATCTTTGAGTCACGCGGCAATACACCCCGGCTATTTCGTAATACCCTTGTGTTTCTGGCCGCCGACAAGATAAGGCTACAAGATCTGGACGAAGCAGTCCGAAGATTTTTGGCGTGGCAGTCGATCCTCGGCGAGAAAGATATTCTGGATCTGTCACCCCATCAGGTCAAACAAGCGGAAATCCAGCTAAAGTCGGCCGATAGTGCGGTTGCAGCGAGGCTGCCTGAAACCTACCAGTGGCTCTTGGTGCCAACACAGCCGAAGCCTCAGGATCCAGTTGTATTTCAAGCTTACCGCTTGAGCGGCGAAGACACGCTCGCGGCACGCGCCAGCAAGAAGCTGCGAAACGATGAACTGATGCTGACGGCTCTTGGTGCTACGAGGTTGAAAATGGAATTGGACCGCGTGCCGCTCTGGCGCGGTTCGCATGTGAGCATCAAACAGCTGATAGAAGATTTTGCCCGCTATCCATACTTGCCACGGTTGAAAGAGCCATCGGTATTACTCGATGCTGTTCGTGACGGTGTCGGCCGGCTCACGTGGGAGCTTGACGCGTTTGCTTACGCTGAAAGTTTTGATGAAGCCACAGGCAGATATAATGGTCTGTGTGGCGGGCATAATGTCTTGATTTCTGATTACACAGCTCCCGGACTGCTTGTGAAGGCAGAAGTCGCCCTTGAACAGATTGATGCGGACAGGGAAAAAGTTAAAGTTATTCGACCCGAATCAGATAAAGGGAATGCGGGTACAGGAACGGATAGTGGGGTCACAGATGTCGATATTACGCCACCAGCAATCCCCATCCAAACGCAACCGAGAAGATTTCACGGTACTGTAGAACTGGAGCCGACTAGGGTTGGTCGCGATGCCGGCCGCATCGCTGAAGAGGTGATCTCCCATCTGGCAGGAATAGTCGGATCGCGTGTCTCGGTAACCCTCGAGATCTCTGCCGAGATCCCTTCGGGAGTCCCAGACCAGATTGTTCGAACCGTAACCGAAAACAGCCGGACGCTAAAGTTTACGAATCAGGGGTTTGAGAGGGAGTGAAGAATATTATTCACGAAGTAGAAGTGTATTCGACTTCACACTTAGGGCCAGAAACCAGAAAAGTATTTTTTACTAGATTAGGAGTATGCCTGCCTCTTCAAGTGGTTCGTATATCATCCTCGGTTCCTCTTCGTTAGTTGAATCTGGCTAACGCTCAACATCACCTGCGGACTGGGCGACGCTAGAATTACGTAGGTTGTATGCGGTTATTCGGATCTCATTCCATCTGTCGCGTCTTCAAACTATGTATCAGTTCCGCCATTCTGTCCTCGAAGTCTCCCTTGGTCAGGTCAAAACAATTTATCAATGCGAGCTGCAATGGCAGAGCAGCCAAGACTTGGCTCGCCTCTTTGATGAGCACAGGAATGACGTTGCTTTGTTGTGATGCATGTGCTTTACGCAAAGCATAGTCAGTTTCCTCCTTGCAGTAATCACTTAACAGAGAGTTTAGACTTAGGAGAAGCATAACAAAGCCATTCGCGAGTGACTCATCAATTGCCGATTGGATTGTCCTCCCGAAATCGATGTCTTGGAATACCCGGAAGTCGGCACGGGTCAGGGCAACGCTGACCCGTTGTGCGATGTCGGCGTCGCGATCCGCGTATGAGAGGAAGATGGTCGCCCGCTTCGAGATGGCTGCGAGTTTGTGCAGTTCTGCCTGCAGGTCCTTACTGAGGTCTACGATCTCAAAAACCTTTCCTTCCAGCGACTTGATCATTTTAACTTCTTCTTGGACCCATTTCGACGAGCGGGCGTTCGGGCTGTCACAGAGGATGAACCAAGTTCGCGCACCAATTTCGCGGCGCAACAAATCAGGAAGTTCGGAGCCGTCGTCCTCCAGACACTTGAGAAAGAAGATGAGCGGATTATGGCCCTTACGCTCAAGTACATCGCGAATTTGGCGCACCTTGTCCAAGTCTCTGTGCGAGTGAGAGAGGAATATCCATGCGCCTTCAACTTTGGATTTCTGACCGCCCATAACTCTTCTACCCAACTATAAGCGTGATAAGCACAGCGGTTGCTAGATAAAAGGAGTGGGGAAGTTACGTTTGATTAACGCATTGGTCAGCTGTTAATTCATGCGATTCGATACAACGTCCTCAATTGGATTCACCAAATCGATAAGTCTATGAAAATATGCTTGGTATACAGTAAAAATTGACAATAATAAACCAGCACCTGCTTCTGGCTCAAATTCAAGATACTTCCTGATTTCGCTTATACCTGCCCCTTTTATCTTTGGCGAGCTGCTTTCAATGACAATTTTATTAATTCTTTCCTCCCACTTTTCGCATAGTTTTCTGACAAGCGGTAAAACTTCGGGACTGGTGAAATCAACCTTTACACGATGAGCAAAATAATTACGAAGATTCTTTATGATACGTAGAATTTCTACATCTTCGCTTGTCAAAATACCAGTTAGCAATCCTAATTGGATTCGAGCGCCAAAGCTTCCAACAGGCGCGCGTCCATCGCCGTTCAAACCAAGGAACTCCTCCTTTTCATGTTCGGTACCCCTGAGCCGCATACTCAGCAACTGAGCAAGGGCGATATCAAGAACTCCAGCAGATACTATCACGAGTTCACGTCTCGTCAGATGCCGGTATTCATGATAGATATCTGGAGCACCCGGGAATACGTCCGCCAACCAGTTTTCAATTTTCCATGCCATAATAATCTTTCAGCCAATGTAGAAGTCACCGGCGCTGTGCGGCTTTATCGCGTAGCGTCCGTGTGCACTGCCGTGTTAGCTTTTCCGTCACCTGAGTGACGCCGCAAGATTCACAAGCACACTCAGAAAAACTACGGAAAGCAGAAACACCAGCTCTTGTTTTCGCGTCTTGATCTGTGGGCGATAGCCAACAACGACGCAGATTACGATAACGGCTGCAAAAGCTGGTGTCAATAAGTTTGCTGCTATTGCACCAGCTATATCTCCGTGCACCAAACGGAACATACCCTCGGTCATTCCACTAAACATTCCTTTTACGCCAAACAACCGTTCAGGCGGCGAAGGCGACAAACCAAGTTTTGCGATCAGTACAACAACTGGGTTTCTGTCCAAAGACACAAACCAAATTGCTACGACCAGAACGCCGGCGCGAAACAGATAAGTCTGGAACCTATTTCTATTCGTCAAGGCGTGGCTTTCGGACTACCAAGTAGATCGGCACGGCAATGATGCAGATAGCAAAGGAAAACAATCCCCACCCAATGCCACTCATACCTCGGGACGTCGCATCTTTACCAATCAAGACGCCGACGATGACAGCAATTACAAGGCCCAAAAAAACTTCCATGAAAATCTCCCTTCGAGACGAGTTGAAAAAGCTAACAAATGATTATACGGCGCTCTCTTTTATGCAGAAAGGAAAGTTATATCCGGCATTGACCAGAAACAATCAAAACGCTATAAATGTTCGAGCCGCTGATAATCGAAGCGCAGGGCCCCTGACGAGTAAAATAGCGAATATATGCGTAAAGCAATTGATAAATAGTTATTTCCGTTATTATTAAATAGGCAATTTCTACTATTTTTTCTCAATGTGCGTTAACTGCGATTTAGCCTTCTTCTCATAAACAAAAAAGGCCCAGCCATCTTTCATGTCTGAGCCTTCAATTTCCCACCATATCCCCTCCCAGCTATTTCTCTGATTCGCTACTATTTGGTTTCGGAACCGGAGACTGATGCATCAATGTAATAATATTATACACAAAAGCAAGGGATTTTGCAGACACAGAAGGAAAAGTCACTGAAGACTATTTCCGATAAAATAAAAAAAGCGCCCGATCGGAGGGGGATTGATCGGGCGCTCAGTCACGCCTTCCGGAAAGGCGCGGTATAAGAAATTAGTGGCCCTAGGCCACATTCGGAATATAAGCATTAAGACAAATTCTGTCAAGGGACAAAATCGCCACAGCGGGTATTAACGTGTTCGGGATAACATGTGAGCGAAGCGATTCAGGCTGATCCCTTTGTTGGGCTGCCCTCTCTCACTCAAGAAGGCGGGCAGCACGTGCATTCATCAGTGCCATGACTTCGTCAACTTCAAGCCCAGCGTCGCGATTCTCAAATCGCCCAGACAGATTGCCCACGAAAGGCGTGGGCTGCCTAGCCTCGATGTTACCTTGAATCATGCGATAGCGGGCAATCGACAGAATCGCAGCCAGTCGCGCGCGAGTCATCCCGACGAACAACAGCCTCGCCGCCTGCTGAACTAGTCCCGGGAACGGCATGTCCCGTAGGCTTGGCAGAAGGCCCTGCTCAAGACCCGGGATGAAGACCACATCAAAGGTCAGCCCTTTAGAACCGTGCAGAGTCATGACGCGTACGCGGGACGCCGCCTCTTCATCAACAGGCAATCCGAGCCGAGCCCGCACGGCGTCGAGGACGCCTCGTTCAGCGCGTGGAGTGGGGCTCGTAAGAAGATGACATGTTTCGTCAAGCGTCATCCCGGGCGGAAGATCAGCCACGTACTCGTTCCATGCCGAGCTAGATCCGGCACCGAGAATCGTATCCACTCCGGTCGCAACTGTCTCCACTACTTCCAGAATTGGGCTCACTGGATTGACACCGGAGACGATTCTAACCGCTTCTGCAGCAGTTTGAATTGCGGCTCTGGCTCTGGGGGGCAGGCTGTCTAAGTTCGGCCAAGATAGCAGGTCGCCGAATCGAAGGCCACTGGCCAGCAGCCAGACGGCGATTGCATTGCACGTGCCAGCGCCCACATGGTTCTGGATACCGATGAGAGTGCGGACCGCCACGTAGTCATTTACATCAGCGATCAGTCTCACTAGCGCGCTAGCAACCCGTCCTGACGGTTCGTCCGTGAATCGCCCCTCATCACCGAGCAGATACGGGACGCCGGCCGTCTCCAATGACTCGACGAGTGTCCTTTCTAGGGCGGGTCGGCTGCTTAGCAGAACGGCTATCTCCTCAGCTGGCATTCCGGCATCGAGAAGAGCGCGGCATGATGCGGCGACTGCATCAGCCTCTCGCCGCCAACCCGCAAAGTACCAACGATGGACTTCGCCGTAGACCCTCGGGTCAGCAAGTGTCGGAGTCGGGATGTAGTCCTTTGGAATGCGGATGTCCGACGCCCATGCGGTCATTAGCCCCAGTGACGGAGTAAGAATCTCGTCTGGGCAACGAAAGCAGTGCTGGAGCACATACGAGCTCGCGTCTGGGTACGATTCGTTGAATCGTTGGATGCCAGCAGGCATCGCATAGCGGAAGAAATAGATGCTCTGATCATCATCACCGGATGCGAACAGATGTGCCCCTCGATCCTTAATCTCACGGATGAGATCAAGGTCGACTGGATTAAGATCCTGATACTCGTCTACGATGAGGTGATCTAGGCGTATGGGTAGGCCCGCTTCTATTGGCATGGCCCGGAGGTACTCAAGGCAGCGACGTGTGATATCGCTTGGCAGTAAGTAGCAGTACAGCGATGAGCGCGTGCGATAGTACGCATTGAATCCTGCCCGCTCAACATCGGAAATCGGAGGGACGGGTTTCGGGAGCCCGGGAGGCAGCCACGCTCCTGTACTCCAGAACGCCTCGTGGTCGAGGCGGATCTCTCTCCGACGGACAAATGACTCTTGGTTCGCCACAACGGCGAACTCCGGATCGAAGATCTTCAACATCTCCCACTCGTCGAGGACGCGGGGAGGGACAGGAAAGGCGTTGAGTTGCCCTGCGGCGCGGAGAATCCGCAAGGCCAGTGCATGCAGGGTGCTCACGCGCACAGGGCATGGCAAATACATTCCTGCTGACGTCCACGCGGCAATCACATCGCGTTCAAGATCAGCGGCAGATGCCCTCGTGAAGGAGATCACTGAGATGGCTTCAGGGGCCACGCCCTGACCCGCAAGCCACAACACCCGGTCTCGAATCACTCGCGACTTCCCGGCGCCGGGTCCGGCAACAAGGCATATGACCGGGTCGGGGCACTCTGCCACTTGCCGCTGTGCGGCTATCGCTTCTTCAATTACCTGCGGCGGAAGTCGCATAATGCTCCCAGATCAGAAGCCCCTAACTGTGCATCGGTCGGCCCAACGCCTTGACATTCAGCTGCAAGGGCCATTACTTGATTGTCGATAGTAGCACTAATGGGTGCGCACGGCGGCCGACAGTCTTGTTACGAGCCGCGCGGCACCAGCTCGTTGACCGTCGATCGCGGGTTGAACGGCTCTTGTCAGCTGCAACGGCATATTATGTTTCATCAGCATAGAGTGATGACCCTCAACCGTCTTTCCTTCGGAAGGTACTCCAGCGCGGCGGTCAATCGGGTTGGATAGCCCCCGTCCTCCCGATCTACCTCAAGCATGATATTGAACTTCCTCACCTCGTGTTCTGGCGAATAGACCATGTTGTAGATGTAATTCGACGCGACCTTTGACTTGATCAATGAGGCCAGTTGGTGGCTGTCGAGGTTCTCGATTTGCGCCTTCTGGAGCTTGCCAAGCTTCTCTCTGAGCAGGTAGGCGTGTTTCTGCTTCACAAGCTCAACGTCGAAGTCCGTGATTGGGTGCACCTTTTCCGAGATCGCATTGATAGCCATCTCGGAATCTGCTTCGAAGCCAAGATACACAGGCCGCTCGATCTTGAACGATAGGAATACCCCAAACAAGTCCGACTGAAGACTGCGAACCTCATACCCAGACTCCTTGAATGGATAGCAGAGCGTGTTGACGTTCTCTTCGTCGGGACGCTCAGCCGCATCCGGATCCCCCATGATTACCTTCTTGCCATGCTTCAAGAAGGTGTTCACAAGCGTCATCGATAGATATGTCTTGGCTCGCGAGCTGAAGGTGGCCGGTATGTATCCAAGATACGCTGGAAATACCGCCAGCCTTTGGTTAATCCTTTGAAGGGCTTGATCCGACAAATTGTTCAAGTAGACACAGAATAGGGGCCTTTCGCGCGGATAGCTTAGTGGTCTAGTGACGACCATCGATTCCATGATCATCTCGATAACGGAGGCTTGGTCGCGTCCTATCAGGTCTCCGCAGAGGATGCTTTGACTCGCACGTGGCTCAAGGAGAGGCAATACCTCACCTATAATCGGAAAGACATACCAAGAGGACTCCACAGCAGCAGGATCGAAGACGAGG
>Ga0116184_10004196_pt1 | contig 11448 bp, 11 predicted proteins | sample AD_JPNNA5_MetaG_FD_89886 | JGI IMG/M metagenome (GOLD analysis project Ga0116184, IMG submission 89886) | Active sludge microbial communities of municipal wastewater-treating anaerobic digesters from Japan - AD_JPNNA5_MetaG | ecosystem: Engineered > Bioreactor > Anaerobic > Digestate | place...
ATGGGGATGTCCAAGGCGCTCATGGAAAAGATGATGGTAGCCAAGGCACGTTCCTATGGCGACACAAAAACCATTTTCTGCGGCACGCGTTACGGCAACGTGATGGGTTCGCGCGGATCGGTCATCCCGTTTTTCATCAATCAGATTCTCTCGGGCGCGCCAATTACAGTGACAGACCCCAACATGACCCGCTTCATGATGTCCATTGACGATGCGGTGGATCTGGTGGTTTATGCGTTTGAGAACGGGCAACCCGGTGACATCTTTGTCCAGAAGGCGCCGGCGGCGACTATCGATATCCTGGCCAGAGCTCTGAAGCGGCTTTTCAAAGCCGACAACGAGATCCGGATCATCGGTACCCGCCACGGAGAGAAGCTCTATGAGACTCTTCTGACTCGTGAGGAAATGGCCAACGCCAAGGACTGCGGCGACTATTATCGCATTCCTTCGGATGTGCGGGATCTTAATTATTCCTGTTACTTTACAGAAGGGGAAACCAGGGTGTCCCGTCAGGATGATTATAATTCTCACAACACACGCCGCTTGGACGAGGAGGGTATGCTTGAATTGCTGCTGCAACTCGATTTCGTAAGGGAAGCTTTGGATACTGGGAAAATAATGTTGTAAATTTTAAAAACTAAAGTTAATTAAAATTGACATGTTTTGCAGGAATGACCAGGGTGGAATGAATGCGATGAAACGAATTTTAGTTTTAGGTTCCATAGGCATGGCCGGTCATATTATTACCCTTTACTTCAAAGAGCAGGGCTATGAAGTAACCGCTTATTCTGTTACCCCCTTTTCCTTCTGCGACAATATCATCGGCAACGCCTTTGAAACCGGAAATTTTAAAGACATTATATTACATGGGAAATATGATGTCATCATCAACTGTATCGGCATATTAAACCAGGCGGCCGATGAGAATCGTTCTGCTGCTATTTATTTAAACAGCTTCCTGCCGCATCTGATTGCCGATACAATTAGAGACAAAGATAGCAAATTAATCCATATGAGTACCGATTGTGTGTTTGCCGGCAACAGCGGGCCCTATCACGAAAGCAGCCTGCGCGATGGAACAACCTTTTACGACCGCACCAAGGCAATGGGGGAAGTCGATGACAACAAAAACCTCACCTTCCGAAATTCCATTATCGGTCCTGACATGAACGAAGGGGGTGTTGGTCTGTTCAATTGGTTCATGAAGCAGAAAGGAACCATCAACGGATTTAGCGGTGCCATTTGGACAGGAGTTACCACTCTAACCCTCGCCAAGGCCATGGAAAAAGCGATACAGGAAAACCTCTGCGGCCTGTATAATTTAGTCAATAACGAAAGCATCTCCAAATACGACCTGCTGATTCTTTTCAATACGTATTTTCGGAACAACAGCCTGACCATTCTGAATAATAACGACCTTAAACTTGATAAATCATTAAGAAATACAAGGAAAGATTTTTCTTTTACCGTTCCTTCTTACGAACGGATGATTATTGAAATGAAACAATGGGTCGATACCCATCCCGATCTTTACCCACATTATCAAAACCTGTCTTGAGAGAAAACATGAAAGTAATGACCATTGTCGGCACCCGGCCGGAGATTATTAAACTGTGCCGGGTTATTCATGAACTGGATGAACACGCAGATCATATACTGGTTCATTCCGGTCAAAACTATGACTACGAACTCAACGAAATTTTTTTTCAACAACTGGGGATCCGGAAACCAGATCATTTTCTAAATGCTGTGGGTGAAAATGCCGCGCAGACCATCGGTAAAGTTATCGTCGCTACAGACAAACTAATCTCCCGGACAGTTCCGGATGCCTTTCTTTTACTGGGCGATACCAACAGCTGTCTTTCCGCCATTTCCGCCAAGCGGCGTAAAATTCCCATCTTTCATATGGAAGCAGGCAATCGCTGTTTCGATCAGCGCGTACCCGAAGAGATCAACCGGAAAATCATCGACCATATCAGCGACATCAACATGCCCTATACGGAGCATGCCCGGAGGTATCTTCTGGCTGAGGGCCTCAAACCGGAAACAGTCATAAAAACGGGATCTCCCATGAAAGAGGTGCTGTGCTTCTACCAAAAGGACATAGAAAAATCAGATGTAATGGAACGGATGCAATTAAGCCCACAAAAATATTTTGTAGTCAGCGCCCACCGTGAAGAGAACATCGACAGCGACGCGAACTTTCATGATTTTCTGGATACTCTTTCAGTAATGGCCAATGTATATGAAAAAACAATTATTGTCTCCACGCATCCCCGGACAAAAAAAAGGATGGATTCGCTGGGTAAATCAGGCTTAGATAACCGCATTCACTTTCTGAAGCCTCTGGGATTTCTCGATTATGTGAAGCTGCAGATGAATGCTTTTTGTGTGGTTTCCGACAGCGGGACGATCACCGAGGAATCATCCATCCTGAATTTCCCTGCCATTACTATTCGTCAGGCGCATGAGCGGCCGGAGGGGATGGACGAAGGGACGCTGATTATGTGTGGATTAAAATCAGAGGATGTCGTGCGAGCCATCGATGTCGTTGTGGCGCAGTCGTCAATGGAGCGAAGGGTCTTCAGTACAGTCCCGGACTACAACGTGGACAATGTCTCACGGAAAGTTGTGAGGATCATTATGAGTTATACCAGCTACGTCAACCGCACCGTCTGGTTCCGTTAGTACGTCTATGCGCATCTTGATTCTGGTCGTCTATTATCTGCCCAGTGTCATGTCCAGCGCCAAACTCATCGACGATCTTGCCCGTGAGTTTCATGATCTGGGACATGAAGTTGTTGTTGCCGCTCCAGACAACGCGGTTTTACAGGACTTTGAAGTTACTGTTGAATCGGGAATCAAGGTTGTCCGGGTCAAAACCGGAGAGATCAAGTCGGCATCACGATGGCTCCGGGCATCGCGGGAGGTGCTACTTTCCTATATGATGTGGCGGAAAGGAAAGGTTTTTTTTCTGCAAAATCCTAGCGATATTGTCATCTATTATTCTCCAACTATCTTTTTTGGTTCTCTTGTTGCGCGACTGAAAAGAATTTATCGCTGCCCATCTTATCTTATTTTGCGGGATATCTTTCCACAGTGGGCTGTGGATACCGGGTTGTTGCGTTGCGGCAGTCTTGTTCATCGTTTTTTTGAATATAAAGCAAAACAAAATTATGATGCGGCGACAATTATCGGTGTCCAGACTCCGGCCAATCTGCAATATTTTTCTGAACGGGGTTTGTCGCAAAAATACCGGCTGGAGGTTCTGTATAACTGGGCAGCAAAAACGGAAAAACGGCAAGTATCCGGCGAATACCGGAAGCGTTTGGGACTAGAAGACAAAACCGTCTTTTTTTATGGCGGTAATATTGGTGTGGCACAGGATATGGATAATATTCTCCGCCTTGCCGAATCATTGCAAAACGAAAAAAACGCCTTTTTCCTCCTTGTGGGCGAGGGGAGCGAAGTTGCGCGCCTGAAATCTCTGATGGATGCGAAAGATTTGACCAATATTGCCATTCATCCACCTGTTGATCAGGAAACATACATAGAAATGCTTTCTGAATTTGATGTGGGACTTGTTTCGCTTGGCAGGGCATTAAGGACACAGAATTTTCCCGGCAAAATATTGGGCTATATGGATCAGGCCAAACCCATTTTGGCTAGTATTAATCCTGGGAACGACCTGAAGGGTCTTCTTGAAAAACATGATGCCGGATTAGTTTGCCAAAACGGCGATGACGAACGCTTTAAGATGTTGGCAAAACGGTTACTTGAAGATCGGGAGTTGCGAATGCGTCTGGGACGGAATGCCCGTGTCATGCTGGAGGATTGTCTCTCCGTCCGGCGAGCTGCTTGTCAGATTCTTTCCCACGTGGGGCAAAAGCCTTGAAAGATGATGCTCTTGTTCTCGTAACCGGTGCGACAGGCGCGGTTGGCCCGCTTGTCGTTCAAGCACTGTACCACGCCGGATTTTGCGTTCGCACTTTTTCGGCGGATATGGCAGGCCCGGGTGTCCTGCCTCAAGGCATAGAGGTGATGATTGGTGATGTCACGGATAAGGGCACCGTCCAAGCTGCCATGCAGGGGGTGGATGCCGTTGTGCACATGGCGGCACTTCTTCATATTGTCAATCCTACAGAGGCAATGTATGAAAAATTTGAACGTGTCAATGTTGGCGGAACCGTTACGGTTGTTGAGGCGGCAATCAATGCAGGGGTAAAACGTATTGTTTTATTCAGTACGATCGCAGTTTATGGGGCTTCGAACGGTAAAGTACTCAGTGAAATGTCGCCCGTACAGCCCGATACGATTTATGCCCGGACCAAACTGGCCGCGGAGCGAATTGTTATGAGTGCAAAGGACACCGACGGTCAACCATTAGGTGTTGTGTTGCGTCTGGGGGCGGTTTATGGTTCGCGAATCAAAGGTAACTACGAACGGCTGATTTATGCATTGGTTCACCATCGCCTTGTTCCAATTGGCAATGGCCTCAATCGAAGAAGCATAATTTATGATCATGATGTCGCCCGGGCGGCGGTACTGGCAGTGACGCATCCGGCGGCCGCCGGTCGCATTTTTAATGTTACAGACGGTCGTTTCCATACGTTAAAAGAGATTATAAAGTCCATCTGCGCTGCCTTGGGCCGTGAGACGCCGCGAATTTCCCTGCCTTTGTCACCGGTGCGGGCAGTGGTAAACTTGATGGAAAAGGGATGCCATATCGTGGGTATAAAACCACCGGTGACAAAAGAGCTGATCGATAAATATACCGAGGACATCGCCGTTGAGGGCAAACTGATCCAGCAGGAGCTGGGTTTTGTGCCCCAATATGATCTGCAAACCGGCTGGGAAGAGACGATCCGGCGGATGCGCCCATGAAAAAGATATTCGATCTGCTGCTTTCTCTTTTTCTGGTTATTGTTCTTTCAATCCCAATGTTTCTCATTGCAGTTTTGATCAGATTGACTTCAAAAGGACCGGTGCTGTACTGGTCGGATCGGGTGGGACAAAAAAATAAAATATTTAAAATGCCCAAATTCAGAACGATGCGGATTGATACGCCGGCGATAGCGACGCATTTGCTCAAGAATCCCGATCAATATTTAACCCCGATGGGTAAATTCTTACGTAAATCAAGCTTGGACGAGTTGCCTCAGTTGTGGTGTATCCTGACCGGAGATATGAGTTTCGTCGGACCGCGGCCAGCATTGTTCAATCAGGATGATCTCATTGACTTGAGAACCAAGAAGGGGATCCATACCATGCTGCCGGGTATCACCGGCTGGGCTCAGGTCAATGGGCGTGATGAATTGCCGATTCCCATTAAAGTTGAACTGGATGCGTATTATTTACGGAACCGATCTTTTTTACTGGATTTAAAGATACTCTTTATGACTTTTTTCAAAGTTCTGTGTTGTGAAGGTGTAAAACACTGATGATGTACGAATATCCCGAGGCGAAGACGGCAAGATTGCACGACGGGGGGGAGCTTGCATGAAAAATATCATCCGGAACAGGAATTTCTACATCATGCTCCTGTGCGATATCGGCCTGGTTATTGCGGCGTATTTTCTTTCTTTTTATCTACGTTTTGAAGGTCACATTCCAATACCGTTCTTTATTACGTTTCAAGAAACGGTTGTTGTTGCGGTGATCATCAAAATCGCCTTTTTCTTTTCCTTCAACCTTTATCGCGGCATGTGGCGTTTTACCGGTTTGCAAGACTTGAAAAATGTTTTTCTGGCCATACTCTTCGCTTCCGCCACGCTTACTTTGTATATTCTCTTTCTGTACCGTTTCGAAGGATTTTCCAGGTCTGTTTATGTTATTGATTTTGTGCTGACTTTATTATTCATCGGCGGTATCCGGGTCTGCGTTCGGCTGATAATAAACCGTGGGTTTGGTTTCAGCACGGATCTTTTTAATATCAAACCTTCTGAATACAGCAAGCGCATGCTTATCATTGGCGCAGGGAATGCGGGAGAAAAAGTCGTCCGCGAAATGATGGACAATATGACCATCCGAATGCGCCCTGTAGGATTTCTTGACGACGACCCGAACAAATGGGGTATGTCGATCCACGGTGTTACCGTAAAGGGTAAAATTGACGATATATTCACCTTCCTGGGGGAATTTGATGAAGTGCTGATTGCTATCCCGTCGGCAAAGGGAAAACAAATGCGGCGGATCGTTGATCTGTGCACCGATACAGGAAAACGCTTCCGGACTATGCCCAATCTCGGAGAATTGATCGATGGCAAGGTTTCCGTCAAAGCCATTCGGGACATCAAGTATGAGGATCTGCTGGGGCGCGATGAGGTTAGATTGGATGCGGAACTTCTCCGCAGGGCCTTTGCGGGAAAACGTATCCTTGTCACTGGAGCGGGAGGTTCCATCGGCAGCGAATTGATCCGTCAGGTCGGATATTATCAACCCTCTGCCCTGGCGCTCCTGGATTTCTCCGAATACAACCTTTTTCAGATTGAAAACAAGACGCGTCAATATTTCGAACAATTACCCATACAGGCCTTTCTCGTGGACATCCGGAATGAGGAAAACCTGCGGCGTGCATTTGCGAAATTTAAACCTGATGTGGTCTTTCACGCGGCAGCCTACAAGCATGTGCCCCTTCAGGAACTGAACCCGTGGGAAGCTGTTCTGAATAATGTCTGCGGGACACGGAGCCTTGTGCGAATTGCTCAAGAAAGCGGCGTGGAGCGTTTTGTTCTCGTATCGACGGATAAGGCGGTACGGCCGACAAACGTTATGGGCGCCACCAAGCGGGTGGCGGAAATGTTTGTGGAAGGGACGAACGGAGAAAGTCGTTGCCGGTATGTAGCGGTCAGGTTCGGTAATGTCTTGGGAAGCTCGGGTTCCGTTATCCCGCTGTTTGAGGAACAGATTGCAGCCAGGCTGCCGTTAACGGTGACCCATCCGGAAGTGACCCGTTTCTTTATGAGTACCGTGGAAGCGGCCCAACTGATTCTTCAGGCCGGTGCGATGGGATCAGGGGGCGAGATTTATATTCTCGACATGGGGCAACCGGTCAAGATCGCCGATATGGCAAGGGATCTCATCCGGCTGCATGGCCTGGAGCCCGATGTGGATGTGCCGATCCAATATGTAGGGTTACGCCCCGGAGAGAAGCTTTATGAGGAACTTATTACCGAAGGCGAAGGGATTGTTCCGACTACACACGAAAAAATTCGTGTGCTCCGAGGAAAAGCATCTGATATGGCAACACTGGGTATGCAGATTGATACCCTTGCGCAGGCGGCGAAGGTATTTGATGGATCTCGCATTAAAACTGTCTTAAAAGAGATCGTGCCCGAGTATACACCACAATGAAGCAGTTTTGAAATAAGTTAAAATTTAACCTGTTATTAAGATCAACTCTGCATGAACGCCACTGCAAAATGAATCCCCATGAAGGGGAGCAGATCAAATGTCCCTCTCCGCTTCACTGAACATCTTTTTTCATCTGTTCGAATTCTTCCTTCGTTATTTCCCCTTTCGCATATCTTGTCTTAAGAATACCCAAAATCGCTTCGTTTGTGCTGGTCTTCTTTTTGTTCCCCGAACTGAAAATCTTGATGAAGAAAACGATGCCCCCGATCATGAGGGATAAAATCACAAGGGTGATCAAGAGCCCCATGCCCAGGATAAACCGATCATCCATAAACATCATGATTTCCTCCTTGTTATGATGGAAAAATAGTAGAGGTCACATTTGTTGGCGACATGCTCAGTGAACGGTCGATTTATACCAATAAGCGGCAATGATGCCGTAGATAAAGTTCAGACCGATCACCACAACAGGGGTCAGGATGCCGAAGCCGGTTCCCAGAAAGCCTTTTCCCATATGGGGGAAGGTTATGAAGAGCGTCATGGCTGAGGGAAAAAGGCTGAAAATGCAGCCTCGGAAGATGATCCGATTTTTCCAGAAAGGAAGCATCAGAAGCAGCATCCAGAGTCCGCCCCAGATCATCCGCTGATAAAGCCAGGGTGCCGTTAAGGCCGGCTTCATGGTGATTCCGAGCAAAGCGGTGATTCCCAATTTCCCCAGGAGCCAGATATTTATACTATCGACCAACGCACCAAGCGCACCACCCGTGAAAGCGCCGCTTATTTTTCTGATCATGTTATTCCCTTTTTTGTTTGGAAAGGTAAAATATGCCGATCAAACACGGATCATAAAAGTGACGACAAAAACAGCTTGCGTTTAGAATCATCATCCCCACCTGTTGCACCCCAATACATCGAACAAAGAATTTTTGCAAGAAGAGCGGAGACATCGCATTCCAATTGATCCCGGGTGATTGAACAAAAGGTTGTATGACTTATTCAGATTAAGGGGGGCATCAGACCCGCCCATCTTGGGGGTGATGTGGCGGATCTGATGTCGAGGAGAATTTATGCCAAAAGGGGATAAACAAATCCCCTTTTGGCTGTTTGGTATTCCCTAACGAATAATGGTTACCGCGCAATGGGCATATTTTGTGACCGTGTCCGCGACACTGCCGAGAAGCATCCGCTTCAGGCCTCTCAAGCCACGACTGCCCATGAAAATATAATCGATACCGCTATTTTCGGCCGCGTTAACGATCTGTTGGGCCACGGGACCTTCCATCAGGATGGTTTTACAATCCACGCCTTGGTCCTTTAATATTTTTTCCGCCCTGGCCAGGATAGCCATCCCTTCATTTTTTCTTTCCTTATACAAAGGGGTGTCCGGTATTCCAGTTAGGGGGATGATATCTTCGATCACATGCAACAACGTCAAATCGCACGCCGACATCTTAGCGTAGCGGGCACAGTGTGCCAGAACGAGATCCGTCATGGGTGAACCGTCAATGGCTGCCATTACTTTAATGATCTTCTTTTCATGTTTTTCTTCCACGATACCCCTCCGGTGTAAATATCAATCTGTTTATCATGGCTTTGTATCTTCTCAGACAAGACATTAAAGGTCAATACGGGTATGATACTGGTTTAATACGGTTCAGACATTGATAGAAACATGGGTGGGTGCATTGAATAAAGAAACATTTTCTTTATGAACCAGGAATCAGATTGATCAAAAAATGACCAATGTATATAAATTATAAAATATTATTAAATATATGCAAAATATACGGCCCCCAATCAGTCATTCCTGAAAATTGCGATTTTGGTTCTTGCCGACAAGACTTTGTCTGATGAGAGCGACAACCTTGCAGCAGGATTGCAAAGTTAATCAATCATTGATCCTGCAGAAATTATTCTTCATCCAGAAAGGATAAGACTTCCCCGCCCGGTATCCGCCTGATTCGCCCTCCATCATTGATATCCCGAACAAACCCCGCTTCTATCACGGCATCGTCGGTGTAACCGCGTTTTTCCCAGAATCCGGACAGGTAATGATCCAGGAGTTCAACCCGGAGAACACTCTTGGCGGATTTGTATCCCCAAAGATAAGGCACCAAGGCCCTGATGGGTCCCCCGTAGTCCTCTTCCAGGTATTCACCATCGTATTCATAGGCGAGGAGCGTTTTTTCCCTTAAGGCGATATCCAGGGGGATGGAGGTGTCGTAAATATTCTTTACAGACCAAAACCGGATGTGTGTAACTTGACGAGACATGCCGACCGCCTTCAGCATGTCGGAAATTCTAATTCCCCCCCAGTGGCCGAAGACGGAAAATCTTGTGACACTGGTCAGCCGGGCATCAATAATCGTTTTGTGCATGGACATCAGATCCGGCCAACTGAAGACGCGAGGGTTAGAACAGAGACCCCGCACTTCAATCTTCCAGCTTTCTCGATCAAGTGGTCCGGGATGCCCTTCTACCCAGAAAATAGGTGTGCGGAGTTCTTTTAAGCGGCTCATGTTCTCCTCCTGAATTTGCAGATGATAAGTTTTGCGGATTCGACAGTCTTACTCAATTTTTTTATGATACCGTGTTGTTATACTTGACTTCGGTTCTGTCTCGCGCGCCATGCGTTGTGGACACGGTGGTCTTAAATGATTCCAAATCAGTTCCGGAAATGCTTGGGGTCTGCATACATTCCGGGCTCTAATCTTTCAGTTCATCCCCTGTGAACATGACAATATCGGTTTGTATCTTTTCCTTGTCGGCGCTGATGTTCCCGACAAAGGCAATGGGGAGAACCGCTCTGTCCTGTTTCTGCAAAATATACACCCCTCTGCACAAAGGGTTTCTTTCCTGCCGGCAATCTTCCAGAATGATTTGCCTTTCCTCCAACTGCCGGTCTATATTGCCGGACAGGTCAAGACCGAGATGCTTCAACACCAGACGCGTTCCATCGTGAAGCAGCGCTTCGATTCTTTCCTCCTGATTCAGTGGATTCTCAGTTTTCTCACTTGGTCCTTCATCGGTTAATGTGTATATTTTTTCTTTCATCATAAGCATCCTCATCCCATTATTTTGATATTCATGTCGGTTGGTCGAAGAACTATCTCCCACACATGTAGAAGTCAAGGACTCCAAAAGAAACCATGGGTGGGAATGATCACTGTTATTTTCCCAGAGCTTCCCGGATTTTTCGCGAGAAGTCGGCGGCGGTAAAGGGTTTCTGGATGAAAGCTTTTACCCCGCGGTTCATGATGGCTTTTGCCTGTCCGGTTGCGCTGTATCCACTGGACAGAATGACTCTGACATCGGGATTTATTTTTTTTATCTGATCAAACGTTTCCCCGCCGCCCAACCCCGGCATGATCATGTCCAGAATAACCAGGTCAATATCCTTTCTGTCGTGATATATTTCAACAGCCTGCAGGCCACCGCACGCGGAAATGACTGTGTAACCCAGGGTGGTCAACATCTGACTGATTACATCAATATTTGCCGGATCGTCGTCCACGATCAGAATCGTTTCACTCCCCCACTCTGCCTGTGCCGGGGAAGTAAATTCCTTTTCCTTGGCTTTATCCGAAGCCGGTAAGTATATATTAAAAGTTGTTCCATAGCCTTTCTGACTATACACCGTGATCATGCCGCCGTGATTTCTGATGATGCCGTAAGCGGAAGCCAGGCCGAGACCGGAGCCCCGGCTGACCGCCTTGGTGGTGAAAAAAGGTTCAAAAATACGGGGCAACGTTTTGTCGTCCATGCCAAAACCCGTGTCGGTAACGGATACCTTGACATAACGTCCGGGGGGAAGGTCATAGGGTTTTGTAAAGCGGTTGTCGAGTGTGACATTTTGGGTGTCGATATACAAATTTCCTCCCGCCGGCATAGCCTGCCAGGCGTTGATGTACAGATTCAGAAAAACCTGGTCCATCTGCCCACGGTCCACTTCGACGGTCCAAATATCGTCGGTAAATCGGCGCTTTATACTGATTTCTCGTTTTGTTCGGCCGAACATTTCTGAATTTTGAGCAAGCAAATCATTGATGTCCGTCGGACGGGATTCGTATTTCCCTCCCCGGGCGAATCCCAGGA
>Ga0116184_10004197_pt1 | contig 11448 bp, 8 predicted proteins | sample AD_JPNNA5_MetaG_FD_89886 | JGI IMG/M metagenome (GOLD analysis project Ga0116184, IMG submission 89886) | Active sludge microbial communities of municipal wastewater-treating anaerobic digesters from Japan - AD_JPNNA5_MetaG | ecosystem: Engineered > Bioreactor > Anaerobic > Digestate | place...
AAAAAAACATTAGCTTTGCTTCCAATGTCGGAAAAATATAAAACCACCGAAACCGATAAGGCCTACTTTGTCACGTTTACCATTGTTGAATGGTTAACTGTGCTGGCTAATGTTCAAGGTAAGGAAATCATCATCGATTCGCTAAAGCATTATCAGCAAAGCAGGGGGCTTACTATTTATGCCTATTGCATAATGCCTAATCATGTACATCTTATTGCCCAATCAAATGGCAAGGAGTATTTATCGGCTGTATTGCGCGACCTTAAAAAACAAACAGCAAAAACAATTACGAAGAAACTAGAAAGCAGTGATAATAATGAATCCCAAAAAGCATTGGAAATATTTGCAAGCGAAGGGAGACGGTTAAAAAGGATTTCAAAATATAAAGTTTGGCAGGATGGTAACCGACCCATTCTGCTGTATTCAAACAAATTTATCCAACAAAAAATTGATTATATTCATTCAAATCCTGTAAAAGCAGGCTTGGTTTTTAATCCTGAAGATTATCTGTACAGTTCAGCAAGAAATTATGCCGGATTAACATCAGTAATAGATATTGAGATGCTAACTATGGAATGGAAAACAGTAAAATAATAAATCTTGAATTTTGCGTACAGGCACGCGTTGCGAACGCGCGCGTACAGGGAAAACAAACACACTTTATAAATGTTGTCAAAAAAACCCAGTACGCGCGCGTTCGTAACGCGTGCAACAGAAACAAATACCCTTAATAAATGTTGTCAAAAAAACCTTAGCTTTGCTTCCAAGGCCGGGAAAATACAAAGCCACTGCGAACGTGCGCGCACGGCGTATTTTAAAACACCAAAACTTTAAAATTATTATAAAATACTATTTGTAACTTTCAGCGATTTTTTTCAGGACGATAATCTCGCGCCATTTTTTTCTGGCTTCAACAGCCGGCGAACCAAAATAAACCTTGCCGCCTTCCATGGATTTGTCCACGCCGGAAGTAGCCAGCAGTACTGCTCCCTTGCCAATGGTAATATCCTTGTTCACCATCACCTGCGCCCAGATACACACTTCGTCTTCGATAGTGGTTACGCCGGCAATGGCCGAATGTGCGCCAATAAGGCAATGTCTGCCTACATGCGTATCATGACCTATCTGCACATGATTATCGAGCTTAGTGCCTTTTCCGATAATGGTATCTCCCGACACTCCTTTGTCAACGGCACAGAGTGCCCCTATTTCCACATCATCTTCGAGGATGGTTCTGCCGCATGATTCCATTTTTTCATAATGAGTAGGACGCCGTTTAAAATAAAAAGCATCGCCACCGATAACGGCATTGGATTGAATAATGACATTATTGCCTATTATGGTATGGTCGTAGATGCTGACATTGGAATGAATAATACAATTTTCACCAATAGTAACATGGTTGCCGATAAAAGCTCCCGGCTGAATAATTGTTCCCTGGCCGATTTTTGCAGAGTCGCTGATATTTCTAGCGCAGGGCTCAAAGTTACGAAAACGGGTAACTATTTTATTATAATCACGAAAAGGATCATCGGAAATTATCAACGCCTTGCCTTCGGGAGGGGTAACATTTTTGTTGATAATAACTGTGGAAGCTTTGGAATTTAGGGCTTTATCATAATACTTGTGAAAATCCACAAATGTGATATCCCCCGGTTCTACCATATGAATCTCGTTGATTCCGGTAATTTGATGATTGTCACTGCCAATATATTTTACATTTAAAAAATCGGCAAATTCCTTTAAGGTATAACTTTTTTCAAATTTCATAATAACAGTCTTAAACCTATGTTTTCCGTTTATCCTTTTACACGTTCATAGTAAGAGTGAGTACGGGTATCTATTCTGATTTTTTCGCCTATGTTGATGAACAGGGGCACATCCACGGTTGCTCCCGTTTCGACGGTGGCATGTTTGAGCGTGTTGGTAGCAGTATCTCCTCTCAGTCCGGGTTCGGTATAAGTAATTTCGAGCTCAACAAACGCCGGAAGTTCGCATGAAAGCGGACGTTCTGTATCTGCATGGAACATAATTTCAACACGTTGTCCTTCTTTAAGCAGATCATAAGATTCAATAAGTTCTTCCATGATGTTTACCTGTTCGAATGTTTCAACATGCATAAAATTATAACCGGTATCGTCTTTGTATAAATATTGATACGGCCGTCTTTCCACCCGTGTTACTTCAATTTTTGTCCCGGAAGTAAAGGTATTGGCAAGAACCTTTCCGGTGGTAAGGCTTTTTAATTTTGTGCGGACAAATGCTCCGCCCTTCCCTGGTTTAACATGCTGAAATTCAACAACAACATATAAGTCGTTATTAAACTCTATACACAAGCCATTTCTTAAATCTGCCGTAGTCGCCATAAATGTTTCCTTTTTTTTGAAAATTTCGTGCAAAAATAGACAAAATATCTAAACAACAAGCAGTAATTTTACGATAAGACAAATGCCTGATTTTTCACAACAATTTATTGATTTCCAATTACACATATGAACCATTTGGATTAATAATAAATAATATAAACATTTAGAATTATTTAATTAATATTTTTGTTTTCAGAACATTTTTACTCCAAAATTGGCTGCTGCCAATTCATTTCAAATTTAAAATTAAAAAGCAATTTTCCGGGAATAATCAACTTTTTTCATACTTTTATTTATTTTTTTTTCATATTACAAATTATTTTATTAATATAATTATCTAATAGTCTAGGTTGTAGCGGGCTTAAAGAAAGTTATTTTAATTTATCAACAACAGCATTTAAAATCTTCAAAATTCCTAATTTTACAAAAGTAAAAATGCAATGCAATTTATAAGAAATCATGGCTAATTTCACTCATTTACATGTTCACACGCAATATTCCATACTCGACGGAGCCTCGAATATCGAAAAACTAATAAAAAAAGTTAAAAATTCAGGAATGGCAGCCATTGCCATTACTGATCATGGCAACATGTTTGGGGTTAAAGAATTTTATAACATAGCTACCAAAAACGAAATAAAACCGATATTGGGCTGCGAGACTTATGTTGCAGCCAAAGGCCGGACCGACAAATCTGATGCTGACGACAGGTCGGGGTTTCACTTGATACTTCTTGCTAAAAACGAACAGGGTTACAAAAACCTGTGTAAACTGATTTCGCTGGCCTTTATCGAAGGTTTTTATTACAAGCCCCGCATCGACTGGGAACTACTATCGCAATACCACGAAGGACTGATAGCCTCCACAGCATGTATTGCCGGAGAAGTTCCTTACCATATTCTGAATAATGACATCGATAAAGCGGAACAAAAAATTGAGGATTTCAAAAACCTCTTTGGAGAGGATTTTTATCTGGAACTGATGCGGCATAAGTCGGACGATGCCAAAATAAACGAGGAAGTGTTTGCACAGCAACAAATTGTAAACAAGGCTCTTATAGAACTCTCCCGCAAACACAATGTAAAACTTATTGCTACCAACGACGTTCATTTTATCAATGCGGAAGATGCCGAGGCACACGACCATCTGTTGTGTATCAATACCGGAAAACTGATCAGCGATCCGCAGCGGCTGAAATATACAAAACAGGAATTTTTAAAGACACCGGAAGAAATGGCAGCCTTGTTTGCCGATATTCCTGAAGTGATTGAAAATACGCAGGAAATCGTTGACAAGATTGAGAACTACAAACTCAACAAGAGCCCGATTTTGCCCGACTTTCCGCTTCCCGAAGGTTTTACCAACAACTACGACTACCTGGAATACCTCACCTATGAAGGCGCCAAAAGACGCTATCCCGAGATGACCGGGGAACTTAAGGAGCGCATTGAATTTGAGTTGTCGGTAATAAAAAAGATGGATTTTTCCGGATATTTTCTCATTGTCAACGACTTCATCAATGCCGCGCGTGAAATGGGAGTATGGGTAGGACCCGGGCGAGGATCGGCAGCCGGTTCTGTGGTGGTTTTTTGCCTTGGCATCACCGATCTCGACCCTCTCAGATACGGCTTGCTTTTCGAGAGGTTCCTTAATCCCGATCGTATCAGCATGCCCGATATGGATATTGACTTTGATGAAGACGGCCGTGAAAAAGTAATCAACTGGGTGGTGGAAAAATATGGAAAATCGCGGGTGGCTCAAATCATCACCTTTGGAACCATGGCTTCAAAGATGGCCATCAGAGACGTGGCCCGGGTGGAGAATCTTCCATTATCAGATGCCGACAGGCTGGCAAAACTCGTACCTCCCGGAGTAAAAGACTTATCAGAAGCTATCACTGCCACAAAAGAATTAAAACAAGCCAAAGAATCCGCCAATCCTCTCATATCAAAAACTATCAAATATGCCGTAGAGCTCGAAGGATCGGTAAGACATACCGGGATTCATGCCTGCGGAGTTATCATCGGAAAGGACGACCTGATAGACCATATTCCTTTGTGCACCTCCAAAGATTCCGATTTGATGGTTACACAGTACGAAGGCGCCCACGTGGAATCTGTCGGATTACTTAAAATGGACTTTCTCGGGCTGAAAACCCTGTCAATTATAAAAGACTGCCTTGAAAACATTAAATATTCCCAGGACATAGAGATTGACATAAATGCTATACCTCTTGAAGATGCCGAGACCTTTGAATTATTCAGTAAGGGAAACACTACTGCCGTGTTTCAGTTTGAGTCGGACGGCATGAAAAAACACCTTCGCGAACTGAAACCTAACCGTTTTGAAGACCTGATTGCCATGAACGCCCTCTACCGGCCTGGGCCAATGGAAAACATCCCAAGCTATATCCGCCGAAAATTCGGCAAAGAACAAATTGTGTACGATCATCCCCTGATGGAAGGAAGCCTCAAAGACACATACGGTATCACGGTGTATCAGGAACAGGTTATGGAACTTTCGCGCAAGATGGGAAACTTTACCCGCGGAGAAGCCGACCAGCTTCGAAAGGCCATGGGCAAGAAAAACATAACCCTGATGAATGAACTACAATCTAAGTTTCTTAAGGGATGTGAAGATAATGGGATTTCGGCCGCGACAGTAAACAAAGTATGGTCCGATTGGCAGGCTTTTGCTCAATATGCTTTCAACAAATCGCACTCAGCATGTTATGCCATCACGGCTTACCGTATGGCTTACCTGAAGGCACACTATCAGAATGAATTTATGGCTGCGGTGCTCAGCCGCAATGTTTCCAATATCGACGAAATCACCTTTTTAATTGATGAGTGTAAAAAACTTGGCATACAGGTACTTGGACCAGATGTGAACGAAAGCCAGATAAAATTTACGGTAAACAACAAAGGTGAAATACGCTTCGGCCTGGCCGCCATCAAAGGGTTGGGAAATGCTGCCGTGGATTCTATTATTGATGAACGTAAAGCCCATGGGAATTTCAAAAATATTTTTGATTTTTTGAATCGTGTCAGTTTGCGCACAGTAAACAAAAAAAGTATCGAAGCACTCGCCATGGCCGGAGCATTCGACAGTATGGAAATTCACCGCGCACAGTTTTTTTATAAATTGCCCAACGAAGACACAACTTTTCTTGAAAAAGTTATCAAACACATAACCCTCATACAAAACAAACAAAACACCCTGCAACAATCGCTTTTCGGCGAAAGTGATGATGCCGTCATCCCCGACCCCGAACTTCCCGTTTGCGAACCCTGGAGCACTATTGAAAAACTCAATCACGAGAAAAACATTATAGGGTTTTATATGTCAGGTCACCCCCTGGACAACTTCAAAATTGAACTGAAGTTTTTCACCAATTTTACCCTCGACAAATGCGATAACCTCAAAGCCATGGCAGGCAGAGACATTCGCTTTGGCGGAATGATTATAAACGCCGGGCATAAGATGAACAAAAACAACAAGCCTTTCGGGTACTTTGAACTGGAAGACTATACCGGCACCACGAAATTAAATCTATGGGGCGAGAATTATGATAAATACAAACACCTGCTCGAGATTGGAAAATGCATATTTGTTTCAGGGAAAATAGATCAACGCGGCTGGAACAATAAAGATAAAAATCCCGACCAGCCAATTGAATACGAAATCAAAGTGGTTTCGATTGAACCGCTTTACAGTCTTATGGAAAAAAAGGCCAAAGAAGTAACACTTTTAGTCAGTCTTGAAACAGTTTCAGCGCAATTTATTAATCAAATGAAACAATTAGTAACCACATATCCCGGTCCTGTGAAATTAAAAATACAAATCGTTGACGAAGAAGAAGGTATTGCGCTGGATATGTTGTCGCGTAAGCATAAGGTAAACTGCGACGGATTTTTAAAAGAACTCGAAACAATTAACGGAATCAAATTTAAACTTAATTGATAAATCCTTATTTTTGTAAAAAATTAAACTCATAAATTTTATGGCACACGAGATTACCGACAACAACTTTGACCAAATGGTTTTAAATTCAGATAATTTAGTTATGCTTGATTTTTGGGCTGAATGGTGCGGCCCCTGCCGGATGATTGGCCCCATTGTTGAAGAATTAAGCAGCGAATACGATGGCAAGGCTATCATTGGCAAAGTAAATGTAGATGAAAACCCCGGCATCACTGCAAAATTAAAAATACGCAACATCCCTACCCTATTGTTTTTTAAAAATGGCGCCGAAGTAGATAAAATAGTCGGAGCCGCTTCAAAGGCAAGTATTACAAGCAAGCTTAACAGCTTATTATAACTTTTTTGTCCAAAGGCAAACCATATGCCTGTTCCTATTGATCAAAAACTTGTACAATCATTTGGCAACCTTGAACTAATTGCCAAACAGGTTGTTGAAGGTTTTATTACCGGCCTGCATAAAAGTCCGTTTCATGGCTTTTCGGTGGAGTTTTCAGAACACCGCCCATACAACCAGGGAGAATCTATCCGCCATATTGACTGGAAGCTTTATGGCAGGTCGGATAAATTATACACCAAACGCTTTGAAGAAGAAACCAACCTCCGTTGCCAGATAATCATCGACAACTCTTCGTCGATGTATTACCCGGTATCAAAAGATATTTCAGTAAACAATCCCAATAAAATCATTTTTTCGATTTATGCAGCAGCCGCTTTGATATACCTTTTGCGCCTGCAACGCGACGCCGTCGGATTGAGTATATTTTCGGAAGAAGTAGAAGAGCATCTTTCAGCCCATTCCACCATAACGCATCAGAAAATAATATATCAAAGCCTCGAAAAAATGCTGCATGCCTTTCAGGAGGGTGTCAGTAAAAAAACTTTTGCAGCAGCAGCTTTGCACAACATCGCCGAAATAATACACAAACGTTCGCTTGTCGTTATTTTTAGTGATATGATGGAAAGCAATGCCGAAACAAATGACCTTTTTGCAGCATTACAACATCTGAAACATAACAAACATGAAATCATCCTGTTTCATGTTACCGATAAAAGCAAAGAACTTGACTTTAGTTTCGACAACAGACCATACCGATTTATAGATATGGAAAGCGCAGATGAAATCAAGCTAAACCCTTTAGAAATTAAGGCCAGTTATGTGGAAGCCATTAATAATTTTCGCAATGAATTGAAATTACGTTGCAGCCAATACCATATCGACCTTGTGGAAGCCGACATCAATGAAGGATTTCATCATGTATTGCTATCCTACCTTTTGAAAAGGAAACGTATGTTCTAATCCCGGAATTTTATAGCAAGATTAATAAATCATCACCCAATATCAGATTCAACAAAATGCTTTCAAGGGGTATTGATGGTTAGCTTTTACAACCAGTTAGGATCATTTACAGACTACTAATCAATGATTAGTTTGCCGGTAAAAAAATCCGTGTCCGTTTCAAAATAAACAAGATATAACCCTTCTTTCAAAAAAGAAAAGTCGAATACCTGTCGCTGCCCAACATTAATATCTTTTGAATAGCACAAAGCACCGGCGCTATTAAAAATTTTCACCTTCTTTATCGCCGCCACATCATGTTCAAGCCCGGGATTGAAGCAAACTTTGCCATTTGATGGATTGGGAAACAGGGTTACTTTATTTCCATGAATTTTATCACCAATGCCGGTAACAATAGTATTATCAACAGCAACAATATTGCCTGTAATAATTTCTTCGCTGACGGCATTTCTCACGTAGACGGCAATATGGCAATTATCCATTGCATATTGGCTTTGCGAGTTATCAAATACAAATTGTCGGGCAATCAACGTCCCTTCACTTGCCTGCAAACACAAGGTATCACCCCATTGTGAGCAAAGTGCTTCACGGAAAACATGATTATGCGCATAATCAACACCGCCGTTATACTGCTCGGCAATCAGGCTATCTTCAGTCAGCACCACAAACAAGGTGCAGCAAGTATTGACGGTATCGGTAAAATATATTTCCACCCCAATGTTCATCTGATACGTTGATTGATCATATACAGCGCTGATACCAATATTGACAGGGGATGGTTCGCTGAGAATGGTGCCGGCAAAAGACCGCCAGTTTTCTCTTGATTGTTCGCGCCGGGCAGGTTGCCATTGCCTTCGGTTAATAAAGGCTCCGGGAAAAAATCGCAAAGAATCGTGAACAAAGGGTATGGTAAAAAACTCGTTTACAAAGGTTCTTCGCAGATCGGGGCTGCCTGTATAAGGTACTGTAAGAAGCCCGTTCACATTGGAAGGATACATAGCCACCGGCACTATCCTCCCGGGGTTTTCCTGCAACATACTGTCGAGAAGGCAATGTCCCAAAGGGCAGTAGTAACAACGCACCGCTGTAAACTCCTCCAGCACGGCATTTTTATTATGTGGCAGGGTATCGGTTAATATTTGAGCCACCATTCGGGCGGGCAACATCCACAATAAAACAAACAGAGTGCCGATGAACAATAAAAAAGCACGACTATGCCACGCAATGCTTATCATGCTTTATTTTTTCAGTGTTAAGCAGTCTTTGTTGAATACAGCTCAATAATTTTCAGGATTACATCCACAGCTTTTTCCATCGATTCAACCGGCAGATATTCAAACTTTCCGTGAAAATTGTGGCCGCCGGCGAAAATATTCGGACAAGGCAGCCCCATATAAGAAAGACGGGCGCCATCAGTACCTCCCCTGATAGGAACCACCTTGGGTTTTACACCTGTTAATTCCATCGCTTTTTGCGCGGTTTCTACAATGTGAATTACAGGCAGTACCATTTCTTTCATATTGTAATACTGGTCTTTGATTTCCAGTTTCAATACTTCAGCCCCATAGCGGTTCTTCAGAAATTCGACACAATCGGCAAAAAGTTTTTTCTTTAATTCAAATTTTGCCTTGTCGTGATCACGGATGATATACTGCAACATTGCATTTTCAACGGTTCCTTCCATTTTCACTACATGAAAAAAACCATCATAGTCGGCAGTATGTTCGGGCCGCTGATTAGCAGGCAGCAAGGCATTAAATTCCATGGCCACCAGCATCGCATTAATCATTTTATCCTTGGCATATCCTGGATGAATATTTCGTCCCTGAATAAAAACCTTAGCTCCGGCGGCGTTAAAATTCTCATATTCCAGTTCCCCTATTCCGCCACCATCCAAAGTATAGGCAAATTCTGCGTTGAATTTTTTCACATCAAAATGATCTACGCCGCGCCCTATCTCCTCATCAGGGGTAAACCCCACTTTGATTTCGCCATGTTTAATCTGGGGATTTTTGACTAAAAATTCAATGGCGGTCATAATTTCGGCTATGCCGGCTTTGTCGTCAGCGCCCAGCAAGGTATTTCCATCAGTGGTGATGATGGTTTTGCCAATATAATCACCAAGTTCAGGGAAGTCCTTAACTGACAGAACCAGGTTTTTTTCCTTATTGATGACGATATCTTCGCCGTTGTAATCATAAACAAAGTTCGGATTATCTACACTGCCGGGCATATCGGGACTGGTATCCATATGCGCGATAAACCCGATGACGGGAACTTTTTCATCGATATTTGACGGCAAGGTAGCCATTAGGTAGCACTTGTCGTCAAGCGAAATATCCTGAAGTCCCAGTTCTCCAAGTTCCTGCTTCAGTATTTTGGCCAGCTCGAATTGTTTTTCGGTACTGGGAGTGGTTTCTGAATTTTCGTTTGATTGCGTATCGATTTTTATATACCGTAAAAACCGTTCTAATACTTTTTCTTTCATATTTTTTTTGTTTATTTTTTTTACCACAGAGGTCACTGAGTTTTCCACAGAGGACACAGTGTTAGTAGCCGTGGATTAATCGTTTTATTCCATCCTTTAATTTTGCCACATTAAAATTTAACAACAAACCTATCCTACACCCTGAAAGTTTGAGATAGGTAAGTACCTGAGCAGTATGAACATCATTCACCTGATCTACAGATTTGATTTCAACCACAATTTTATTTTCGACAAGCAAGTCCAACCTATAACCACATTCTAAAACTACTTCTTCATAAATCAATGGCAATGGTTTTTCTTTCTCAACAAATAATCCCGCTTTATTTAATTCGTAAAACAGACATTCCTTATAAGAGGATTCAAGTAATCCGGGTCCCAGATTAGTATGAACTTTAAAGGCACAGTTCAATATCTTTTCAGTAATCATATTGTCTTCCATATCCCTCTGTATAACACTGTTTGTGCTCTGTGTTCGCTGTGGTTAGTAAAGGTCTGTATCAATCTTCCTTTTTGGCCCTGAATGATTCCCAAACAAAATAAGCTATCAGAGCCAGAAATGCTATCAGCGCCGTAAACTGAGCGCCCACACCGGTATCGTCGGCCCATACTTTAAGATTAACTGCGTTGGGGTTGTCGGTAAAGAAGATTATCAACGCACCAATAACTCCAAAAATTGCTGCGCCTGCAATAAACCCGGAAGATATCAAAATTCCTCTCTGAATACGTGCATTGGCAAGTTTTTCATCCTTTGTAGATTTTGTGAACCAGTGATTCAGCAAACCGCCCACCACCAGCGGAGTGTTTAACGGCAAAGGAATAAACATTCCCAGTGCAAAGGCTAGCGGGGAAACTTTCAGCCAGTTTACAATCAGTGAAATTATGGCGCCTACGCCCAAAAGCACCCAACTGACACCGGATCCGGACATCAATGGTTCGATAATAGCAGCCATAGCGTTGGCCTGGGGTGCCACCATGGGTTTTGTATGCTTTGCAGTTTCAACAAAACCATAAGCGTCATTAAGAATAAAAATCACAATGCCAACGGTTGCTGCAGAAAGCAGGGTTCCCAGAAATTTGAATGATTGCTGTTTGGCAGGAGTAGTACCCAGCCAATAACCCACTTTCAGGTCGGTGATAAAGCCTCCGGCCATGGATAAGGCAGTACAGACAATGCCTCCGATTACCAGTGAACTCACCATACCCTGCCAGCCTTTCAGGCCAACAGAAACCAGAATTACCGAGGACAAGATAAGTGTCATCAGCGTCATGCCGGAAACAGGGTTTGTTCCTACAATAGCAATGGCATTGGCAGC
>Ga0116184_10004199_pt1 | contig 11446 bp, 8 predicted proteins | sample AD_JPNNA5_MetaG_FD_89886 | JGI IMG/M metagenome (GOLD analysis project Ga0116184, IMG submission 89886) | Active sludge microbial communities of municipal wastewater-treating anaerobic digesters from Japan - AD_JPNNA5_MetaG | ecosystem: Engineered > Bioreactor > Anaerobic > Digestate | place...
ATAGAGACGCCGTTCGACGAATCCGAGGCCGTTGAGAGCCATGGCCTTGACGATCTCGCCCGCGAGTGAGGTGGTGTCGACGTGTCTAGGGGATGGCACGATCGATGAGCTTCGCGATGCCCAGAGCGCCAAAGGCACAGGCAACGACACCGAGATGGCCAATCGAGACGTTGGAACCTTCGATGAAATCGGTAAAAGTGGGCACATTGGACGGTATTTCTAAAAGTACAAGGATTCTGCGGTTTGTGTATTTCTCGGAAGAGGTTTGGCTCCTGCGAAAAGAAGGAATGTTACAAAAATGTCGAAATGACGAAGATTATACGTTATAATTTGAAAAAAACTAACTAGTACTTTATGGACTGAGCAGATGATAAGAGAATCAAAAAGAATATTTATAGGTCTTGTCGAAATCGCAGGTTTCTACAACAGATTATGTGAAGGTTTTGAAAAAATTGGAGTGGATGTTGAATTTGTTACTCTTTCAAATCATTCATTTGAGTATCCAAAAAAATCATCAAAATATATTTTACCGAAAATGATTTCATTTCTTTTAAAAAAACATAATCAATATTCAGATTCATTCTTTATTAGAAAATTATTTTGGATATCCCTTTATTTATTGAAAGTCCCATTATTTATCTGGGCAATCTTATTTTATGATGTATTTATTTTTTCATCCGGTATAAGCTTCTTTTCCAGTCAAATTGATCTCCCAATTCTCAAAATTTTTCGAAAAAACATAATATTTCAATTTCATGGCTCAGATTCCCGCCCTCCATATTTCGACGGCCCATTTCTTTTCGGAATACAAAAAATTGGGGAGAAAGAAATTAGATATATAAAAAGAAAAAGAAATATAATTAAAAATATAAATAGATGGGCAGATTACATTATCGACACCCCAACGGCTGGTCATTTTCATACAAAACCTTTTATCAATTGGCTCGTTCTAGGCCTTCCCTGCGTTCTTCCTAAAAAACCTTATGTAGCAAAAAAAGAAGGGAATTCACGAAAACTTAGAATTCTCCATTCTCCTTCATATCCTGCTATAAAAGGAACATACGAAATCCGGAAAATCATAAAGGAACTTCAGCAAGAACTTGAACTATGCGGATATACAATCGAATATGTTGAGATTATTGGGCAGCCAAATGAGATAGTGATGAGGGAAATTGAACTTTGTGATCTAGTAGTTGATCAATTATTCGCGGATTATGGCATGCCGGGGTTTGCGTCTGAAGCAGCATCATTTGGAAAACCAGTTGTAATCGGCGGATATGCAGCCACATACTGGCATGAAGTTAACCCAAATGGTGTTATTCTTCCGACCCATTTTGTTGATCCCGACGAAGTCAAACAGACTATTCGTCAATTGATCCTTGATCCTAGTGCATTGAAAATGAGCTCCCTTGCACATCGAGAGTTCATCGAGAATACATGGGAGGCATCGAGAGTTGCCGAGAGATATCTTCGGATTGTTAATGGTGAAAAAATTGATGAATGGTTAGTATTTCCTGAGTCAATTATTTATGTACAAGGATGCGGTGTGAGAAAGGAACGTATTATTGATGTTATTAAAGAAATAATCGAAAACTTCGGTTTTGAAAGTCTGCATCTCGATGATAAACCGAACCTGAAAAAGAATATTGAAGATTTCCTTAAATAAGAAAAAACAGGAGAAATATGTGCGGAATTAGCGCTCTGGTTCTTTTTAAAGAAGATAGTGACCAATATCTTTTTATTCATCCAATGAATGATAATATTCGTCACCGCGGTCCTGACGACGAAGGGTTTGCGCTCTTCTGCGATGACAATGAGGTTATTCTTCGCGGAGGTAAAGATACCCCTGACAACGTCTTGGTAAGTTCGTTCCCCTACGCCCCATCACATCGAAAAGCGTCACTTGGAGAGAATCAAGTTTGCGTTGCGCTCGGTCACCGCCGGCTCTCTATCCTCGACCTCTCGCCAGCGGGCCACCAGCCGATGTGCACGCCGGACCGGCGGTTCTGGATCGTCTACAACGGCGAGGTCTACAACTACCGCGAGCTTCGCACCGAACTCGAGGCCGCCGGACATACATTCCATACCGGCACCGATACCGAGGTGATCCTCCGCGCGTATGCCGAGTGGGGGCGCGATTGCCTGAACCGTTTCAACGGCATGTTCGCGTTTGTACTCTACGACCGCGATGCCCGGACGATCTTTGCCGCGCGCGACCGATTCGGAGTGAAACCGCTCTACTACTGGTTCTCGCCCGAGGGCTTCCTCGCGTTCGCGTCGGAGATCAAGCAATTTACCGTGCTTCCCGGGTGGCGGGCCCGGCTCAACCATCAGCGAGCGTTCGATTTCCTCGCGTACTCTCTTCTTGACCATACAAACGAAACCATGTTCGCAGGGGTTCGGCAACTGCGGGGCGGTGAGGCAGTCGAGATCGGGATCGACGCGATCGAAGACAGGTTGCCAGTCTTCCGATGGTACGAGTTTCGACCGAACGAGAGCCAACTGTCATATGAAGATGCATGTAAGACTTTCAGGGAGCTCTTCACCGACTCGGTCAGGCTCCGGCTCAGGGCGGATGTCCCAATCGGCTCATGTCTCTCAGGTGGCCTTGACTCATCGGCAATTGTCTGTGTAGTAAACGACTTATTGAAAGCAGAGGCAAAAGGGGAGGTCCAGCGTACCTTTTCGGCAACATCAGATGTCAAACGGTTCGATGAAAGCGATTTCATCCGCGCCGTGGTCGATGAACGCGGTATCGAAGGGCATTATGTATGCCCATCGATGGACTTTCTTATAACGGATCTCGACCGGATCATCTGGCACCAGGACGAACCTTTCGGATCTTCAAGCATTTATGCCCAATGGTCTGTCTTCCGACTCGCAGCCGAACACGGCATGAAAGTCATGCTCGATGGCCAAGGTGCCGACGAGCAACTCTGTGGTTACCATACATTCTTTCCGGCCCGATATGCCGATCTCTTTTTAAATGGACGCTGGCTCCAGCTAGTACACGAGATGAAACTTGCACAAAAAAATTATGGCTACCCTATTAAACAATCGGCCATCGAGATGGCGTTCTTCGCGTTGCCTGATGTGGTCAGACGTCCGATCCAACGTGTTCTTTTTAGTCATTTACTCGCCCCTGTATGGATCAACACCGACAAACTCAAAGCTCCCTTGCGGATCAATAATTTCCTTCCGCAGAGCCATGGAGCGTTCGACCTCTCATTTAGTCAAATATTCTACAGCAGCTTGCCGATGCTCCTTCACTGGGAAGACAGAAATTCGATGGCTCATTCAATCGAGAGTCGCGTTCCATTTCTCGATTATCGGCTTGTCGAATTTGTGGTTGGTTTACCTGGCGAACAGAAACTCGCGAATTGCCGGACGAAACAGGTGCTTCGTGACGGTTTGAATGGCATACTCCCAGAGCAGATCCGTGAGCGGCGGGATAAGATTGGTTTTGCCACGGCCGAAGTTGAGTGGATCCGTAATCAAGACCCGGCATTATTTCGCTCGATGGTTATATCTGCGATCCAGAGATCTCAGGGCATTCTCAATGATGAGGCCCGAAAGCAGCTCGAAGAGGTGATAAGAGGGGAGAGAGATTATACGACGGATTATTTTATCTGGAGATGGATCTGCTTTGCACGTTGGTTGAACCTCTTTGATGTTGCTCTCGACTAAGAACTTACAAATAGATCGATTTCCTAATTCACCTAAGGTAGTTAAAAGCGTTATCAGGGACTACCGATTAAGCCCATGATGTCCGAAAGGAGGGAGTATTTTTATAAATCGAGCACCACATCATTCTAATGAATTTGGTATAAGAAAAATGGTTATTAATAATTTGTAAGAAACTATGGTTTTTTATGACAATTATTTGTTTTATTTATTCAATATATAATTATTGAGAAATTATTCTGGAAAATCGAGTGATAAAGATCTTTCGAGCATAAATAATATGACTGTCATGAAAATACTTGTGCTTTCTCTGGGTCATCTACAGAATGATCCCAGAATAATGAGACAGATTCATGCCTTGAAGATGGAGCATGATCTCACCTGTATCGGATTAACTTCTCCTGGACTTGACGATATCGAGTTCATCGAGCTACCCAAGGAAACCAAACTGGCCGAACGGGTAAAACTAGGAATATTATTATTACTTCACAGATACGAAACAGTATCTCACCACCTTCCGATATCTCTTCATGCGTTAAAGAAAGACCTGAAAAATCGAAGCTTTGATCTTATCATTGCAAATGATATCGATACCTTCGGATTTGCTTTTGATATAAAAAAATCGGCGAGAATCATTTTGGATGCCCACGAATATGCCCCGAGAGAATTCGAGTCGTCATGGAAATGGCGACTACTTTTTCGGGGATACAGAGACCACATCTGCAGAACGTATCTATTAAGGGCTGATATATTCATCACGGTATGCCAGGGGATAGCCGATGAATATGCAAAAAATTTTGGCGCCACGCCCATTGTTATAACGAATGCAAGCGATTACAAAGATTTGTCACCGAGTCCAGTAAATCCGGAACATATCCGCATCATCCACCATGGTATGGCAGCGCCTCAGCGACAGATTGAGCGGATGATCGAAATGATGGACCTGGTTGATGAACGATACACCCTCGACCTGATGTTAACGGTCCCCTCCGGACTCGAGCCATATTATGAACGCCTTCGTCAGATGGCGGGTGCGAGAAAGAACATCAGAATAGTTGATCCGGTGCCCATGAGGGATATCGTCAATAGGATCAACGTTTATGATATCGGATTGTATATTCTTGAACCGGTAAGTTTCAACGAAAGATACGCGCTGCCCAACAAATTCTTTGAGTTCATCCAGGCTCGGCTCGCTCTTGCAATCGGACCTTCGCCAGAGATGGTCCGAGTGGTTAACCAATATAACCTCGGTCGTATTGCTCGAGATTTTTCTAAAAAAGAAATGGCAAAAGAGTTGAACGAGCTGACTACAGAAGAAATTGAATTCTTCAAGAGTCAATCGCATCGTTACGCTCGCGAACTTTCATCAGAAAAAAATATTAATAAATTAAAAAATATTATTATTGAGCTAAATTCTGATATAATAGACCGGAATGTTCAATAAAATATATTTACCCAGATCAGAGATGACTATTCGGTTTAATGGAGAATTACCATTGTTTGTGCCAATAAAAAAAATACGTCAAAATAAAACCGGTACCGACCCATCGATCACGGTCATCGATCTATGAAGAACGCCCTTCTCGTCGCCTACGAGTACCCGCCAATCGGCGGCATCGGTGTGATCCGCTCGGTCAAATTCTCCAAGTACCTGCCAGAATTCAGCTGGCAGCCTCACGTTCTGACCGTCGCCAACCCGGACAGATTCTATACCACCGTCACGAACGAGCAGGTGCCGTCCGGCGTGACGGTACACCGGGTCTATAACCTGCTCAATAACCTCTCGATAATCGAGGGTGCTCTGCGCAGACTCCACCTGCCGAGCCGTGCTATCGTCCCGGATATCTATCGAGGTTGGGTTGGTCCGGCAATTCGGCAGGGACGGCGTATCATCGCCGATCAGTCAATCGATCTCATCTACGTCACCGTCTCTCCGTTCTCGTCATCAGAAATTGGCGTCAGACTCAAGATGGAGACAGGACTTCCTTTCGTCCTCGACCTCCGCGATGCATGGACACTCGCTCCAAATCCGATCGAGTACCTGCATGAATCATTGCGTAAACGCGATGATGAATACGAGAAGAGGGCAATACATGCTGCTGACAGAATCATAACCGCGACTGAAGGTATTGCCGAGCAGTATGCTGAAAAGTATCCTTCTGAATCAGACAAAATTGTCCCAATTTTGAACGGTTTCGACTGCGACGACATCCCGAATCACGTAGAGCCGTTTTCAAAGTTTACAATCATCTACACCGGGTTCTTCTATGGCGCCCAGTCTCCGAAGACCCTCGTGAAGGCACTCGAACGAATTGTAAAGAACCGACTGATTCCCGCGGATGAGATCCAGTTTCTATGGGCGGGTCGGGACGCCCCGTGGGTCCGCGCGATGTTCAGAAGTGCCGGCATCGAAAGGATCGTGAAATATCTCGGACTCGTCCCAAAAGCTGAGGCGGACGCCCTTCTTTACCGGTCTCACCTCCTATTCTTCTTGCTCGGCGAGAACGAGCGCGTTTCTCAGAAGCGTATCCTCACCGGGAAGATATTCCCATACCTTGCCTCTGGGCGGCAGATCCTGGCTCTCGTCCCGAACGGGGATGCCGCGAGACTTATCTCTGAATTCTCGGATGACGCGGTGATCATCTCGAACGACTCCATTGATGAAGTGACCGCAGCGATAGTCGATGCCTATCATCGGTGGCAGGGAGGGGATGCAACACAGCACATCGGTCCCAAAACGCGGGAGTTCCGGCGTCGTAATAATTATCGAGTGCGCACCCAAGAATTGGCCGCAGTCTTCGACTCTCTCACGGGCCGCTGAGGACGCGAGCATACTCCCTGAGGATCTGTTGCCCAATTGCATCCCATGAAAACTGCCGGCTGTAGTCTGCAATCGCCTCGCGATTCCATGATTTTTCCAGGCCCACAAGAATCGCCCGGGCGAGACCCTCAGGATCGGACGGTTCGACGAGCAGGCCGTACTCGTCGGATACGATGATCTCCGGAATTCCTCCCACATTGGTCCCGACGAACGGGGTGGCACACCCGAGTGCCTCGAACATCACGGTCGGGTTCCCCTCGCTCAGGCTCGACATCACAAAGAGATCAGCCGCGTTCATCCATATGGGGATGTCCGCGTCTTCGACGAACCCCAGGAGCCTGACCCGGTCCGACAGGCGGAGTTCGTCTATCCGGTGCTGTAGCTCTCCCAGGAGCGGGCCGCTCCCACCGATAGTGCAGACCACGTCGTCACGACAGTCTGCCACGTGGCGCATTGCCTGGACAAGATACTCGAACCCTTTCTGTTCGATAAGATTACCGAGAGAGAAGAGAATCTTTGCATCGACTGGGAGTCCGAGCCGGCGACGACAATCTTCTCGTTCAATGGGTCGGAACCGCGGCGGGTACCCGTTGGGAATCGAGACGACACGGGGGTTGCATGATTTGAGCAGGCCGACATCGGCCCGGTTTACGCGGATGATCGAGTCCTGCGCCCCGAGGGCTCTCTCGATCAGAGGGTGGTTCGAGGCCACCTCCTCAGCCAGCCACCGCGAGTCCTCGTGAACCGTGAGCACGCTCGGAACCCCGAATCGTTCTTTCAGTCGCGCTGCAATTCCTCCTGATGGCCACGTGAAATGCGCATGAACGAGGTCGAACCGGATCTCCTCGTTCCGAATCAGCCGTTCGACAACCGGGATCCGGCGATCAAGGTAGAGTTTGACGGGATCGACCAGTGGAAGGTGAAGGCGCCGGGGGATGAAGAGAGCCCGGGGAAAGCGGACCTCGACGTTCCCGTACCGGTAATCGTGACAGAGACGATCGCTTGCGACACGCCCGCCACTCCTCGGGACAGGGGCAATTACCAGCACACGGTCGAATACCCGGCAAATGGACTCGAGCTGGTGTTTAACAAAGAGACCTCCGGCATATCGGTTCTCCTCGTCCGGAAAGTCAGGAGCGATCACGAGGAGCGTGCGATCGGAAAACAAGTTTTCCGGATCGGCATTCATGGTGATCGGAAGAACAAGCGTGGTTGATGAGTACCCGCCGGCAGATTCGCCACCTACAGCACCCCCATCTCCGCCAGCCGCGCCGGTAGGTACTCCTTCGTCACGAAGTCCAGGCCCCGCGCCGCAAAGGCCTGCTGCTCTGACTTCAGCCCGAGCTCGAGCTGCCGCCTGATCTGGAACCGCCAGTAGTCCGTGTCGAAGCGCGGGTCGGTCAGCTCGGCCTTCAGGGCCTGCACGTCCCTGTCCGTCAGCCTGTCCGAGGGCAGGTTGTAGTCCGCGATGTCGCTCGGCTGCACGCCGATGAACTGCGCGCGCGGCGTCGCGAGCAGCTCGGACATGTGCGCCGACTTGATCGAGCCGTAGGCGACCGAGGCGAAGATCCGGTAGGACCAGGGGTCGCCGTCCGTGAAGACCGTGATCGGGAGGTTGAACCGGTCGCTCAGCATGTGCAGCACCCGGCGCGTCGAACGTGCCGGCTGCCCCTTCAGGTGGACCAGGATCGCATCGTGCTCCTCGTCGAAGCCGTTCTCCTGGAGCCGCGCGTACATGCCGCCGGTCTCGATCGCGACCACCATCTTCGCGCCGTGGTCGAGGAACTCCAGCCCCTCGACGTTATTCGGGATCGCGTACCCGGCCTCCCCGACGTCGTCCCGGCAGTGGATCACCCGGGGTCCCCGCCGGGTCGACTCCCGGATCCGGAGTGGCCCGAAGATCGTCGCGCCGTCCTCCTCGGGCCGGAGATGGAACGCCTCGCGCTGGAGCATGGTCAGGATCTCCAGGTCCTCGACCAGGAAGTTCGACTCGTCCTGCGCCCCGAACTTCGCCAGCTTCCATCCCTCGGAGATGTAGTAGAGCTCTCGTAAGGTCGACGACCGGTTCTCGGCGAGCTGCTGCTTTAAGAACCCAATCACGTAGGCCATCTTCAGGAGATGGAGGGCGGACTTTGCCGTGTGCGCCGACCGCAGGCTCTCCTTCTCGCCGTACTTCCAGACCTCGGACGAGTCGTCGAACTCGATGTTCTGCTTGGTCCGGGTCGGGAGCGCGATCGAGGGGACCTCGCCGCCGTGCATCTGGTCGTACCACGCCTCCGCGATCCGCAGCAGCTCCGCGTTCGCCCGCCGGTCCAGTTCCTCCCTAGACATCGAGGTCCACCACCACCTTCTGGTGCTCGTCCACGCCGCGCAGGTCGATCGACCCGTCCCCGCGCCCCGAGTAGACCGCCCGCCAGGTGCCACCGGGCGGGAGGGTCACCTCCCAGACTCGGGTCACCACCCCTTCGAACTCGGTCGAGAAGTCGGGGGCCGGCGTCGCGTCCACGGCCGGATCCCCGGACTGCTCGAAGACCTGGAGCGCGAGCTCCCGGCTCGTGTGGTTCCGGACCTCGATCCCGACCCGCCCCTCTTGCGTCCGCTTTCTCGCCACCACCTTCCGCATGATCTGCCCCTCGATCGGTGAGATGTCCGGGACCGGCCGACCGGTCACCTCCGCCACCTTCGCCGCCAGTTCGGGGAGGATCGCGCAGACCGCCCGCGCCCGCTCCTCCGCCTGCCGTGTCCGGTCCCGGCGCGAGAGGAAGGTCCGGAGGTCCCGTCCCAGATCCTGGAGGGCGAGGGTCACCTCCCGCTCGATCTCCGGGATCGAGGCGATCGCGTCCTTGGACTCCGAGGTGAAGGGGACGTTCGTCGAGGCGACGTGGACCAAGATCAGGAGCGGGCCCTGGGGAAGCCCGGCCTGCTGGACACCGTAGGCCTTCCAGTTCACCTCGGCCACGCAGCGGGTAGTCGCGCAGGCCCCCTGCTGGTAGATCAGGGGGACCCGGTTCGCAAACCGCATGATCTGCGCGTTCCCCTCCGCCGGGAGCCGGCCGCCGTACCCCAGCGCCGCCTCGACCATGAACGGGTGGCCGCCGTAGACCGCGCTCGGCCGGGTACGGGCGGCGACGAAGTCCATCCGGTATTCGGCCGAGAGCCCGCGGACCAGGAGCTCCTCCCCGATCGGCGACAGGCACTGCGTCGTCGGCGGAGGGGGGACACGGACCGATTGAAGGGCGGAGAGGAGGCGCGAGACATCGTCGCCCGAGAGCGACTCCACGCGGACGGACGGCTCGAGGCCGGCCGCCGCGCAGATCTCCTCCGCCGTCTTCGCCCCGACACGGACGAACTGCCCGACCAGGAACGGGGCGAGCGCCCCCTTCGCCCCCGCGACCATCCGGGCGAGCTGGCCGAGCTCGATCCCGAGCGGGTGGGGCCTGATCGCCTTCGGTGGCACGAGCGGCTCGTCCACCACCCGCTCCGAGACGAACGACTCCCCGTCGATCTCCGCCCGGATCCGCGCGTGGGGGTTGACCACGCCGGTGGAGCGGAGGTACTCGACGAGCCGCTTCCTCGCGGCGAGCGAGGCCCGGAACTCGATCTCGACCCGGGTCCCGTGGGTCCGGTCCCAGGCCACCTCCGCGTGCTCGAGCACCTCGGGCTCGTTCGTCTCGACACGGATCCGGAGTGCGAACCGGTGGGCCGGCTCGTGGGGGCCGGTCCGGGTCGTGATCACCGCCGGCAGGCCGGTCGTCAGCTGGGCGTAGAGGACCGCGGCCGAGATCCCGATCCCCTGCTGGCCGCGGCTCTGCCGGATCTGGTGGAAGCGTGAACCGTAGAGGAGCTTGCCGAAGACGAACGGGACGTTTCCCGGCACGATCCCCGGGCCGTTGTCCTCCACGGAGACCCGGAAGGTCTCCGGCCCGGTCCTCCGGACCTCGATCTCGATGTCCGGCAGGATCTCGGCCTCCTCGCAGGCGTCGAGGGCGTTATCGACCGCCTCCTTGATCGTGGTGATCACCCCCCGCGTCGGCGAGTCGAAGCCGAGCAGGTGCTTGTTCTTCTCGAAGAACTCGGCGATCGAGATCGACCGCTGCTGGCGGGCGAGCTCCTCAGCGAGCACCAGGTCCGTCCACCTCCCGGCCGGCGGCGCGAATGACGGCCGCCCCGAGCGGCAGGGTCTCCTGGACCCCGCTCGCCAGGTCCTTGATCGCGACGACACCGGCTTCGGCCTCCCGCGCCCCGACGAGGACCGCGAAGTCCGCCGTCCTCGATGCCCGTGCGAGCTGGGTACCGAGACCCCGGCCCGAGAGGTCCACCTCGGTCCGGAGGCCCGCCTCCCGGAACGCGGACGCAGCCCTCAAGGCGGCGCTGGCGCCCTCCGGTGTGGAGAGGACCGCGACCGTCCGCTGACGCGGGAGAGCGACTGCGCCGAGCGCGACCATCACGCGGTCGAACCCGATCGCGAACCCGCAGGAGGGCGTGTCCTCGCCGCCGAAGAGGTGGGCGAGGCGGTAGGCTCCCCCTCCGACGATCTGGTTCTCGGCCCCCAGGTTCGGGGCGAAGCCCTCGAAGACCATCCCCGTGTAGTAGTCCAGGCCGCGCACGATCCCGAAGTTCAGGGTATACCGGAGGCCGGCGGCGTCCAAGAGGTCGACGAGCTCCCGCAGGCGCGCCTCCTCCGCGAGCGGGCCGGTGACGGAGAACGCCTCGTCGAGCGTGGTCGCACCTACGAGCGCCCCGAGCGGGTCGGCAAGGTCGGGACGTCCGAGCTCCCCGAGCAGGGCAGAGAGGGCGCCAAACTCGCGCTTGTCGAGCAGGGCCATCACCGCCCGGCGGGGACCCTCTTCGAGGTCAGCGAGGAGGGAACGGAGCAGGGCGAGGTGACCGACCTTCAGCTCGAACTCCACCCCGGCCGCCCGGAGGGCGGCGTCGGCGAGG
>Ga0116184_10004200_pt1 | contig 11445 bp, 19 predicted proteins | sample AD_JPNNA5_MetaG_FD_89886 | JGI IMG/M metagenome (GOLD analysis project Ga0116184, IMG submission 89886) | Active sludge microbial communities of municipal wastewater-treating anaerobic digesters from Japan - AD_JPNNA5_MetaG | ecosystem: Engineered > Bioreactor > Anaerobic > Digestate | place...
AGGGGGCGGAGAGGTTCCGGATGCGCTGGGACGATCATATCATAAAGCCGGGAGATCTCCTGTAAAAGCCACAACCAGCCGTACCCCTCTTGCCAATCGGTAAAAGACCATGCGATACTATGACCGGCTGCCTTTTTATAAAATTGGATCAAACCGCCCGCTTTCTCAATGTCTGCCCTGATTTTATCCGTGTAAGGAGAGGGATAAGCAGGCGTATTCACGGAGTACCCAATTACACTATCAAGGAATTCGAGGTTGTCCTTTATATAACGTTCAAGCGTTTTCTTCTGCTCATTCGCTCCCTTCCCTTGAATGAAGCCTTGAATATAGGATAGCTTATCCCTGAAAAACTCCTTTTCGTTCTCGCACTTTTGGCCCGCCTCGATGCGTTCGAGTCGTCTTATCCTCTTGTTTTCTTCCATCTGCTCTATAAGGCTTTTCATCCCTTTCGCGCCTCCCTCACGCTTCCCGTTTAAAATCTCCCGGGGAAGGGGGCGGGATTTCCCCCTTGTCGGCTGCCGCCTATCCCCGGAAGGGTGCTGCCTCATTGAATAGTCGATCCCCTATATACATCAAATGCCCGGTTTATCTCCTCGATTGCCTCAACCACTGCGTTCTCGTCACGGTGCTGGTAGTGTTCAAGCATCTTATTGCTGCTGTGCCTGGTCAGTCGTCGACCGATATCGCCGCGGACAAAAGGCGCGATGATCGTCGCGAACGTATGGCGGGTCCCGTGGAAGGTAAGGTGCCTTTCCTCTTGCTGTCCTGAGTCAATGCCGATCGCTTCCAATAGGCCGGTAAATCCGCGCTTCAAGGTCGTGTAACTCATGGGTATCTGTCCATCCGGGGCGGTGCCGTTTTTCCGCCGGCGCTCCCATATATTCGTTAAGCATAGATCGGTCGGCTGCTTGAATGCCGTTTCATTCAGTACGTCCAGCATAACCTTTCTGAGCTCGGGAAACCGCAATGACGGTATAGATCCGGAAGAATCCATTTTAGGCGTGGTGAAGACCGCGTTCCCTTGTCCGTCGAATTGCCCGGTGAAATTGCGGCGAACGTGTATCATACGGCTTTCAAAGTCAACATCCTGCCACTGGAGCCCGAGAGCCTCACCCCTCCGGAGGCCAGAGAAGATCCCCAGCAAGGCGGCCGCCTTTACCCTGATGTCCGGGAAATCAATATTTGCCAGGGTGAACACCTCGGAGGGGGTGAGGGCGCCACGCTCCCGGAGGCGGACTTTCTGTATCTCGATCTGTCGCGTGAAATCCCGGGTGACGTATCCCCGGCTTTCGCTCCATCGAAGGAAAGTCTTCACGTTCTGCATTATCCGGTTAATCATCCGGGGGGTCTCTCCCCCTGCCTTCATACCGTCGATAAGGCGGTTGAGGTGGGGGGCGGTTATTTTAGACATACGCAGCTTTTGAAGGGTTTTTGCCTGCTTGAAATGGATCTCGTAAAAATGGAATACATCCCGCCGATAATTCGCGGAAAGATCCGTCCTGGTTTGCCAGTATTTAAGGTATAGATCGAGGAAAAGGGGATCTTCTTCGCGGAGCTTTATCTCTCCGTCTTTAATCATTCTGTTTGCTTCAACGGCGGCTTTATCGCGGTCGTTTTCGCCGGTGCTTTTTGCTGATGAATACCGGCCTGCGGTTTCATCCCATACGCGGCAATAATAAATGCCGTTGCGCTTGTATAGGCTAAACTCTTTTCTTTCTTTCTGTCTCATCGGCAACCTTCCGGTGCTTTTGAGTGCTACACTTAACGGCTACATCTCTTTTTCGGCTTTACATTTCTTTTGGAATCGCCGGGATTTTTCAATGAAACCCCTGGATTTTCCAGTGTGGGCGCTACAGGGATTGAACCTGTGACCCTCTGCTTGTAAGGCAAGCCGGTTGTTGTAGCACTACTTATCAATACGTTTCATAACGTATTATTGCGTATAATAGGCCGGTTTTCATTCATTTGTCAATACATTTTTTAACGTATCATTACGCATCACAATAATTCATTACGTTTTGTGCTACAAATCACGGCTACACACGCTATCGTCTAACGTCTCTTTTCCGCTTGACACCCCTCCCCGGCCTGGTACGATCGCGCCATGCTCACCCGCAAGCCCCGAGTCGATGCACTCCCGCCCTCCAAGCGCCCCGTCGCTCAGAAAACCGTCCGCGCCTGCGTGATCGACCAGGGCGGCCTCAGCTTGAAATTTTTTGATTACAACACGCTGTACGATGCCGCGCGGGCGTTGGAGCGGGCGCGTTTCGAGTTTTACGTTGAGACCGACCGCGGACCCGCCAGCTTCCAGGAGGAGGAGAAGCGCGGCGTAGGAAGGCCAAAGGAAAGGGAGATGGGGTATCTGGAGGAGGGGTAAGAAGTCTTGAAGATGGAATAATATTTTAGTGGGTTCCTTTTTTCTCAGTTGGATAAAATCGGTGGTTTTTATCTAAAAAAACAATATAAAAAATATTCTCCACTACATGCCCGATTAAACAAGGTTTTTGTTGTATATGTATACATGCCCATCTTGCATCGGGAGGAACACAGGGTGGGTGTTTAAATCGTGCCTCTTTTGGTAAGGCTTCATAGATTTTAAATTTTTTCCCGCTTTGTTCGACTATTGCTTTATCAATTGTGCGATCACTATAATGAATAAGTTTATCAATTAAATCTTTGATTAAACCTTCATTAATCCAATCTTCGAATCTCTCACCTTGATTCATATCAATTTGAGAAAAATTGAATGCGATTTTTTTATCGGGGGGCTTCTGTGTTATTTGAGACTGGTTGGCTACAAGGCTTTGTTTTTTCTTTGATTGCCCTTTTAATTTGCCCATAAATCAAGATTCAAGTCTACTTTCATAAAACCTTTTTATGGCCCTATTTGAAATAATGCTATTACCTGCTTCTCCCTCTTTGAGGCCGCGCCGTGCTCTAATCCAGGGATCCTCGCTGTGAGTTAAGCATTCAAGATGATATGCAGACCTCTTGCCATATTCATCAAGCACATCTTTGATAATATCTAGCTGTTCTTGGTTGAGTAAATTCTCTGTTCTTTGAATAACTTCGGCATGATGTTGTTTATCAAGGGCAATTTCATTATTTAAAATGGAAAGTTTCTTAAGCTTATTCCAAAGTGTTTTGCTTACTGGCCCATGTACCCATGCCTCGAATTGGTCATCAATTAAAGGTTCGCCGGTAAACACCAAATGCCAAGCATGGGCATAGTAAATGAGCTTTTGTAATTTTAAATGGCTCATCGGGCCAAGCTTGGCTAAAATGTATTTTGCAAGTAAAATAGAATCAATTGTCTTCATAATGTGCCATCCGCATTTCCGGCATCATTACTATAGATCGGTTGGAATTTAGGACATAATTACCACATAAATGTTACCTAGTCAACGTTTTTTATGCATTCTTGTTATAAAAATATCCCGAGGCGGGAACAGGATATCTGGGCTCAATACCTTCTTTCTTCCCGCCGAGGGAATGATTCTCAATAAGAAATGCCTCTAGGCACTCAACCCTCATCCTCCACAACCTCCGTATAGGTAAGCCCGACGTCGTCGAGGACCGTTTCAATATCCGCGGCGATCCTCAATAAACCCTCGTAAAGCCTTCTGCTTTCAATGCATTTTTCCAGTGCTTCATCGGCAGCGAATAGCAGGGATTCACACGCCTCCTTCATTTCCTGGGTGATTCCTTCGGGCAATTCATCGTGAAACCTCACAATATACTCGTCCATGATAGCAACCTTCCCCATATTTTGCGGACTACCGTATTAAAATTTATTTTCATATTCAATCAAAAAATACCCCGGCAGGGTTTCCGGGGTCAATGGAAGGAAAATTTGAAGAAACGGATGGTTCGACATAATGAAATATATAATAACGGTGTGAATAAAATATTAAGAAAATTCCCCGGAAGGCGGCATGGTGCCCTCCGGGGTGAACGAGAATATCACCGCCCGGCGGCTTTGAGGCGCTTATAATACTCCCCGCTGCGATACGCCAAAAAGACGAAATAGAGTTGTGCGCAATAATAGGCGAGCTTCACGGCAAACACGGGAATTCTGGTCGCGCATTTAAAGAGTATCACACTTTCCCTCCTCCGGCCGTCGCCGATCCGCGGGGACCCCCGAGGGCGGCCTCGATCCTTTCCAGGAATTTATCGACCTCCTTTAAGAATACGACGACCTCCCGCGCCTGCGCTCCCAGGGAAGGGGTTTCGAGCTCGGGCTCGGGAATGCCTTGGTACTCGGCCCGGCGGTGCTCGCCGGTGTACGTGGGAATAACTCTTTCCATAAGTCTTCCTCCTTGTTTTGGTTTTTGGTTGACAAAAGACGATATATGGTTATTAATTACATTTACCATTGCACGTGCATTTAGTCAAGCGAAATATTGGAAAAAATATTGACCTTAAAGGTGATAGAATGAAGAATCACAGAATGGCTGCAAAACCACTAGACAGATATGGGGGTAAGCTCCGGCCCTTTCTGCTGCTTTCCCCGGATGAGGATAAGGCGATTTCTCATACCGCAATCGATGCTGATCTCACGAAAAACGAATGGCTGCGTCGAGCTGCATTATACTGTCTGAAGAACAAGATCGATCTATCCGATAAGAAATGACCCCATACCCCCGTCGCCGCACACCCCGAAAGGCACCTGTCCAGCATCGCGAGCCCGAGATCGCCATCCTCGACCAGAACACTATGGTGATACGGTTCGTAGATAAAGGGCTGTACCAGAACGTACTCGCGTACCTCCAGGGCCGGAAAGTCGAGTTCTACGGCGAGCCCCTCGTCAGGGTATAAGACCCTTACCCAGCGCCGTAAAGCCCGTCCTGGGGCAGCCTGAGCGTTCTGGTAAGCCTCTGGAGACATAATCCAGGGCTTCTATAACAAATAAGGCCGTCAATGGCGCGGGAGCGTCAAGGGCGGCCTCGAATAGGATTTTTTACGTACGATTGATTTCAACACGCCTTTCCCGCTCCTGTCAAGGTAAAAAAAGCCCCGAGGGGATCCCCGGGGCGAGCACGAGAGACTATTGGAAGGTTCGATAATGAAAAAAATCCAGGCCGCCCGCCGCGAAGCAGGAACGGCCCGGGAGAGGAGTTAACCCCCGTTTATATATATATCAAACATTGTATCGCGGCTCCAATCCAAGCCGGCGACGGTCGTCGTCTATCTGCCTTCGGAAAACCCGCTCCTCCTCAGGGATATTTACATTGTCAATGACTGGTGGATCGAAGCCCAATTTGATACGGTGCTCGGCGACGGCGGCCATGAGATCGGCCTCGTTGCGGATTACGCCGTCGGTGCTGCGCTCCGGGGTGCTGAGGTCAAGCCGTCCGGCGCTCGCGGCGATGTCCGCGCGTATCCGGGGCAGTGTGGCGGTGTATGCGGCCTTCGCGCGGGCGATGACCTGTTCGCGATTTACGGCGTTCCCGGTGGTCGCGATCTCATCGGCAAGGCCGGCGGAAAGAATGTCCTGTCCGGTGTACCATTCTTCCCTTGCCATAATCGCCTTGACCTCGAAGATGGATTTGCGCATCCGCCTTGAATAGGCGCTCGCGAGAATGTCGCCGATACGATCGAGTACGCCCGCGGTTTTACGGAGTTCCTCGGCGTCGCCCTGTATGGTGGCCGCCGGATTGTGTATCATGAGAACGGCGTTGTCCTCGACGACGATCCTATTGAAGGCCTCGTTTACAAGAAGGTATGAGCCCATGCTCGCCGCAATGCCTACCCCTCGGGCAATCATTCGCGAATTCGGATAGTCGCGCTTCCTGTCGCGAATGATATTATAGATTTCAAGGCCTGCGCTCACTGAACCCCCCGGGGAGGAAATGAGAATCTCAATATCCCCGCTCCCGGCGCCGTTTATATCCCTTCGGACCTGTGCGGCGGTAACGGCCGCGCCGATCTCGCCTGATAGAATTATTCTTTTCATTCGCTTAACCTCGTATACTCAAAATTTTTTCGCGCGGGCTCATTTTAAAGCCCCGTATTTGGCCGAGTTCATCGCAGCGGATAAGGAGGGCGGCCAGCTGCTCCGCCTCCTGGTCGTAGTTCTCACCGCGCCGACGCTTGAAGCCGATGACATTTTTTAAACGGCGGATCTTGTCTTGCATCTCTGATCGGTTCATTTCCGGCCCTCCAGCTGCTTTTGTCGGGCGGCTTCGAATTCTTCGTACATCTCTATCCATGGTTCGATCCGGTCGTAAGAATTCCTTTTCTGGGAAATTTCGGCGATCGTCACGAGGAGGCGTTCCCGCTCTGCGCTAAAGAGCCTATCCTCGAGCTCGTGTATAAGCGCCCCCATCCCCTTCTTGGCGGTTGGATTTTCAATGAGACCGCTGAGATATCTGAGACGCTCAATGCGTCCCCGGAGCCAGTGCACCTTTTCCACGGTTACACCTCCTCGACCGCGAGCTCGTGGCCGCACTCGTGACAAGTCGTGGGCCTGGCGGTCGCGTCGTTGAAAATTTTGAGAAGACGCTCGCGTTCCTTTCGAAGCGGGGCGACGAGTTTCTCGAGAGCCTGAGCCTGAGCGAGAAGATCATCAGCCTGATCGCTCAACTCTCGGGATCTTTTCACATCGGCCGCCTTCACAATGGCCGCATCCGATTGAAGGGCGTTGGCACGGAGGCGAAAAAAGAAGGCACCGTCCTTCGTTATGATTTGGATCCTGTCATCAATCTCCCTGGCGAGGCTGATGAGATCTCCGGTGCCATCGTAAGTGGTGATCGCCCGGGCCCGTTCAAGGAGTTTGTCGGCCTCGATCCGCTCCTCTTCGACTGCATCACGTTTCTTCTGAGTCTTTTCCATTTTTTTACCATCCTGAATTTTTATTATTCGCCCCTATGGGCGTTGTGTTCTTTCTGCAAACGGATCGCGCGTGCGATCGCCAGGGCGTCGAGCCTGACCTGTACGTCAAGGTCGAGGTCGTCGAATTCGTTCTCCAAAAAATCAATGTGCTCAGGGAGTACGTATATCATCACTTCCCCTTTTTTGCGCCCGGATCGTAATTCTGTAACTCCCTCACGATGCCCATTTTCGTCTCATGAATAATTTTGCAAATGACGTTTGTAAATTCCTCGATGTGGCAAGGTAGAACCTCGCCGGCCTCGATGATTTTGGGACCGATCTCGTCGATGCCCACCCCGGCCGCGCGTTCGATATTGGAATTGCACTTAGAGAGGTACCGCATGAGATAATTTTCAACGAACGCCGTGGATAAATATTCCTTTTCAAAAACCGCATTTTTCTGGCGTTCGCGGATGATTTTCTCGGCCATGAGTTCCTTCTTTAAATCATTGACGCCTTTCCCGGCGGCCAAGGCGACGGCTTCGGGAGTGGGGGTTTTGGATCGTGGTTTTTTCATCTGTTCCTCCTTCGCGCTTCGAGGAGCGCCTCAAGGCGCGCTTCGCGCTGAATCTGCCAGTGGCTTTCGATATATTCCTGGTTGTCACGGTTCGTTAAATCCAGTAGCCCAGACGCATCGGCGACGAGAAGGCCAGATTCAATGGCCCGGGTGACCGAGCTGGGACGAACCCCGGCGATCCGAGCAAAAGCGGCCCGTGACACCGACGTGTTGGCCTTTTCTCTCAAAATTTCACCCTCCCTTCTGGGCTGTAAACCGGCCCAAAATTTGCATGAAAAAAAACATCTGCGACCAGGAGAAATCCGGGGGTCGCGTCATAGGCCCGGAGATTTCCTTCTCTTTCCGACAGTACCTCGATGCCCCCCCCTGGTCATAGTAGCCTCCCTGCGGCCTCATGACTCACAAGCGGCACCGCCGCGAGCTCGTCGTATATCTCTACTGCTGCGGCCTTGGCCTGCTCCAATGTGAGTTTGGGGATCTCACACACGGGGCCCCATATCCATATTCGTTTTTTGAGCGGCCAGTAACGGTGCATTATCACCAGGATGCGATCACACAGCCCGGCATCCGGTTCGAAGCGGTAGCCGTGCGCGGTCATGGAGATAAAATCCCAGCGGAGTTCATAATACTTAGTTTTCTTCTGGATGAGCACGAACGGGGCTTGCCGGCGCTCGCAGTCCAGAAACCAGGCGTTTGATTGCGTATAGTGCGGATCGGGCGTGGTGATGATCTCGTATTTCTTGAGGCTATCGGCTTGGTTGGTCACAGGGAACCCCCTTTAATTTTCTGGTGACGGGGTGACGGGGTGACGGGTTGCCGCCTATTGTATGATGTTGACCTCTAGGGTGTGTGAGCCCTCTCTCTCCCTCTCCTTTTCTTCTTTTTACTTTGTGTGTAACAAGAGGGGAATGCCCGTCACCCCCGTCACCCGTCACCCTTTTAGAATGGGATATCATCATCGTTTTCCTCTGATTTCGCCTCTCCTGCCCACATTTTCAATATGCGGCCGGTTTTGGTTCTATCTTTCTTCACGCTCAAGCCTTTGTTGAGCAGCACGTCTATATTTCTGGTGATGAAGTTGCCGAGTTTCGAGGCTGAATCCGGCCATGATTTTGTCTTCTCGATTGCATGGGTTTTCACATAATCATTGAGCTCCTTGAGCAGCTCCTCGGCGGTGCCGGTAAAAGACCGCGATAGCTTCCCTGTGATGAATTTTATCATGACATCGGTGAGGGGGTTATCTTCCGCCAGGGCGGTGAGCGCCACGGAGTAGTTGTCCCGCAATGCCCGAATAGCTTCCCCCTCGGGCCATCCGTTCCCGCGCTCCATGTGTATTGTGAATTCCGCAAAGTCGGCGAGCCGGGGGAGTTCAAAGCCGGTGATTTCCTTTTTCTTCTGGATCTCTTTCAGTGTCGCGGAAAGGGCATCAAGGAGGCCGCCAAGTATCGACGGTCTGTGCCTATCCGCCTCCTTCCATACTGCGGTTTCCGTTCTGCGGTCGATTGCCTGGATCTGCGAGAGGTCGACGTTAATCATCCTGCCCTGAAGGTCTTGTTGCACTTTAAATGTGATTCCGTTAATAATTATAGGCCGGCAGTCTTCAAACACCGCTTCATCGTCATCGGTATAATTCTTTTTACGTCCATAACCTCCCCGGGATGCAATATTGCAAATTGCATCTTGAAGCTCGCCATCCATGCGGGATACATTATCGAATACCAGGCAGTATTGATTTTTAGCCGAAATATAAAGGTCCCGAGGTTCCTTGGTGAGCGTGCGCCCCTCCGGAATTCCGGGATCAATCATGTATTTAATAAGTTTTGCCCGAGTGCTTTTTGCGCTTCCTGAAGGACCGCACAGTCTACAAATCGGAAAGGTGCCTCGATCACCAGGGCGGCCGTGAAGGTAAAAAAGCAAGGCTGCTCTGATAAGAATGAAGGATTCACAATCTGAAAACGATAATACGGTTTTTAGTAATTCAATCTCACCATCGTGAAGCGGCATAGGGAGGGGCTTGAGATGTGGCGGCCTGAAAAAATAGACAGGAGGTCTTTCAATGGGTTTCCATCCGTCCGCGCCGATTTCAATGACAGTTTCGCCTTTGTCACATAGATCGAGGTAACATTTATCACTATACGCCATGACACGAACGCCAACCGGCAATTCATCGCCTTCAAAAAGGGCCTGGCCACGGTGGATTGCTGAGATTTCACGGAGCGCGGTTTCTGATAATGCCATATTGAGGTTGGAATATGAATAACGAGAAATAAAGTCTCGGTACTGCTGGCTTCCTATTTCGAAAGCCTGCGCTCCATTGAGAAAATAGGGGCGGCCTGCGCATTTCCCAATATTGAAAGATGAAAGCGCCTCTGTGACTATTTTTGAGGCTTTCGGCCCGCGCTTCTTTTCCTGTGGTTCGTCTGTATTGGGGATCGGCCGCTCCTGTGTAGCTTGCACCTCCTCCTCCCTCGGCGCCTCCCACGGCACCGCGGCATCGAGTAGCGTCTTGAATGTCTCGGCGTCGATGTCGGCGGCGTCCTCGCCCGGTTCCGCGTCCTCGCGGGGTGTTACCGCGTACATCGTCGCCTTTCCTTCCAGCAGGCGCGATATCTTGTTCATCGCATCCACGCCCGCCTTGTCAGCATCTGGGTATAAATAGACGGTCCGACCGTGGAGCGGGGTGAAATCGGTTTTCCGCCAGGCATTCGCGCCGCCCGCCCAAGTTGTCGCGAGTATGTCATCGCGCCCAATCGCCCGGAGGTGCTCCCTCGCAGCCGCGGCGGTCTTCTCGCCCTCGACGACGAGCACGGCTGCGCCGGGGTTTTCCAGGAGCTTCTGGAGCCAAAGCAAGGGGCGTCCGTTTTCAAGGGGCTGTCCCTGAATCCAGTTGCCGGCGATTGTGAGATACCAGGGGCGGATCTGTTTCGGCTCGTGCCGCGCGATGCAAAACAGTGCTTTCCCATCAGCGGCGCGATATGGTGCCAAGCTGTGAAAGCCGGGTTCGCGCGATAGGCGATCATGGAAATCCTTAACCTCCGTATCGGTTGCCGGTTTCATCGGGGGTTTTGCCTTCGCCGGGATCTGCACGGCGGGGCTGTGGCCGTTTCCGTGGTCTTTAATCCATTGTGCCGCTTCCAGTGGTGTGAGGTGCCTTACGTGCGCGGTATAGACGATCTGGTCCCCGTGTGCGCCGCAGGCTTTACAATGAAACAAACCATTCTGCGCGTTGACGTTGCAAGATGGACTTTCTTCGCCATGGAAGGGACACAACAATGTCCACTCATCGCCGGAAAGCCTCGCGCCCGGATCGGCGGCGCGGACGTTCTCGGCGATGAGCGTTGGCGTGATCGCCGCGCGGGCTTGTGCGAAGAGGTCCGCGGTCATATCAGTGACACCGTAGCAAGTTATTTTTTTTTCGATATTATCGATGACGGTAAAAGTTTGTTGACATAGCGGCCGTGGTTTATTATCTTCCAGTCGGTTGTGTGTTTTCTGTGCGGCGCTCGGAGTTGCGGCCTCCGGGCGCTTGCTGTCTCTAGAGTTCATCGAGTTTCACCTCGCCGTCGCGGGCTCAGGCATCACCGCGGACGCGGGGATCCTCAAGCATCTGCCAAACTTGCGCGACGGCAGTAGGCCCGCATAAGCCTGCCTGCGTATCGTGATCTCACTCGCCGCGATGATCTCGGCCGCCTCCTTCGGAGTTAGCCAAATTTTATTTTTAACGTCTTCCCGTTTCATTTTTTAATCCTCCTCTGCTGCATTCTTAATATAACCAATCCCGCCATATAGTCAATAAAAATTACTTGTTGTATCTCAATATATCAATAAAATATGTCCACGTGTACAAGGCGTGTACAAAAAGAAAAGGCACCCTTTTGGAGGTGCCTTCGTTGCTAATGTCGGAATTCCGACTTTTGCTATTTCAGGATCGCGGAAAGGTCGTCGTGAAGGGTTTTGTCCTTGAATTCGAAAGATTCGCCTTTGCGTTTAAAGCCTTTTCTGATTCCATCGTCTTTCGCTGCGGTGCGTAGACTTCCTCTTTTAAATTGATCTCC
>Ga0116184_10004205_pt1 | contig 11436 bp, 7 predicted proteins | sample AD_JPNNA5_MetaG_FD_89886 | JGI IMG/M metagenome (GOLD analysis project Ga0116184, IMG submission 89886) | Active sludge microbial communities of municipal wastewater-treating anaerobic digesters from Japan - AD_JPNNA5_MetaG | ecosystem: Engineered > Bioreactor > Anaerobic > Digestate | place...
GTGATCAACGCCACCGGCGCGTGGGCGGACCATCTTCGCCAACAGGTTGGCGGCTCGCCGCGGGTACGCCCTTCGCGGGGCAGCCACTTTTTGTTTCCCTTCTGGCGTGCGCCTGCGGCTCAGGCAGTGACTCTGTTCCATCCTCGCGACGGGAGACCGGTGTTCGTCATTCCCTGGGAGGGAGCGACGCTGGCCGGGACCACCGACATTGATCATCGCCAGCCCCTGGACGAAGAACCGAGCGCAGAATGGTCGGAGGTTGAGTATGTGCTCGAGGCGCTCACCCTGCGCTTCCCTGCCTGGCGGTTGTCGGAAGAGGACATTGTGGCCAGCTTTGCCGGGGTTCGACCCATTGTGGCCTCCGGCACAGGCGTGGATCCGCACAAGGAATCGCGACGGCATGCGGTTCTGGAGGAAAACGGGCTGGTGACCATCACCGGTGGTAAGCTGACTACCTTCCGGCGGATGGCGCTGGACACGCTGCGCCAGGCACGGGTGGTGTGGCCCGAACTCCCCTTGCCGAGCGAGAAGGACCGTGTCCTGGCTCCAGTGGCCGAGACTCTGCCGATAACGCCGGGATTGGACGAATGGGCGCGGCGCAGGTTACTGGGCCATTATGCTGCCGAGGCCGCCGCGGTCGCCGATAGCGCACAGCCTGGCGAACTGGACCTCATTCCCGGAACTGATTCGCGCTGGGTGGAGCTGCGCTGGGCGGCGCGCCAAGAGGCGGTCGTTCACCTCGAGGACCTGCTGCTCCGGCGCGTTCGCCTCGGCCTGGTGCTGCCGGAGGGCGGGCTGCCCATCCTGGAGCGGGTCCGGTCCATCGTCCAGCCAGAGCTGGGCTGGGACGATGCACGATGGGACGCGGAGGTAGCACGTTATACCCGCGTGTGGAGAGATCACTACAGTGTACCGACTGCGACTGGTTAGGCGTACCGTCGCGGCCAGCGGATGCCGGATAGCTACCTCTACCTCCAGGCGTGTGGGTCTGGCCAGTGGCGTTTGGTCTGACCGTTTCCTGCCTCTTTCAGGTCGACGGCCCTGGTGACGAGCACGCTTGCCGCTGCTCCCTGCCGCTGGAGCCGCCCCTCCACCCAGAGCAGGAGCGAATTGCGCACTGCCTCTCGATAACGCGCGTAGACATTGGGCCGGACAATCAGGTTCACCAGCCCGTCCTCGTCCTCGAGCGTAATAAAGACATGCCCCTTGGCGGTAGGCGGCTTTTGTCGGACCACGACCATTCCCGCGACGCGCACGTTGTCGCCATCCTTCTTCTGCTCCAGGTCGGCGCTGCTCAACACTCCCTGCTCCTTCAGCCGCGCCCGGTACAGGCGAACAATGTGGTCGCCCGGCGCCAGCCCCAGCAGCTCATAGTCCCAGCCCATGCTCTCACCTTCGGTGAGCTGTGGCAGCTCCGCCCCGATGATCGGGATGTCGATCTCCAACTCTTCCTCGCGATAGTCCAGCCCGCCCAGTTGCCAGAGGAGGGAGCGCCGTTCCACACCCAGGCTGTCCAGCGTGCCGGAGCGGATCAGGTTCTCGATCATCGGGCGCGGCAGGCGCACCCTGCGGCACAGGTCGGCGAGGTCCGCAAAGGGCTGTCCGTTCCGCCGTTCCAAGAGCCGCTGGCGCGAGGCCTCGCCCAGGCCATGAACGTAGCGCAGGCCCAGGCGCAGGGCGCGTTCTTGCCCATTGCAGCTTTCGAGGGTACATTCGTCGTTGCTGCGGTTGATGTCAGCGCGCAGGATGGTCACCCCGTGATGCCTGGCGTCTCCAATGAGCACTTCTGGTGAGTAAAAGCCCATTGGCTGGTGATTGAGCAGGGCGCAGAAGAACTCGGGGGCGTAGTAGGCTTTGAGGAACAGAGTCTGGTACGCTACCAGGGCGAAGGACGCGGCGTGCGACTTGCAGAAGCCAAAGCCGGCAAAGCCCTCCAGTTGTCCAAAGACATCCTTGGCCGCCTCCTGACTCAACCCGTTGGCCATCGCCCCGCGCACAAAGCGGTCGCGCAGGCGATTCATGGCTTCCTTAGAGCGGCTGCGGCTCATGGCGCGCCGCAACTGGTCAGCATCTCCAGGGGTGAAGCCGGCCACGGCCATAGCGACCCGGATGACCTGTTCCTGAAAGATGATGACCCCCAGCGTCTCCGCCAGGGCTGGTTCGAGCCTGGGATCGGCATAGGTGACCGGCTCCAGGCCGTCACGCCGCCTGAGGTAAGGATGGACCATATGACCCTGTATCGGCCCGGGTCGCACCAGGGCCACTTCGATCACAATGTCCTCGAATCGCTGTGGCTTGAGGCGGGGCAACATCTGTGACTGGGCGCGGCTTTCCACCTGGAAGCAGCCCACAGTGTCGGCCCGTTGTAGCATCTCGTAGATGGCCGGATCGTCGAGTGATAGATGGTCGAGGTCAAGTTGTTGGTTGCGTCCGGTCTGCACCAGTTGTACCATCCCTTCGACTGCGGCCAGGGTGCCCAGAGAGAGCAGGTCGATTTTGATTAGCCCGGCGTCCTCTACACTGTCTTTATCCCACTGTACGACCACACGGCCCGGCATTGTGGCGCGCTCCACTGGCACCACCTCCACCAGTGGCGCGGCGGTGATGAGCATACCGCCCACGTGGATGGAGAGGTGGCGCGGTGTGCCGTCGATTTCACTGAGCAGCTCGGACAGGAGCTTCCAGGGGTACGCCGGGTCGAGTGTGGCTGCTACCGGCGCGAGGGGATCAGCCTCTGCCACCTCTGGAGAACAAGGCGCTGCAGCGTTGGAGCCCACCTCTGTCGCTGCTTTGGTCGCTGAACGCGAATCCAGCGCCTTGGCCACACGGTCGATGACGTCTGCCGGGAAAGCCAGCACCTTGGCCACCTCACGCACCGCCGATCGCGCGCGGTAGGTGACCACGTTGCAGACCATGGCCGTACGCTCTTTTCCATAGCGCTCGTAGACGTACTGGATGACCTCTTCGCGCCGGTCAGCGGCAAAATCGACGTCAATGTCGGGCATGGTGTGGGCATCCTCGGTGAGAAAGCGCTCAAAGAGGAGGTTGTGACGCAGCGGATCGACCGGGGTGATATCCAGCACATAGGCCGCGATGGAGTTGGCGGCCGAGCCGCGGCCCTGACAACGGATGCCTTTGGAGCGAGCAAAACGCACAATGTCCCAGACTACGAGAAAGTAGCCAGCAAGGTTGGTACGCTCGATCACCCGCAGCTCGTGATCAAGCTGATCCCTGGCGCGCCGGGTAACAGGGCGGAACTTGTGCTGTAATCCGTCGTTGCATAGGGTTTGCAGGTAGGTGAAGGGGGTGTGCCCTGGCGGTACGGGGAAGAGCGGCAGTCTCTGAGCTGTAAAGTCGAGGCCAGCCTGGCAGCGTTCGGCAATCAGGCCGGCATTGCGCAGGGCGATGGGGTAGTCGGCAAACAGGGCGGCCATATCGCTCGCGGGTTTGAGCATGTACTCGGTATTGGCGTGGAGCAGTCCGTTGGCGAGAGCGTCGGGCAGTGTGGTGTGCTGCCTGATACAGGTGAGTACGTCGTGCTTACGATGACCGGCTCGTTCGGCATAGTGAACGTTGTTGGTGGCCACCAGCGGCAGCCCCAGGCGATGGGCTGCGTCAACCAGCGCGGCCACACGCAAATCATCGCCTGGCTCCAGGTGGCGCTGCAGCTCGATCCAGAAACGCCCGTCAAAGATCTGGCGGAGGTGGTCGGCCATTGCCAGAGCCTGGCTGAAATCGCCGCGTTGCAGAGCGGCCGGCACAGCACCTTTGGGACATCCGGACAGGCAGATCAGGCCGGCGGCGTGCTCGGCCAGGGCGGCCAGGGTCAGGCGGGGAGCTCCCTTCTGTCCGGCCAGTTGACCGGCGCTGAGCAGGCGACACAGATTGGCGTAGCCGCGCTGGGTTTCTACCAGGAGGAGGAGGTGGCTGTCGTCGTCGAGCGTTACTTCAGCGCCAAAGAGAGGCCGTATCCCGGCGTCGCGCGCTGCGGTCCAGAAACGGACCGCTCCGTACAGACCGTTGTGGTCTGTGAGTGCCAGCGAGCGGTAACCGAGCGCCGCGGCACGCTCGACCAGAGCCTCGGGGGAGGAGGCTCCATCGAGCAGAGAATAGTAGCTGTGGCAATGCAGTTCGGCATAGTCGGTGAAGGTCATCCTGTTTTTCCTGAAAACCAGCGATTGGCGCGGCTCAGCCGAGCCCGACTGCTGCGTCAGTCGTAGATTCGACTCAAGAACCAGTCTCCTTGCGGCAGGTCGTGGTAGAGGAGGCACAAGAGGCCTGTGTCGGTTAGGACCTCCCAGTATTCCCGGTTGATACATACGTTCGGATCCCACCAGCCCAGGTCAACCCGCCAGTGGTGGTTAATCTCGATGATTTCGAGCATCTCTCCACGCCAGTCAAATGCAGTAGGGCGGCCCTGCTCGGCTTGAATGTGCAGGGGCTCGCCGGATAGGAATAGCCTGGTCATGCGCTTTCCCACTCCAGCCAGTTGGTGCGCCACTCCGGAAGCGGGGCAGAGGGACGGCCCAGTACCGCTTGCCTCAGGCGGTTGGCGCCAAAACGAGTGAGCAGGTAGCGTTGTATCTCTGAGATCTGGCGCTGCTTTTCTCGGAGCGAAGGAAAGAGGGTTAGCTGGGCCGCCTGGCAATCCTGGATTTTCTCCAGCGTCACTTGCAGCCCCATTACCATCTGGGTCCAGGAAATCGAGTCCAACATCTGTCCCAGCACCAGCAGAACACGCTTTTCATCCGCTGTGGGCTGGAGCAGAGTGCGTTCTTGTTCCTGGCTGCTGCCATCGGCCAACTGCACGGTCAGCCGGATCTGGCCAAAGGTGCGCAGGCTGTCGCGCAGGTCGTTCAGCAAAGGGGTAACCAGGCGGCGCAGGGCCTCCAGGAGCAGGTCACGCTCACCATTGGGAGCATCACAGTCACCGCAAGCAGTGAGGCTCTGCTCCTGAGAGCGGGGGATCACCGGCCGCCTGTCTTCGCCTTTGGCGCATTGCAGGGCCAGCGTGCCAGCCGGACCAAACTGCTGCAATACGGCGGCTGGCGACAGGGCAGCGTATTGCCCCAGCGTGTGCAGGCCCAGGAAGCCAAGCCGCAGCAAGGTATCCTCATTCAGCGGCAGGAGCGTAACGGGCAGAGGGCGCAGAAAGGTGACCTCACGTGTGGTAGACACGGGCAACAGATGACCGGCCTGGGTGCGCTGTGCCGCCGCCTGAGCGGTGAACTTGGTGCTGTTCCAGCCCAGCGCTGGCTGCAGCGGCTGTCCGAGCTCCTGGCGGATGACCTGACCAATCTGGCTGCAGAATCCTACGGCGTCCTTTTCGTCTCGCGTCATGCCGGATAAATCGACATAAGCAGAACCACAACCGTGCGGCTCCACTCCCGGGCTGTTGCGCTCGAGGAGTCGCCACAGGGTTTCCAGTTCAGCGTGACAGTGAGCGAGGTTGACCTTTTGCAGGCGCGCGGTTGGGCAGCGTACTTCGGCCGCGCGGGCGGGGACGCCGGGGAGCACGCCGAGGGCAGCCGCATCGGGAGAGGCATCAAAAACGTGTCCGTCGGGGCCGATCAGGATCAAAGGGCGACGGGCCAGGGTAGAGTCGTCGCGCAAGGCCAGCGCTGCGGCAAAGTGGGGGATGAAGCAATAGAGAATCGACATACGAGCTCATCTCCTGTCATCACCGGGCGTTGTCCCGTGGAAAGAGAGTTGGATGGTCGCCTGACGGTTTGCTGCCGCGAGGCGGTTCTTGAGGATCTCGACCCGCGCCTGGCAACCCTGGATGTTGCGGTAGTGGCGCAGCCAGTGTTCGCAGGCCACGTACAGCCGGACCGAGGCATAGTGCGCCAGGGCCCTGTGGCTTGAAGTCAGGGAACCTACGGGAGCATGCAGGAAAACCAGGGCTGTGCCGGCCTTGTGCAACGGAGCCATCCAACGGTCGATGGAGGCTGCCAGAGAGGGCGCTGCGTTGTCCCACAGGTCGTCCGGTGCGTCGACGACCAAAGCGGCAAAGGCCCTGTTGGTAATGGCGACCTCGGTCACGGCTAACGCTTCCCGGGAATCGTGTGGGCTAAGCACGGCCAGGCGCTGCAGGTCGACTCCGCAGCGGTGGGCATAATCCGGATCCAGGGCGTGTAGACAGTCGACATAGCCAACTACCCCTTCCCTGGCCTGGGCTGAGGCCAGGAATTGCAGGGCCAGAGTGGTTTTGCCCGACGTGGCTGACCCTACAATCTCACTCAGGCGCCCTCTGGCCAGACCGCCAATGCCCAGTGCCTCATCCAGGGAGGAAAAACCGGTCGAGATGTGGGGGATAACCTCCTCCACTCCCGGGAACAGGGGTCTGCCTTGCGTGAGGGCCAGCAGACCATAGCGCTGCTGGATATTCTGGACTGCCGTTTGTAGTTGTCTACGCCTGAGCGGGCTTTCCATATCTGACACCTGCGGCTGAAGGATGTTGTTAGCCTATTATACAGAACGTTTGTTCTATTGTCAAGATTGAGCAGGCCAGCAGCCCGAATTGCGAGCTTGACAAACGTTGGGATGTCCCTAGAATGACCCTGCACAGCAAGAGCGAGGAACAGGACAACACAGTTCCGTCCGACGCTCCACAGATGGCAGCACGAACGACGGCCTCGTCCCTGGCGGACGGGGTTTCGTTGTTCTGGAGGGCTCCAAGGGGGAATCATGGCCAAGTTCTTCATCACCACGCCCATCTACTATGTGAACGATGTGCCCCATATGGGCCACGCCTACACCACGATCGCTGCCGACGTGCTGGCGCGCTACCACCGGTTGATGGGCGATGACGTGTTCTTCCTCACGGGAACGGATGAACACGGCCAGAACATCGAGCGCATCGCAGCGGAGAAAAAGGTCACTCCGAAAGAGTACTGCGACGAAGTGGTGGCGCAGTTCCGCGGAGCGTGGCGAACGCTGGACATCTCCAACGACTATTTCGTGCGCACCACTGACGAGCGCCACATCCAGGCCGTGGGCAAGTTCGCCACAGCCCTGCTCGCGTCGGGCGACGTCTACCGGGACCAGTACAAAGGCTGGTATTGCCCGCGCTGTGAGGCCTTCTTCCAGCCAGAGGAGCTGCTGCCAGAGCACCTGTGTCCCGTCCACAAGCGCAGTTGTGAATGGACGGAAGAGGAGAACTACTTTTTTGCCCTCTCACGTTACCAGGACCGGCTGATGCACCTGATTGGCGAAACCGACTTTGTACTGCCAGAGACCCGCCGCAACGAACTGCTGGGCGTGCTCAAGCAGGGCCTGCAGGACTTTTCCATTTCGCGGGAGCGCGTGCACTGGGGCGTGCCCCTGCCAGGCGACCCAAAGCAAGTGCTCTATGTCTGGGTCGACGCATTGCTCAACTATATCACGGCTATCGGTTACGGCGACGACGAAGCGACCTTCAAGCGCTACTGGCCGGCCGATGTACACCTGATGGCCAAAGAGATCATCCGTTTCCACTGCCTGTACTGGCCGGCAATGCTGATGTCCGTCGGACTGCCTGTGCCGAAGCGGGTTTTCGCCCATGGGTGGTTGACCAAGGACGGCCAGAAGCTCAGCAAGACCACTGGCAATGTGATTGATCCCTTTGACCTGGCCAGGCGATTCGGGTCGGACGCTGTCCGTTACTTTTTCCTGCGCGAGGGTTCCTTCGGAGCGGACTGGGACTATACCGAAGCGGCGTTTATTCGCCGCTACAATGCGGACCTGGCCAACGACCTGGGCAATCTGCTGAACCGCACCGTGCAGATGGTGGTGCGCTACTTTGACGGCAGGGTTCCCGCTCCGTCCGGCGAGTCTACAGATGCTGACCGCCAGCTTGTCGAGCCAGCGGCTGCGCTGCGAGGTAACCTGGAAAGGGCGTTGGAAGCGGATGCGCTGCAGGATGTTCTCATCCTGCCTGGCAGTCTCGTGGTCGAGGCTAACAAGTATGTGCAGGCGACCGCACCGTGGGAGTTGGCCAAGGCGCGCAAGAGCGGCGACGAGCATGCCGGCCGACGGCTGGCTACGGTCTTGTACAACCTGATCGATGTTCTGCGCCTGCTCGGTTATGCCTTCGCTCCGGTGATGCCGCGCAAAGGTCCCGAGCTGCTGGCACAGATCGGCTTGTCAGCCCGCATCGAGGGCGGGTGGGCAGAACAGATGCGGATCGGGGCCTACCCCGCAGGCACAGTCGTCAAGCCGGGAGCGGTGCTCTTCCCCAAGTACGAGGTCGAGGCGAACTAGTCCTCCGCGCGCCCCTCGGAACGCAGGAACGCTTCGGTCTCGCCAAGAGTCGGCAGCCCGGCTCTTCCGCCCAGGGCCAGGCAGTTGAGGGCCGCGACGGCATTGGCAAAGGTGGCGGTTCGGTGCGGCGGCCAACCCCGCATCAGGCCGTAGATGAATGCCCCGTGAAAGGCATCGCCCGCACCGGTCGTGTCGAGTGCGTTGACTCGAAAGCCCGGCACGCGCACGCTCTCATCGCGGCTGCGGTACAAACACCCCCGCGCGCCCAGTGTGGTGACCACCAGGCGCGTCCCGCCCTTTAGCAGTCTGCCCATCGCCGTCTCCAGGTCGCTCTCGCTCGAGTATACGGTCGGAAACAGCGAGTTGGTGATCAGCACATGCACCCACGGCAGGAGATCCTCAAGGCCCGGCCGGGGACGGTTGGCGTCGAGCACAACAGTGCCGCCCGCCTCGTGCACGATCCTGGCTGCCTCAATTGCTGCCGCCATATGGTGGCCGTCCAGGTGGAGAAAACGCGCGGCTGCAATGTACTCTCGGTCGCCTTTGTCGAGCTGCAGAGGAGTGGTTGTTCCCCGGTAGCACAGGATGACTCGCTTGGCGGTCTTGGTCTGAACCAGGGAGAAGCACACCGCCGAGCGTGCGCCCGGCTGCACGCGTAGTCTCTGGGTGTCAATGCCCTCCTGCTGAAAGGCGGCCAGAGCCGAGCGTCCCGGTTCGTCGCCGCCCAGCGCGCCGATGTACCCCGTCCGCACGCCAAGGTGCGCCAGAGCGCTGAGGGCAGTCGCGACCGGGCCGCCGCCAGAGATAGCGAAATCGGACATTGATTCTGTAGGAGCGTCAAAGTCGGGGATGTGGTCGAGGATGCCCAGGTAATCCCACGAGCAGTAACCCAGACCGATGACCTCACACGGCGGCATGATCAGAGTGACCCGCCCTGACCGGTTCCATCGCCTGTAGGCGCCTGTAGCATCGCCCTGAGCTGCCCCTCGCTCAGAGTGGGGATGCCCAGCTCCTCGGCTTTGGCCAGCTTGCTGCCAGGGTTCTCACCCAGGAGCAAGAAATCAACCTTCTTGCTCACGGTGTCGACCACTCTCCCGCCATTGGACGTAACCAGTTGCGTGGCCTGCTCGCGGCTGAGCGAAGGCAGCGTGCCTGTGATAACGAATGCCTTGCCGGACAGAGGTCCCGTCGCAGCAGCCCTTGGCGCCTCACCCTCCATCCGCACTCCGCCGCGCTTGAGCTTGGCCAGGATCCGGCGTGCCTGCTCGCTGGCGAAAAAGTCCACTACGTTGGCAGCGTTGACCGGTCCAACCCCGGGGATTTGCTGCAATTGCTCGGCCGTCGCCCGGCCGAGCTCGTCGACGGAGCTCACATGATGCGACAATACCTCGGCGACGACGTCACCGATGCCGCGGATGCCGAGTGCCGCCAGGAGACGGGGCAGAGGGCGGGCCTTGCTGGCGGAAATCGAGTCGAGCAGGTTCTGCGTGCTCTTCTCAGCAAAGCCGGGCAGGGCAAGGATGTCCTCGGGCCGGAGAAAGTACAAATCGGCCAAGTCGTGCAGCAGTCCCCGGTCGACAAACAGCTGCGCGAGGCGTTCGCCAAAGCCATCAATGCCCATCACCGCCGCCCAGTGGATGATGCGCTGCACGGCCTGGGCCGGGCAGGCCGGGTTCACGCAGTAGACAGCGACCTCGCCTTCAGACTTGACCGCCGGAGAATGACAGACGGGACACTCTTTGGGCAGAGTGATGACCGTCTCGGCTCCAGTGCGCAGCTCCACGAGAGGCCGCTCTACCTGAGGGATCACATCGCCGGCGCGCTTGACAACCACGATGTCGCCCACGCGGATATCCTTGCGGGCAATGTCCTCAAAGTTGTGCAGGGTTGCTCGCTCGATGGTGACTCCGCCCAGCTCCACAGGTTCGAGGATGGCAAAGGGGTTGAGCGTGCCCGTTCGCCCGACGTTGATGCCCAGTTCCTTGAGCCGGGTTGTGGCCTGACGGGGCGCGAACTTGAACGCCAGCATGCCACGAGGGTCCTTGCCCACCACACCGAGGTCCTCCTGAACGGTCAGGTCATTGACCTTGAACACCACGCCGTCAGCCTCGTAGGGCAGGTCGTCGCGGCCGGCCATCCACCGTTCGGCGTACGCCAGGGCGCTATCCAGGTCATCGTGCAGCGCGGCATCCTGGTTCACCGGAAAGCCGAGCTGGCGGAGGTACTGCAAGACCTCCCACTGCGTGCGGGGAACAGGGCCGCTGCTGCTGATGATCGAGTAGACCCACAGCCGAATGCGCCTGGAGGCGGTGACCGCAGGATCCAGTTGGCGCAGACCACCGGCGGCGGCGTTGCGGGGGTTGGCGAAGGTCTTTTCGCCCTTCTCGACCTGGGTCCGGTTGAGCTCCTTCAGGTCCGAGATCCTCATATAGGCCTCGCCGCGCACGACCAGCCTGGAAGGCGCAGCGTGGCCGTCGGAGCGGAGGGGGATGCGTAAAGGAACAGAGGGTACGGTGCGCAGGTTGGCAGTGATGTCCTCTCCCACATCCCCGTCGCCTCTGGTGGCGCCGAGCGCAAAGACGCCATCCTCATAATGTAGGACCACCGTCAGGCCATCGATTTTTGGTTCGACCACGAACTGGGGACGGTAGGACGAGGGCAGAAGCCTGGCTATTCGGTCGTACCAGGCGCGCACCTCAGCCTCGCTGACAGCGCTGGCGAGGCTGAGGACAGGTGACGGGTGCCGCACTTTGACGAACTGTGCCTGAGGCTCCCCACCGACCCGCTGGGTCGGCGAGTCCGGCGTAACCCATTGCGGGTGTTGCGCCTCTAGCTTCTGCAGGCGTTCAAACAGTGCATCGTACTCGGCATCGCTGATCTCGGGAGCGTCCTGCACATAGTACAGGTAAGCGTGGTGCCGGATCGCCGCCCTCAGCTTTTCAAGCTGCTCCTTCTCGTCATTCGCTGTCATGCCGTCCCCGCCCAGCGATCGTCAGGTTCTTACCTGCGGATGTCGGGAAGCCACGCGCGGAATGGCTGGTACTCGCCAAAGTCGCGGATGATGCTCACCGAGTCCTCGCCGGTGTTGGACACGACCACCTGGTTGGTCAGCGGATTCACGGCGATGCCCCGGAAGAGCCCCGCGCCCACCCCGAGGGTGAGCGCCCAACGGCCTTCATCAGCGTCATAGACGTA
>Ga0116184_10004207_pt1 | contig 11427 bp, 10 predicted proteins | sample AD_JPNNA5_MetaG_FD_89886 | JGI IMG/M metagenome (GOLD analysis project Ga0116184, IMG submission 89886) | Active sludge microbial communities of municipal wastewater-treating anaerobic digesters from Japan - AD_JPNNA5_MetaG | ecosystem: Engineered > Bioreactor > Anaerobic > Digestate | place...
CATCTATTCTGACCGGATTATTGATACCGGATACTGCTGGCGTAATAGTCTCGCTCGTTTGTTCGGGAGTATCGGTCTGCGCCGATATCATAGCGCTCTACGGAGTCAGGCTTGCGTGGACCAATGCAATCAACAAGGCAATTGTCTCGTCCGGTGTTGATTGGAAAACGATACAGTCTACAAAGTAACATGTTTTAATACATGCGTATATCAAAGCAAAGGGGGGAATTAATATGAAAACCAAGCAAGTTGTTTTTGCAACGATCATGCCGATTGCGGTACTCGCGATGGCATTGGTCGCGCTAGTTGCAGGATGCGCACTCCTTGACCTTTTCAACAGCGTGAAATTCAACACTATTATTGAAGGCGAAATCGAATACAGCGACGAGCACAGTGAAGATTCTAACGACCTCATGTTTTACTGGGATTACTACGAGGTTACACTCAAGACTGGGAAATCATACTCCATCGAGCTTTGGACTGATCCCGGCTGTCCTATCCATTTTGAGTGCGATGACCTTGGACAGGATCTAGGAGCCTGGAGCGATGGAGACGGTACCTGGGACGGATACCTTAAGTACACTATTCCATCATCCTTTACCGGTAAGCTCGGCTTTGATTTTTACCTGCGTGCTGACTTTGTTGGCAGCAGAAGTTGGTACAAGTTCAGGGTGAACGAAAATTAAGAAAAACAACCCCACCCGATATACTTGAGTGGGGTTTCGTTGTAGTTATTATAAAATATTAGCATCCTAACGGTAATATAAGCAGTACTATCAGCATACAACTTGAAATGAAAATATACTTATGCTTCTTGCATGTAACCATAAAACCTGCTGTGAGTATATTCATGAAACAAAAGGTTCCCATGAAGAAAGCAGCCATAATGCTTTTAGCATCATATCAAATGTATGATTGCTTTATCTCTTGCGGTCACGGCAATCTATTTTAAGCACACAAAACTATTGTTGAAGTTAAAATTAGTAAGCCATGCTTTGTACTATTTCACAATTAAGTTATTTTTTATAACTATCAATATTGATTCGTTACAGATTACTTGTCCCTTTATTGTATTTAAGTATCGGAGGTAATGGGTGTCCGTTATAAAAACATGCTGTCCACTCCAGCTTCGCCTGAACATATCATCACGCTATATTCAGAACCGATATCGCCATCGGTTCTGTGCCGCGTTTTCGTATTGTAGATTCCAGCTCGCATGCTGAAATAGCATCTGGTCGCATTGGCACTTATGGCATCATACGGAACGCTCCCTGCTTTATCGTAGACGCGGTAAAATCAGGTTCCTACGGGTTTGTCGATTATGGGTATGCACTGGAAGGTATTGCTCTCTGGGCAGCGGGTGCAGGACTGGGATCCTGCTGGCTCGGTGGCACCTTTAACCGCTCATCTGTGTCTACTTCAATGAGCTTAGCTCCTGACGAAATAGTACCCGCGATCATGTCTATAGGTGAACCTGCAGAACGGCGTACCTTCATTGATGCAACGATGCGAATACTTGCTGGTTCCAGAAACCGTAAGCCGTGGAGTGAACTCTTTTTTGATAACCAGTTTGATATTCCTCTCGTAGATGCAGGACCGTGGACACGAGCGCTGGAGGCTGTTCGCATTGGACCGTCAGCTTCAAACAAACAACCATGGCGTATGGTGCGAACTGCCAGTGGTAACAAGATAGCGTTCCATTTGTTTCTCCATGAAGACCGGGCGAACAACACTGCCATAAGCGGTATCCGTATCCAGGAATTGGACATCGGTATCGCCATGAGGCACTTTGAAGCTGCTGCCCTATCCCTGGGGTTACCTGGCAAATGGACTCCCCTTGAGACAGTTCCGGTGGATTACAAAGAACCGTTACAGTATTTCAGCAGCTGGATAACTTACTGACAAAATATTGAGTGGCAAATCTTCTTTGACAGGATAGTATGTTTGGTAAGTATATCTCTTCAACACCCAAACTAAAAATATGCAATAAATACCTTACGTCCAATTGTAACATCGAGAATGTTTTAAGCATTCACAAGCTTCCTGTCACTAAAGCTCCTTTACAACACCCGTAACTCTGCTATCATTATATGTATCCAGAGGAGGGCACCATGCTTATTCTAGGTATCGTTATTGCTGTTATTGGTGTTATTGTATTTATTGTGAGAACCGGGCAGGTTAAAAAAGGCGAACTTATTGCTGGAACGGAAACTTCCCGAGTGGGAGAACTTTTGGAAACAGCTAAAAGCGTCGCGCAGGAAATAGGCGCAGGTTCATTTAATCAATTTGTAGAGATAAAAGGAACAACTGTGTGCAACGCTCCGCTTACCTCAGAACTAGCTAGAGTACCCTGTGTCCATTACAGTTTGACTGTTACAAGGGAATGGGAAGAAACTTACTGGGATAAGGACTCCGAAGGCAGAAGCGTCCAGCGCACCCGGAGTGGCTCAGATATCGTAGCCAGTAACAACCGATCAACAATCTTTTATGTTGATGATGGCACTGGTCGTGTACGGGTTAATCCAGAAGGGGCTGAACTCATAAAAGAAAAAGCATTTTCACAGTTTCAGCCAGGCGAAGCACAGGGTTCAACTCTCCGTATCGGTGCGTTCTCGTTTAATATTGAGAATATCGGTGTGAATCTCGGAGGCGGCAGAAGAACACTTGGCTACCGGTATGAGGAACACATCATCCCCGTAGGAAAACCAGTGTACATTCTAGGCGAAGCCAGTGATGCAAGCGGTGAACTTACCATTATCAAACCTACAGAAAAAGGCAAAAAGCTGCTCATCAGTGTTAAGAGCGAAGAAGAACTCATGAAGAGTGTCTCGACGACTAAACTGGTACTCCTCATTATCGCATGCTTACTCTTAGCCGGTGGCGCTGTACTAATAGTGCTCAGTCTGTTCTGAATGCTCACAAGCTTCGTGGCACTAACCACAAGCTTCGTGGCACTAGGCATGTGCTGGATACTCACAAGCTTCCTGACACTAAATTCAGGTTGATGAAAGCTCATTAATCTGCTAGCATAAGACATGAGGTAGACCTATTGTCAGATTCAGCTTGTCTTGTTATTGATGAATTGCCCCTGCTCAGAAACATCTGCGGTGCAAATGATTACAATTTGCGCATCATTGAGCGGCTTTTGGGCTGCAAGATTTTCTCGAAGGGCAACGAACTCATTGTTGAACATGCAGATGAAACAACACGTACATTATTTTTCAGGCTCATTCAAGAACTCTCTGAAGCAATAAAAGAGGGGATACCGCCAAATCCCGAACTCATCACAGCACTGCATGCATCGCTCCTTGCCAGTCAAAAACCTGAGCACAACCAGGAACCGCATGGCACCGAGCTTTTTACCGAAAATGCCATTCAGGTGCCAGGAGCATTTGAAAAAATATTTCCCCGGTCTGTGAACCAGGCGCACTACATCAAAGCGCTTTCCGAATATGATATAACTTTTGCAACGGGTCCAGCTGGTACTGGCAAAACGTTCCTTGCTGTCGCATGGGCACTCAGGGAGGTGCTCTCTAAGACCAGGAAAAAGCTTGTGCTTACCCGCCCTGTTGTTGAAGCAGGAGAAAGTCTAGGTTTCCTCCCCGGCGACCTCACACAAAAAATTAGTCCGTATCTCCGGCCACTCTATGATGCTATGGAAGCAATCATCCCGTTTGAAACAATCCAACGGCTTGAAGAAACACATGTTATCGAAATAGCACCGCTTGCATATATGCGCGGAAGGAGCTTGAACAACTGCATTGTCATTTTAGATGAAGCGCAAAACACGACCCGCGAGCAGATGAAAATGTTCCTCACCCGCCTCGGCCAGCATGCAAAAGCCATTGTAACAGGTGATCTGACACAGATCGATTTACCCAAAAAGTCGGATTCAGGTCTCTCTCATGCACTGTCGGTAATCTCATCGATACCAGAGATTTATATCTCCCGGTTTGATGGCAGGGATGTAGTACGAAATCCTTTAATAAAGAAAATTATAGAAGCCTATGAATCTGAACCATATTAAAAAACAATCACAAGCACCATCTGAAACCATACACGCTGTAATCACTTTGTATTCAATGAAACTTACAAGACGTCAGTTTATCTATGCACTGCTTGCTTTTCTAATATGCAGTCTCACGATGGTGCTCACACGGCTCATTCCAGAAGTAAACATAAACAGCGGGATTGAAGTTGGGAAAGTTGCAGACAGAGACATTGTAGCTAACGAAGACATCATATACATCGATCAGGAGGCAACACAGCGCCTCATCATGCAGGAAAAAAACAAAGCCGCTCCTATTTTTGTGATTGATGACCGAGTCACGCAGAAGATCATGCAAAATTTCCAGAAGTTTAAGGAACAGACGTTGCTCCTCCTACGAGACAAACTGCCGCAGGAAGAAGTCATAGTGGCACTTGAGAAGCAATTTGGAACCAGAGTTAGCCGTGAGACAGTCCAGAAACTTACAAGCTTCCCTGCACCAGCTGCTGTGCTTGCGGAAACAGAAAAAATCCTCATAAAAGTACTCGAAAAAGGTATTGTAGCTTTTCCAGATTCAGGTCTCGAAGAATTCAATTCACAGATTATCGAGCTTCAATACTGGAAAAACAGCACACTGCATTACGAGCAAATTGCGATAGACAATGTGTACACGATTACCACACTGAATAGAGCCATTCAAACCGCAATCAAAACTTCCGGGATTAATTCATCAGCTATAGCAAACCTTGTAGCAGCACTCTCAACTGCCTTCATTGAAGAAAATGCTTTCTTTGATGCTCAGAAAAGCCAGAAACGGCTCCAATCTATTGAAACATCTACGGAACCGGTATTGCGGCAGATTACAAAAGGCGAAAAAATAATCCGCAAGGGCTTTATCATTACTGATCGGGACACCGAAGAGTACAAAGCGCTGCAGATCCATTCGATGCGCTTTAATATACCGCTCATTCTCGGAACCAGCCTTATTATTGCTATTTTCTTTTTTGGCATTCTCTTTTTGCTTAAAAGCAATTTTACTGGTTTTGAACTGCCAGGAAACTACTGGTTTTTTGTGCTCTACACTGCTACTGTGTATTTTATTATTGTCAATTTGCTGTTTACAATTGTTCCCGAAACCCGACAGACGCTCATTCCTGTGTTCCTTCCGGGAGCTCTCATCACAATGGTGATGACAATACTCATCAATGAGCGTTTTTCACTCCTGTTTTCTATATTTATAGCGGTACTCTATCTCATCGCAAGCAATTTTGATGGAATTGGAACTATCGCTGTCTTGCTCTCCGGCCTCATCAGCACCAATTTTGCTATGCGTACGGAACAGCGCATCGATCTCATCCGTTCTGCACTTCAAATTGCAGCATACCAATTTGGTATTGGCTTTGTCATATCAATGCTGCGTGAAACGTATATCACCAATTTTTTCCTGAACGGTCTCTGGTTTGGTATTAACGGTTTCTTATGTGGCACCCTGACTTTGGGCTTTCTACCCATACTGGAACACTGGTTCAATGCTCCAACCGTATTTAGACTCCAGGAACTTTCGGATCTCAACAACCCGATTCTTAAGCGTCTCCTCACACTTGCTCCTGGCACATATGCTCATTCCGTGACAGTGGCTCATCTTGCAGAATCAGCTTGTCTTGCAATTGGTGCTTCACCAATACTTGCCCGCGTTGGTTCCTACTATCACGATCTTGGTAAAATGGAGCAGCCCGAATACTTTATAGAAAATCAAGCTGGCTATAACAAGCACAATGAGATTAAACCCAATCTATCAGCTACTATTCTTAAGAGTCACGTGCAGTTTGGTATTGAACGTGCACGGGAACTTGGTCTCCCCGAAGTCATTATTGACATTATCAGCCAGCACCATGGCACGAGCCTCATGCACTATTTCTTTAATGAAATGAAAAAAATCGATCCCAATGCCGAGCCTAACCAATTCCGTTATTCGGGACCGCTTCCACAGAGCAAGGAAGCTGCTGTTGTGATGCTTGCTGATTCGGTAGAAGCTGCTTCCCGGGTTATTAAAAAACCAAATATCCAAAAACTTGAACAGATGATCGATGAAGTCGTTAAAGGAAAAATTGAAGAAGACCAATTCAGTGCCTGTAACCTCACATTTAAAGATATCGAACTCATCGAAAATGCCTTTGTCAGGGTACTTGCAGGCCATTTCCATTCCCGTATAGAATACCCTAAAATACAACTAGAAAACAGTAAACCTATGGAAGAAAAGTAATGAATTCAATTTTAATTGATGCGCAGGGGGTGGAACCCCCACCAGAAACCGAATCGCTCCTTCGCTTTGCCCATACAGTACTCGAAACATTAGAGAAATCCAATTGGGAGATTTCTATTCTCTTTACCGATGATATACTCATACAAAACCTGAACAAACAGTACCGAAACAAAGATGAGCCCACCGATGTTCTCTCATTTGAACAGGGCACATACTACGAACTTCCGGACGGCACTACTCAATTCTTGGCTGGTGATATTGCTATTTCACTTCCAGCAGTTGCTCGTAATGCCGAAAATTGGAATGTACCATATGCTGAAGAACTGCACAGATTGCTCCTGCATGGTATACTGCACCTTGCAGGGTATGATCACACAACTAATGATGCTTCTGAACCCATGCTTATAAAGCAGGAAGCACTCATGCAATCTTTATATATGCATCAGGAACGGAAATGACTATACCAGATTTTTTCAAACGACTATTCAAAACAAACCAGCATCCCGAAACAGATGTCAGTAATGATGAACGCAAAGAAATGATTCGTGGCATTGAGGAACTTTCTGAAACCACCGTCAAGGAAGTCATGGTACCGCGAATCGATGTTGTCTTTTTGCCAGTCGACGCAACACAGGAGGAAATACTTACTACCGTTAGCTCATGCGGACATTCACGAATTCCTGTATACCGTGAGAGTATCGATGAGGTTATTGGAGTGCTGTATGTTAAGGATCTGCTCCAGGCACTCATGAAACATGAGCCAATTAACCTGGAAGCAATTATCCGTAAACCATTTTTTGTGCCAGATTCCAAACGCATCGATTCTTTGTTAAGAGAATTCAAGCGGCGCCATGTACATATTGCAATTGCAATTGACGAATATGGTGGCGTATCCGGTATTGTTTGCATGGAAGATATTATTGAAGAAATCGTTGGCGATATTCAGGACGAGTTTGACAATGAAACCGAAGAAATTATTAAACTCAGTGAGGGCACCTGGCTTATCGACGCTCGCATTAACCTTGATGATCTCAATGAACAGCTTAATCTAAAAATTCCCACCGATGAGTTTGATACACTCGGTGGTTTTGTGTTTGATCTTTTCGGAAAAATCCCGGCACGTTATGAAAAAGTTACCTGGAATAATTTAGAATTTATTGTACAGGATATGGACGGTCATAAAGTCCACAGCATTAAACTTGTCCAGAAAAATGAGACCAACCAGGAAGAGGCATGAAACAGAAAACACTGAAAGCTGCTTTTTTTCTATCACTCATTTTCATATTGTTGCTAACTGTAAACAGTCTCTTTGCACAGCAAACCAGTTTCCAGCTCACTGCTCCAGAACTCCTCGAGAAAGCTTCTATTGAATTTGCTGCCCGCAATTACTATCGTTCTATTGATTTTGCTCTGCAGTCAATTGCTGTAAACCCTGCGTATGCGCCTGCTTACGCGCTCCTTGCGCGTGCATTTTATAATCTGCAAGAGTTTTCCCAGAGCCTTGCATATTGCGCGAAAGCATTCCAGTACGGGGGGAGGCAACCGGAATGGGTAAACCTGAGCGGATTTTGCTCTCTTCAGACTGGGGATTTTTCCAGCGCAGAAAAAGCATTTACAGAAGTTCTTGCCAAAATACCGGGTGACAGAGACGCTAATTTTGGCATGGCACTACTCGAAGTGCGCTCTGGTAAGACAGTCAACGCCGCTGCATACTTAAACAAAACACTCAAAGCCATACCCGATGATCCGCGAGCGCTCCTCAGCATGGCTGTGTTATCCCGTGCCGAAGGAAAAACCGAAGAGGCTTCCCGTTTCGTTCAGGAAGCTCTACGGTGGCTTGGAGATGAGCCAGCCCTTTACTACCTGATTGCGCTTGAATTTTTTGAGACAGGGAAAATTGGCGATGCCACAACCTTTGCGCAAAAAGCTGTTCAAAGCATGCCAGAGAACCCGCTGTTCCGCCAGCTCCTTGCACACCTGTACTACAGGCAGGGTGTGTACACCGATGCAATCAATCAGATTACGGCAGCACTTGCTAAAGCACCAGATGATCGCAGGCTCCTCTATCTTCTGGGTATATCGTACGCTGGAGCTGGAAAAATTACCGAAGCATTGCAAACCTTAAAGTATCTTGCCAGCCTCTATCCAGATGATGAGCTAGCCCGGCTTGCAATGGAAAATATTGTTATGAAATATTATCCTATGGAAGCAATGCTTCGATCGGAATATGCAGATTACCGCTTTGGGCGAGCACGATCATTTAGAGACAACTATCTCCACGGTAAAGCACTGGCAGAATATCGCCGCGGTCTGCTCATCTACCCCTATGCAAATACAGGCCGCCGCGAGTATGCTGAGCTTATAAAAATATCAGGACTCCCTGCAACCTACCTTGAAGAACTCCTCTTTCTACGCGACATAGGCAAAGCTGACCGCGCAGTAAATGATGCCATTGAAGTGTACAATTCACTCCTTGCAGGAAGCGTATACCGATCCTGGAAGGTTACTCCACTCCAGCTCGGCACTGCCCCCTATTCGCTCGCTATCTATGCAACCGGTTCAGGTGGTATTCCTTGGCATCCTGGATGTGATATTCTTATAGCCCAATACCTTCGTGACACGCTGATATTTTCAAATCAGATACGACCTCAAACAACCATTAGTACCGTGAATACCTTTACCGATGCATTTGCATCAGCACGAGAAAGCGGCATGGATTACTTTATCCTCCTTACAGCATATGAAACCGAACGTGATATCAGGATAAGCGTAGAACTCAGGCAGGCACGAACTGGTGTTCTTATCCGCTCTATTCAGGTGACACAGAGTGGCAATGAACGAATACAGCGCGCCTGTGACAGAATTCTTGATGAACTTGCACCTGCTTTTCAGCTTCGAGGCACTCTTATCAACAGAAAAGGCACATTGGGGCTAATCAATCTCGGGAAGAAAAACAAGGTAGAAAAAGGAAGTAAATTTTATATAATAAAGCGTGGCATGACAAGTATAAAGGCAGATGGCACAGGACTTGTCTGGCCAGAGTCAGCGCTTATCGGCACATTTGAAGTAACCAAAACTGATGATGCCGTCGCTGAGGGTACAATACAATTCAATGGCCCTTTTGACGCTGTCAATATTGGAGACACCGTTGTGTTAATTCAAACAGAATCACCAAAAAACACTATTGTCCCCACACCAGCAGTGCCTTACCCATACGTGTTTGAAACACTAAAGATGCTCTATTAGGTTTTGCCAATAGGTCTTTACAAACACCTTGCACCCTGTTACTGTGAGATCTTTCCACTTCCCGAATGCTGCGTACAGACACTAACCTGTGGTTGGTGTCAGGAAGCTTGTTAACAAACGCACCACAACAATATTTAGTATGTATATTTATACATCATACAACATATTGTTTACTCTCGGTAAAAACAATTTTGTAGTAAGTACAAACAACTTTTTCACATTCTTCATGACACCAGCACCATCTTGTTTCTGTACCTTCTTTCATGGTATTGTATGAGCATCTCCGAGTTTTTATATCTACATCATACGGTCTATGACACGATATAAAAACCGAGGTTGTGAGCAGCACAATCACTCATGTTGTACGTGTTTCATGCTCGCAGCCGAGGGTTGTTCTGGAAACAGAGCAGCCTCCCGTATTTTGGAAAGGAGGAGTATCAATGAAGTTTCTCAATGTTTTGATAGCGGTACTTGGGATTGTAGTGTTTTCACTTTCCGCTTGTAAACAAACACCAGCAATACGACTTGCTACCACAACCAGTCTTGAACAATCAGGTCTTCTTGGAGAACTGATTGAAGCATTTACGAAAAAACAGCATATACCGATTCAAGTTATCACCACCGGGAGTGGGGCAGCGCTTGAACTTGGTAAAAATGGTGATGTAGATGTAATTATTGCTCATGCTCCAGAATTGGAAAAGCAATTTATGGATTCTGGATATGGGCTTGAACGACATTCGTTTCTATACTCACGTTTTGTTGTACTCGGCCCTCTTGAAGATCCTGCACACATTGCAAACGCTCAAAACCCAGAGGATGTATTCAAGCGTATAGCTCTCTACAATCAAAGAGGTAATACACAAAAAACATTTAATAATTTACCACAACAGCATGCTATGTTTGTATCACGAGGGGATAATTCGGGGACAGATGTTTTGGAAAAATCGATCTGGAACAAGATTGGGATAAAACCTGATTCATCGTGGTACAAAGAATCGGGTCAGGGAATGAGCGAAACGATACTCCTTGCGAATGCTCTCAGTGCGTATACCATTTCTGATTTGCCTACCTGGCTTGCTGTATCAGAGAGCGCATGGTTTAAACAAAATTACTCAAATACAGTAACTATACTGTATGACGCTCCCGGGCAACAGGATTTTTCTAACATATATAGTGTCATTGTCATCAAAAACAATAGTGCTCCTCAAAACCAAAATAACGCAAAATTATTTGCTGATTTTCTTCTCACTGAGGAGTCTCAATCTATTATCAATAATTTTTCGATACAAGGAATACGCTGCTATAACAGCATACAACCTTAATCAATGGGGAAACAATGAACGCTGTATCAATTTTGGAAATTATAGAAATATCACTAAGGAGTTTATATTTTGCTTTTACTGCAGCCCTGCTTGCTATGATCGCAGGGCTTATTCCTGGTATCTGGATTTCAAGAAATGACCAGTATCAGCACAAAGCAATAAAAAAAATTCTGACATCAATTATCAGTACGCTGACATCTATTCCAACAGTAGTAATTGGAATTTTTGTTTACATGCTGCTTTCAAAAAAAGGTATTCTTGCAGGGCTTAACTGGCTTTATACATCATCGGGTGTCATTTTTGGAGAATTTTTATTAGCATTACCATTAGTGATTCACCATCTTGTTTCTGGATTTTCTAAAATTGACTCTACACTATTTGAAACGCTTGCGGTATTTAAAGCTGATGCCCTGAGTACAATTACGATTACAGCAAAAGAAGCCATGCCTGTTTTGGGCGGTGCTCTCACACTGGCATTTGGAAGAGTTATAGGAGAGGTTGGCCTTGTTATGATGATAGGCGGTAATATCAGGCACGCTACTCGCACAATGACAACAGCCATTGCACTTGAGACTTCAAAGGGTAATATCCATGCTGCAACAGTGCTC
>Ga0116184_10004213_pt1 | contig 11417 bp, 9 predicted proteins | sample AD_JPNNA5_MetaG_FD_89886 | JGI IMG/M metagenome (GOLD analysis project Ga0116184, IMG submission 89886) | Active sludge microbial communities of municipal wastewater-treating anaerobic digesters from Japan - AD_JPNNA5_MetaG | ecosystem: Engineered > Bioreactor > Anaerobic > Digestate | place...
ACCGCGACTCTGGCGCCAACTGAGGTGCCAGCCTCGCCAACTCCCGAACCCTCAGCGACGACAGCCGAACAGCAGTCAATCACGGTCACCGCTGAAGCGTCCGCGGCGACACCGCCGGCTGGCGAAAGCGGCCGCTCGGAGCAGCGCCGGGTACCGCGGTGAGGTTGGATATCCGCTCGTGCTGCGCTAGAATCACCCATCGTTTGAATCCCAGAGAGCCGCGCTAGGAGGCTGCAGAGTGCAAATCAAGGAGTTCCTGAAGCAGATCACCGAGGCCAGTGGAGTCTCTGGTTATGAGGCGCCGGTTCGTGAGCTGGTGCGGGCAGAGTTCGCGGCCTATGCTGACGAGGTGCGCACCGATACCATGGGCAGCCTGATTGCTCTGAAGAAGGGCAACCGGCCCACCGGTACGCCACGGCGCAGCATTATGCTGGCGGGGCACATGGATGAGATTGGCCTTGTGGTCACCAAACTGGAAAAGGGCTACCTGCGCTTTTCAACTGTGGGTGGCTTTGACCTGCGGGTCCTGCTCGGCCAGGAAGTGGTGGTCCACGGGCGGCGCGACCTGCCTGGAATCATCGGCACCAGGCCTCCGCACGTGCTGTCGCCGGAGGAGCGAGAGCAGGTGGTGCCTCTGGACCGCCTGTTCATCGACGTGGGCCTCACGGAGGCGGAACTGGGCGCAAACGTTCGCGTTGGCGATATCGTGACGCTGCGGCGCGAGTTCACCGAGCTCGCCGGTGGTCTGGTGGCGGGCAAGGCCTTTGATGACCGTGCGGCGGTGGCCTGCATCGACCTGTGTCTGCAGTACCTGGCCGGGCTGAAACACACCTGGGACGTGTATGCCGTGGCCACGGTGCAAGAGGAAGTGGGCGTGAAGGGAGCTCTCACCAGCACTTTTGGCATCAACCCCGACGCTGGCGTGGCCCTTGACGTTGGCCACGGCAACATGCTGGGTGTGCCGGAGGTGGACACGGTGAACGTAGGCGGGGGCCCGGCCATTGGCTTTGGGCCCAACATCCACCCCGTGCTTTACGAGCAGCTAACGGCGGCGGCGGCCAAGTACGAGATCGCCCAGCAGATGGACCCCATCCCGGGTCCAAGTGGAACCGATGCCTGGGCGATGCAGGTTGTTCGCGAAGGCATTCCGACAGCTCTGATTTCCATTCCGCTGCGGTACATGCACACGACCGTCGAGACGCTCTCGCTCAAAGACCTGGAGCGGATCGGTCGACTGCTGGCACTGTTCATTGCCGGCCTGACCGAGGAATCGGCCAGGGAGCTGGGGCTGCCGCCGGCAGCCAGGGACAAGTGATCTCTGCGTCCGCTGTGGGCGTTGAGACGCTATGTGAGATCCGAGGAGGAAATCCTTGTTGCTGAAAGAACTCTCCGAAGCGGTGGGTGTCTCCGGTGGCGAAGGTGCTGTGCGCCAGCTCGTCCTCGATGCCATCAAGGCGAACATCGATGAGCACCGGGTCGACGCTCTAGGCAACCTCATCACCCTCAAGAAGGGCAGAGGGGGCCAGAAGCGCAAGGTGATGGTCGCTGCCCATATGGACGAAATCGGGCTGATGATCGTCCGCATTGAGAAAGAGGGCTCGCTGCGCTTCCGCCCGGTGGGCGGCATCGACGACCGCGTTCTCCTGGCCAAGAAGGTGCTCATCGGTGACAAGAAAGTGCCCGGCGTCATTGGCTCCAAGCCGGTGCATTTGCTCGACCCGCGCCAGCGTCAGCAGGTGGTCAAGGTAGAGGATATGAGCATCGACATCGGGGCTTCGAGCCAGGAAGAAGCGGGCAAGCTGGTCAAGGTGGGCGACTATGCCAGCTTTGATGTGCCCTACCGCGACCTCGGTGGCGAGCTGCGAGCGGTGACGGGCAAGGCCTTTGACGACCGGGCCGGCTGCGCGGTGCTGATCGAACTGCTCAAGGGCAGCTATCCCTTTGATCTCTACGCCGTGTTCACGACCCAGGAAGAGGTTGGGCTGAGGGGAGCCAGAGTGGCGGCCTACTCAGTGGCTCCGGACGCGGCCTTTGTACTGGAGGGTACCATCTGCGATGACATGCCCAAGCAGAAGGACGTAAGCCCGACTACCGTGGTCGGCCAAGGGCCGGCAATCACGCTGATGGACCGCTCGGTCATCTCTGACCAGAGGCTGGTTGACTTGCTGGTCCGCACGGCGGAAGCGAACAAGATCCCGTACCAATTCAAGCAGCCTGGCATCGGTGCAACCGACGCCGGAGCGATCCATCTGTCGCGGGAAGGGGTTCCATCGGTGGTGGTAGCCGTGCCATCGCGTTACATTCACTCGCCAGTCTGCCTGCTCAGCCTCAACGACCTGGAGAACACGGTGCAGTTGATGCAGCGTTCCCTGGCCGGGCTTGACAAGGTAGACCTGAGTCGCTGATCTGGCGCAATCTTGACTCGCAGGAGGCATAATCCGTGAAGGAACTGATCGCCGAGCTGACTGAAGCATGGGGGCCCTCTGGTTATGAAGACGCGGTACGCAAGATCATTGCCAAGCACATCGCCGGCTATGCCGATGATGTCCGCACGGACGCCCTGGGCAACCTCATCGCCTTGAAGCAGGGCAAGCCCAAGAAGGGCATCGAGAAGCGTCGCATCATGCTGGCGGCGCATATGGATGAGATCGGCGTCATCGTCAGCCATATTGACGAGAAGGGCTTTATGCGTTTCGCGCCGGTCGGCGGAGTGTTCCCCCCGACCTTGCTCGGCAGCCGGGTGGTGTTCGCTGACGGTGCCATCGGCGTGATTGGGCGTGAGCGCGTGGAGAGGCCGGATGAGGCGCCACGGATGGACAAGATGTTCATCGACGCGGGGGCGGCGGACAAGAAGCGGTCGGGGCGAAAGGTAGGCGACGTTGCTTCATTCACCCGCCCGTTCGTCGACGTCGGCCAGCGTCTGGTCGCCAAGGCGATGGATGACCGTATCGGCTGCGCCATCCTGGTGCAGGTTCTGCAGGAACTCAAGACGACTCCTCACGACGTGTACTTTGTCTTTACTGCGCAGGAGGAGGTGGGCTGCCGCGGAGCGACCACCTCGGCGTTTGGCGTCGAGCCGGAGATTGCTGTGGCGGTGGACGTGACGCCGACTGGCGATACACCAGAAGCGGCACCAATGGCGGTGGAGCTGGGCGCTGGTCCGGCGATCAAGGTGAAGGACCGCGGCATGCTGGCGCACGTGGGCGTCAAGAACTGGATGGCGGACACCGCAGAGCGGCTCAAGTTGCCCTACCAGTTCGAGGTCCTCGAGGCTGGTTCGACGGACGCTATGGCCATACAGACCTCTCGCGCCGGCGTCGCCTCGGGCGTACTGTCCGTTCCGACCCGCTATGTGCATACCCCCTCCGAGATGGTGGACTATGACGACGTTCAGAACTCGGTCAAGCTGCTGCTAGGGATGGTCACGGCTGCGGTCAAGCTCTAGGTGTTAACGTAGCATCACATAGCTCTGCCGAGGCCGCCGCACCATGGTGCGACGGCCTCTTGCTTTTGACCTGGCTTAGGCGCCGGGTTAAGATGGTCGCGTCCTCGCAGCGTCGGCATCCGGCCCGATGGAAGAAATGCCTGCCTGCAGGAATTCGTCAGGACTCTGGTGCGTTTCTGTTATCGGGCTGGACGTGGCAGGGGCATGTCTCTGCTCGTGACCCCGTGAGGCGTTTCAGGAAATAACCTTTGTTGCCAAGGAGGCGAGAGTGGATGCTACGGAAAAGCTGTTCAAGGAACTGACTGAGGTTTCGGGAGTTCCCGGCTATGAGAGCGAGGCACGGGCGGTGATTCGCAAGCACCTCGAACCCGTGGCCAGGATCGAACACGACCGTCTGGGCAGCATCATCGGGGTGAAGAAGGGCGGAGCCGATTCGCCGCGCGTGGTGGTGGCCGGACACATGGACGAGGTCGGCTTTATGGTGAGCATGATCACCGATGATGGCTTCATTCGCTTCGTGCCGCTGGGTGGGTGGTGGAACCAGGTCATGCTCGGGCAGCGCGTGACGATCAAGACCTACTCTGGCGACGTGCCAGGTCTCATTGGAGCCAAGCCGCCGCACCTGATGGAAGCCGAAGAAGCCAAGAAGCTGGTCGAGAAGAAGGATATGTACATCGATATCGGCGCGAGCAGCGCCGAACAGGTCAAGAGCAGCGGCGTGCGCTCTGGCGACCCGATACTGCCAGTGAGCCCCTTCACCATGCTGTCCCCCGGCAAAACCTACATGGCCAAGGCCTGGGACGACCGGGTGGGTTGTGCGTTGTTCATTCAGCTTTTTGAGCGGCTGGCCAAAGGCGATCACCCCAATACAATCTATGGTATCGGAACGGTGCAGGAGGAAGTCGGCACCCGAGGTGCCAAGACCAGCGTGCACAACATCAATCCCGACGTGGCCATCATCCTCGAGGTCGACATCGCTGGTGACGTGCCCGGCATCAAGCCTGAGGAATCGGCCATCAAGCTGGGCAAAGGCCCCAGCCTGCTGCTGTACGATGCCGGTATGATCCCCAACCTGCGCCTGCGCGACCTGGTGATCGCGGTGGCGGAGAAGAACAAGATTCCGTTGCAGTTCTCCACCATGCGCGGCGGGGCGACCGATGGCCGGATGATTCACGTGCACAACGAAGGTGTCCCCACGGTGGTCATCGGCGTGCCCACACGCCACATCCACTGCCACGCCGGCATCCTCCACCGGGAAGACTATGACCATGCCCTGGAACTGCTGGTGCAGCTTGCCAGGCGCCTGGACAAAGAGACGGTAGACGGGCTCTCGGACCACTGAGCAGCACCGAGCAGCGGATGTAGCTATCCCCCTGACCATGGTGTGGGCACCTGGCCCGCGCCACGGTCGAGGGCGGTGAAAGCCGGCGCACTGCGGGCAGGAGGGAACCATGACCAGAACCGCCTTTGTCGTCTCGCACACCCACTGGGATCGCGAGTGGTACGAGACGTACCAGCAGTTCCGTCTGCGGTTGGTGCGCCTGATGGACAGGCTGCTGCACATCCTCGAGACCGACGCCGCCTACCGCTTTTTCATGCTTGATGGCCAGACGATCGTCCTGGAAGACTACCTGCAGATCCGCCCCCAGCGAGAGAATGACCTCCGTCGGCACATTCAGAGCGGCCGTCTGCTCATCGGGCCGTGGCACGTGCTGCCTGACGAGTTCCTGGTCAGCGGCGAAGCCCTCGTGCGTAACCTGCTGCTGGGGCATCGAACCTGTGCGCGGTTCGGTGGTGAAATGCGGGTGGGCTACATCCCCGACCCGTTCGGACATATCTCGCAGATGCCACAGATCCTGCGTGGCTTTGGCCTGGCCAGCGCTGCCCTGCGCCGCGGTCTGGACGATCACCCCACCGAACTGCTGTGGCAGTCACCAGATGGCAGCTCGGTGCTCCTCTGCTATCTGCGCGACGGCTATGACAATGCGGCGCGCCTGCCGGTTCAGGATGGGGATGCTTTTGTGCGCGAGGTGCGTCGCCTGACCGAACGACTGGCCCCATTCTGTACGACCGACAACGTGTTGCTGATGAACGGTGTGGACCACATGGAGCCAGTGCCAGAACTGCCGGCGATGATGGCCTATGCGGGCCAGGTGGCGCCTGACCTGAGGCTGTTGCACAGCACCCTGCCGGCCTTTGTCGACGCGGTGACGCGGGACCGGGGAGGGGACCTCAGCTCTCTGACCACGGTCAAGGGCGAGCTGCGCTCGCCCAGGAGGCATCACCTGTTGCCGGGCGTTCTCTCTACTCGTATGTGGATTAAGCAACGCAACGGCCATGTGCAGAACCTGCTGTCGTACTGGGCGGAACCCTTCTCTGCCTGGGCCGCAGTGGCGGGGGGAGACGTCTCCGCTGGTTGGCTCCCGGGCCAGGCGGTGTGGCAGGCCTGGCGCTACCTGCTGGAGAACCATCCGCACGACTCGGTCTGCGGCTGCGGCATTGACCAGGTCCACCGCGAGATGGCAACGCGCTTTGACTGGGCTGAGCAGATCGCGGAGCAGGTCTCTGCCAGCAGCCTGGCAACCCTGGCCGAAGAGGTGGACACTACCGTGTCTGGTGCTGCGTCGCGGGCTCTGGCGGTGGTGGTCTTCAACCCGCTGCCGGCCAGTCGCACTGAGGTGGTGACGGTGGACGTGCAGGTTCCTGGAAGCCTGCAGGAGTTCGTCGTTCTCTCGGCCGACGGGCAGGTCGTTCCACATCAGGCGGAGATCCATCCGGGCACAGAGTACGCCTCGATGCAGTTCGGACGGGATGAGCTGGTTGCCCTGCCCGATATGGTGACGATGCTGGCCGGGCTGGGCCTGTCCCTGCAGGAGGTCGAGGTCAGGAAGCGCCAGGGCAGCGCGGACATCGATGTGACCCTGATGAAAGGCGGCGTTACTGAACCGGAGCTGCTCGACCAGGTGAAGGTGGAGCTGGCCGGGCTGCTGGCAGATTCGACCCTGCAGGCCTTTTCAGCCCGAGCCCACCTCACCGCTACGGCCACGGTGCACTTTCTGGCCAGAGACGTGCCCGGCTGCGGCTACTCGACCTACTACCTTCGGCCAGCGCAGTCGCAGCACGGTTCGCCGGTACCGGACCACAGCGACAAGGTCTGGCAGCTCGAGAACGAGTTCGTCGCGGCTACGATCGACCCGGAGGATGGCACGGTGTGCCTGCGGGACAAGACGACTGGCGTTGTCTTTGCCGGGCTGAATCGCTTTGTCGATGGAGGCGACCGCGGCGACGAATACAACTATTGTGCGCCGGAGAATGACGTACTGGTGAGCGCAGCGGTTCGGCCTCCGCGCCTCGAGTGGATCGAGCAAGGGCCAGCGCGCTGGCGCATCCGTGTCACACAGGAGTACCAGGTGCCAGTCTCGCTGAGCGCAGGCCGGGCGTCACGCAGCGAGGAAACGGTACTTGTGCCTATCCAGACTGAGTATAGCCTCAGCCCGGGAGCGCGCCGACTGGACGTGCGAACGGAGGTCGAGAACCGGGCACAGGATCACCGCTTGAGCGCAGTGTTCCCCACGCCGGTGCGCACAGCCTGGACCGAGGCAGAGAGCACGTTTGACGTGGTGCGGCGTCCCATTGCGCTGCCGGCCGATACCGCAGACTGGGTTGAGCAGCCGGTGAACACGCACCCGCAGGGGACCTTTGTCGATGCCAGCGACGGTCTGAGCGGGTTCATGGTAGCCAACCGCGGGCTTCCAGAGTTCGGTGCGCAGCTCGATGATCAGGGCCGGGCGACTCTTGCGGTGACCCTGCTGCGCTGCGTCGGCTGGCTGTCGCGCGACGACATGTCCTGCCGCCAGGGCCATGCCGGGCCAGCGCTGGAGACCCCCGAAGCACAGTGCCCCGGGCGTCACGTGTTCGAGTATGCACTGATTCCACACCAGGGCAACTGGCAGACCTGCCACAGTGAGGCGTTGGCGTTCAACCTGCCGCTCCGGGCGGTGCAGACCACGGTGCACGCTGGTGCACTGCCTGCGTCCGGCGGTTTCCTGACCCTGGAAGGCGAGGGTCTGGTTCTTTCTGCCGTCAAGGCGGCTGAGGATGGGTCTGGCCTGGTCATTCGGGTGTACAACCCCCTGGTGAGGCCTGCTGCCGCCCGGCTGAGCTTCCTGTGGCCCGTGGAGTCAGCCTCGCTGGTGGATCTCAAAGAGGACAACGTACGTGAGTTGGCCCTTGACAGTGCGGACGCGCACGTGCTGAGATTTGTTCTCAAAGGCAAGGAGATCGGCACTGTCCGCGTCAGGTTGCATCTGGATGGGCCCGGGTCGTGAGGCTGGAGCGCGCCGAGCGACGGCCGCGCTATGGGAGTGCAACAGGTTGACTCCTCAGGAGTTCATCGAGCGGCTGCAATCGAACAAGGACTATCGCGGGCAGATTGAGCACCTGCAGCATCTCCCCGCTCGCGAGGCGCGGTTTGGCCGCCTGGAGCATCAACTGCCGCTGGCGCTGCAGCAGGCACTGCAAGGCATCGGCATCAGAGAGCTGTATGTACACCAGGCCGAGGCGATCGATGCCGTGGCGGCGGGCCAGGATGTGGTCATTTCGACCTCTGCCTCCAGCGGCAAAACGCTGATCTACAACGTTGCGGTGCTCGAATCCGTACAGGCCGATCCGCGGGCACGGGCCCTGTACCTCTTTCCGACCAAGGCCCTGGCTCAGGACCAACTGCGCGTGCTGAGAGACCTTGCTGCTCAGGATACGCGGGGTAAGGTGCTCTATGGCACCTACGACGGGGACACGCCTCAGGGAACGCGGCGCAGGCTGAGGCAATCAGCCTCAATCCTGCTCACGAACCCGGACATGCTGCACGTGGGCATCTTGCCCAATCATTCGTTGTGGTCCAAGTTCCTGGCCAACCTGCGGTACGTCGTGATCGACGAGGCCCATGCCTACCGCGGCGTCTTTGGGTCACAGGTAGCCTGTGTGCTGCGCCGGCTGCTGCGTATGTGCCACTCTTACGGCTCGAACCCCCAGTTCATCTGCTGCTCGGCCACCATTGCCAACCCCAGAGAGCACGTCGAGCGGCTCACCAGCCGGGCGCCAGTGCTGGTGAATGACGACGGCTCGCCGCACGGCGAGCGTGAGTTTGCCCTGTGGAACCCGCCCATCACCGATGCTCTGCTGATGGAACGCCGCAGCATCAACATCGAGGCGACGAACCTGCTGGTAGAGATGGTGATGAGTGGCCTGCGCAACATCACCTTTGTCAGGGCGCGTCGGACGGCAGAACTCATCCTGCAGTATGCCCGCGAGCGGCTGGAGAAGGATGCACCGGAGCTGGCGCCCCTGGTGCGGTCGTATCGCGGGGGCTACAGGCCGGAACTCAGGCGCGAGATCGAAGCCGGACTCTTTTCGGGCGAGTTGCTGGCAGTCACGGCCACGTCGGCCCTGGAACTGGGCGTGGACGTGGGCCACCTCGACGCGACCATTATGGTTGGCTATCCGGGCACCATCGCCAGCACCTGGCAGCAGGCCGGTCGCGCGGGGCGAGGTCGGCGCCAGGCGCTGAACGTGCTCATCGGCCTGGATGATCCGCTGGACCAGTACCTGATGCATCACCCGGAGGCGCTCTTTGGCCGGGCACCGGAACACGCACTGATTGCCCCAGACAACAGGCATATTCTGGCCCGGCATCTGCCCTGCGCCGCCTACGAGCAGCCCCTGACCAGCGAGGATGAGGCCCTGTTCGGCGCGGGCTATTCAGGAACAGTGGCTGAGCTGGAACGCGAGGGGGTGCTGGTCTACCGCGGCGACCGCTGGTTCTTTGCGGGCAGAGGGTATCCTGCCGAGGCGGTGAGCCTGCGTTCCGTATCGGCTCACAGAATCGCCGTGCTCGATACGTCTAGCGATATGACCATGATGGAAGAACTCGAAGAGACCACCGCATTGGGGCGCGTCTATCCCGGGGCGGTGTACTTGCATCAGGGTGAGTCGTATCTGATTGAGCGGTTGGATCTCGAGCATGGGCTGGCCTATGCGACTCCAGCCGAGCTGGATTACTACACAGAGCCGAGGGAGATCAACTCGGTACGGGTGAATGACACCCGGCAGTCCAAGCGGATCGGTCCGAGTGAGGTATGCTTTGGTGAACTGCTGGTGACACAGCAGGTGGTGGGATACAGACGGTTGCAGCAATTGACCGGCGAGGTGCTGCTGGATGAGCCCCTGGACTTGCCGGAACAATCCTACGTGACGACGGGAGTCTGGTTCGATGTGCCGGCCACCGTTCTGGCGAGGGTGACCGCCCGGGGGCTGGATATCGCCGGTGGGCTGCACGCGGTGGAGCACGCGGCCATCGGCATTCTGCCGCTCTTTGCGATGTGCGACCGGCAGGACATCGCCGGGCTGTCCACGCCGCTGCATCCGGACACAGGCCGGGCGCAGGTGTTTATCTACGATGGGCTGCCGGACGGCATCGGCATCGCCGAGAAGGGTTATGAGCTCTTGCGCGAGCTGTGGTCGGCGACGCTGACGGCCATCCAGGAGTGTCCCTGCCAGGAGGGCTGCCCGAGCTGCATTCAGTCACCCAAGTGCGGCAACAACAACCAGCCCCTTGACAAGCAGGCCGCGATCCTGATCTTGCAGACCCTGTTGGCCCAGGGAAAAGGAAACACCGGGCAATCGTGACGACCCGGTGTTGGCAAGAGCCAAACTGACGGCTCAGGAAGCGCTCAGCAGGAGCTCGATCAGATCCTCCAGCGGCTGCCGCCCCTCAGCGGTGTCAGGCGGAATGTTGGCACATTCCTTGGCATAGTGCTTGAGCAGGAACAGGCTCGCACTGTGGGTCGCGGCGCGAATGGAAGCGAGCTGCCGGATGATTTCACTGCACTCCCGGCGCTCCTCGACCATGCGCTGTACGCCGCGAGCCTGACCTTCAATGCGCTTCAGGCGCGACAACAGTTGCTGTTGAACGTCCTCAGGCACAGCCATTTGGCAATCCTCTGGTGTGAGAGCGCACGGCTCTCAGGGCCGGATTCCTCAGCCACCACCCGCCGGCGCACAAGAGCCCCCGGCGCTGCCAAAGCCCTCCGCAGATCCGCTCTTGCTGCACAACGAGATGGCCTTGCTGACGTGTTCGCTCTTGCATTTGGGGCAGCGAACCGGCTCCGAGCTCGCAAAGCTCCTCAGCCACTTCTCGAACTTGGCATGGCACGTGTCACACTGGTATTCGTAGATGGGCACGATTTCACTCCATTACCTGAAAGTCAAGCCCAACGCCGCTGCGGGCCGGTGGATGGTTACTTGAGCAAAGCGTCGAGACGCTCAGCAAGGGCCTGCTTTGGCCGAGCACCAACCAGGCGCTCCACTTCCTTGCCGCCCTTGAACAGAATGACGGTGGGAATGCCCATGATGCTAAACTTGCCGGGGACGGCGTGATTCTCGTCGGTGTTGACCTTGGCGATGAGCACCTTGCCGTCATAGTCACCGGCCAGCTCGTCGATGACCGGGGCGAGCATGCGGCAGGGCCCGCACCAGGGAGCCCAGAAATCAACCAGGACTGGTAAAGTCGCCTCGAGTACTTCCTTCTGGAAGGTTGCGTCAGTTACATGCAGCGGTTCTTTCTTCATCATTATCTCCTCAGAATGTGTAGAATACCCCCCTACCCTATGCACTAGTGTATAGCCGATTTGCCAGTTTGTCAAGTGACCAATGTCTCGAGACTGTTGAAAAACGACCTGGTGTTTTGTGTGCAGGCGGTGAATCCGGTACACTGGGTATGGTGCCACGGCGCGTCAGACATGGATGGGGAGGCAGACGATGGGTCAAGAGCGATTCAAGCGATTGGGCAAGGACTCGTTTTTCGGAAAGATGGTGTACGACCGTGTGATACCACGCGACCATTTCCTGATGCGCTTGGATGAGGTGATCCCATGGCAGCGTTTCACCGACAAGCTGGTGAAGTACTACCGCGGTG